>OHQM01001300.1_pt1 | contig 10660 bp, 7 predicted proteins | sample 1577941 | NCBI WGS metagenome assembly OHQM01 (sample SAMEA3879604, study PRJEB24766) | human gut metagenome | biome: human-associated habitat; feature: feces | place: USA | collected 1985/1987
GACCGGGCAGGCCATAAGTTTGAAAAGTATGTGGGCCTCGGCGACTGCGTGGCGGCCATGAAGGTGGCCGGCAACGGCCCCCTGGACTGTGCCTTCGGCTGCCTGGGCCTGGGCACGTGCGTGCAGGCCTGTAAGTTTGATGCCATTCACATCAACAGCCACGGTGTGGCCGAGGTGGATGCGGATAAGTGCACCCACTGCATGCAGTGTGCCGCCGCCTGCCCCCGGAAGGTCATTACCGACGTGCCCTACGCCGCCGACATCGTGGTGCCCTGCGCCAACAGGGACAAGGGCGCTGTGGCCCGGGCCAACTGCGCGGTCAGCTGTATTGGCTGCAAGCTGTGTGAGAAGAACTGCCCCACCGGCGCCATCACGGTGACGGACAACCTGGCGGTGATCGACTACAGCAAGTGCACCTCCTGCGGCGCCTGCGTGGCCAAGTGCCCCAGAAAGCTGATTGTGGACATCCACGCCAACGGCAAGGTGACGCCGGTGGCCGTGGGCCAATAGCGGAAACACAGGAGGCGGACGCCGGGTATGCTGGCGTCCGCCTCTTTGCAATTCTAGAGGGAATGGGCCGCCGCATCGTAGGACGCGGTCACAGACTGGTACAGGGCCTCGGCGGAGCGGCCAAAGGCCTCCGCCGAATAGCGCTCCGCAGAGAGGGCGGCCTCCCGCCCCATCCGCTGGCGCAGGTCCCTGTCACCGCAGAAGCGGTGCAGGTGCGCCAGGAAGGTGTCGCCGTCCTCGTACTGCCAGCCGTTAACACCATCCTCAATGACCCCCTCCACACAGGGGTCCTTCCGGCAGAGAACCGGCGTACCGGCGGCCAGAGCCTCAAAGTAGGTCAGCCCCTGGGTCTCGCTGGTGGAGGCGGTGACAAACAGATCCCCCAGCTGGTAGTAGTCCCGCACGGTGTCATGGGGCACCATGCCGATAAAAGTCAGCGGCAGTTCCAGGCGCCGGGCATGCTCCAGCAGTTCCTCACGGTAGGGCCCGTCCCCCACCACCAGCAGCGCCGTGTCCTCCCGGCGGGCCCCAGATAGAGCAGGACGGTGGCGTCAGGGGCGATCCCCAGCTGCCGTCGCAGCGCCGCCAGACGCGCCTCATCCCGCTGGCCCCGGTAGGCGCTGAGATCCACCCCGGTGGGGATCACCTCGATGCGGCAGGCCACCCCGTATTCCTCCAGCAGGCCCTTGACCTTGGCGGTGGGGGCCACAATGCAGGCGGTGCGCAGGCAGATCCACCGGGAGAAGGCTGCCACCGCCCGCTTGCCCAGCCGCCGGCTGGGGGAAAAATAGTGGGTGTAGTCCTCATAAACCGTGTGGTAGGTGTGGACAATGGGGACCCCCAGGCGGACAGAGAGCAGGTAGGCGATGCGGAAGGAACTGAACTCACACTGGGAGTGGATGACGTCGGGGGCCCAGTCCATCAGTTCCCGCAGCATCCGCTTAATGCGCTTGACCCGCACCCGGGCCCCGGGGTATATCCGGTTGGCGCTGACGGAGCCCATGTAGTAGACATTCCCCTCCTGATGGGAGCGGAGGCTCTGGGACAGGGTGACAACGCGCACATCGTGACCCAGAACTTCCAGTTCCCTCTGGAGCATCCGCACAGAGGTGACGACCCCGTTGATAATGGGGCTGTACCAATCAGTGGTAATCAGGATTTTCATGGCTACAATCCTTTCTTGCCGCCCTGCCGGGCGGAAAAGGGCGGCGCTGACGGAGACAGGCGCCGCCTTCTTCCTGAATTATACGGGAATTTGTTGAAATAGGCAAGCCCCATGACCATCCGGCCGCCCCAAAATCCTCCTGTATCGGCTGCATTTGAAATTTACAATTTGTTCAAAGAGAAAGGGGGAAATCGTGTTGACATTGGACGGCAATGGTGATACACTGCCTTTAGCACTCGAGGGAAAGGAGTGCTAAAGGAGCGTGCGTATGGAACTGACCGCCCGGAAAAAGGAAATACTGAAGGTGGTCACGGAGCGCTACATTGACGCGGCGGAGCCGGTGAGTTCCAAGTATATCGCCCAGGCCATGGGCGGCCATATCAGTTCGGCCACCATCCGCAATGAACTGGCGGACCTGGTGGAACTGGGCTATCTGGAGCAGCCCCACACCTCGGCGGGCCGGATACCGTCCCCCAAGGGCTACCGGCTGTACGTGAACGAACTGATGGAGCGCAAGGGAGTGTCCCAGCAGGAGGCGGAGGAGATCAATTCCGCCCTGCGGGGCAAGATGCGGGAACTGGACACGGTTATCGCCCAGGCGGGCCAGATGGTGTCCTCCATCGTCAACTACCCCGCCTATGCGGTGGCCGCCGGCAAAAGCAGCGTCACCGTCCGGCGCTACGATCTGCTGCCGGTGGACGACCGCAGCTTTATCGCCGTGGTGATGACCGACGACAGCCGTGTCAAAAGCCAGGTGCTTCGCACGGACCTCCCACTCCAGGCCGAGCAGCTGCCGGCGCTGGCAAATCTGCTGAACACCCACTTTACCGGCCTGTGCGCCGGCCAGCTGGGGGAGAAGCTGATGGCTCTGGCGGGCCAGCTGAGCGCGGAACTGTTTATGCCCCTGTCCCTCACCATTGAATATGCCACCGCGGTCATTGACCGCAGCAGCCAGAACCAGGTGTTTACCACTGGACAGACCCAGATTCTCAAGCAGCCGGAATTTCAGGATCTGTCCAAGGCCAACGAATTGATGAGCCTTTTGACGGATCAGAAGGATAATCTGCCGGTTTTGGACGAAAATACGCCTATGAAGATCCTGATTGGGCCGGAGAATGTGAACGAGGCCCTGCGGGACGCCAGCGTGGTGGTGGCCAGCTATGATATTGGAGACAATATGCGGGGCCTCATCGGCGTGGTGGGTCCCACCCGGATGGATTACGCTGCTGTGGCGGCCCGGCTCAGCTACTTTGCGGAGAGCCTGACCAAAATGTTCGGAAAAAATAATCAGTTACCCCCTAAGGAGGACGATACACCGTGAGTAAAAAGGAGAACCCGGCGCCCCAGCAGGAGCCGGCGAAGAATCAGAATCCCACCGCCGGACAGCCGGAGGAAGTGACGGAGGAGTACCGCCAGGAGACGGAGGAGACCTTCACCGTCACCCGGGAGCAGATGGAGAAGATGGAGGGCTTGGCGGGGGATCTGGCCAAACTCAACGACCAGCACCTGCGCCTGGCGGCGGAGTACGACAACTACCGCAAGCGTACCACCCGGGAGAAGGAGACCATCTACCAGGATGCCAAGCTGGACACCATCGCCAAATTCCTGGAGGTCTACGACAATCTGGAGCGGGCCGTGACCCAGGCGGGAGATGACGATAACGTCCACAAAAAGGGTATGGAGATGATCTTTGTCCAGCTGAAGACGGTGCTGGAGAAGCTGGGTGTCGCCATTGAGGACCCCCAGGGCCAGCCCTTTGATCCGGAAAAGCACAACGCCGTCATGCACGTGGACGATGATACGCTGGGGGAGGGCGTTGTGGCCCAGGTGTTCCAGAAGGGCTTCCTTCTGGGGGACAGAGTCATCCGCTTTGCCACCGTTCAGGTAGCGAACTGAGATACATTTCACTTGTAAAAAATTTATTTTCTGTATATAGGAGGACAAGATTATGTCTAAAGTTATCGGTATCGATTTGGGTACAACCAATTCCTGCGTGGCTGTGATGGAGGGCGGCGAGTCCGTCGTCATCGCCAACGCCGAGGGCAACCGCACCACGCCGTCCGTGGTGGCTTTTTCCAAGACCGGTGAGCGGATGGTGGGCCAGGTGGCGAAGCGCCAGGCGATTACCAACCCCGACCGGACCATCGCGTCCATCAAGCGTGAGATGGGCACCGACCACCGCGTGACCATCGACGGGAAGAGTTATACGCCCCAGGAGATCAGTGCCATGATCCTGCAGAAGCTGAAGGCGGACGCGGAGGGCTATCTGGGCCAGAGTGTCACAGAGGCGGTGATCACTGTCCCTGCCTACTTCACTGACGCCCAGCGTCAGGCCACCAAGGACGCCGGTAAGATTGCCGGCCTGGAGGTCAAGCGGATCATCAACGAGCCCACCGCCGCGGCTCTGGCCTACGGCCTGGACAAGGAGACAGACCAGAAGATCATGGTCTACGATCTGGGCGGCGGTACCTTCGATGTGTCTGTGCTGGAGATCGGTGACGGCGTGATCGAGGTGCTGGCCACCGCCGGCAACAACCGCCTGGGCGGCGATGACTTCGACGAGTGCGTCATGAAGTACCTGGTGAGTGAGTTTAAAAAGGCCGAGGGCATTGACCTCAGCAGCGACAAGGTGGCCATGCAGCGGCTGAAGGAGGCGGCGGAGAAGGCCAAGATTGAGCTCTCAAGCAGTACTTCTACCGAGATCAATCTGCCATATATTATGCCAGTAGATGGTGTACCAAAGCACTTGGTTCGCACCCTCTCAAGGGCTAAGTTTGAGCAACTTAGTGACCGATACATCCAGGCTTGTCGTGGTCCGGTAGCACAAGCCTTGAAGGATGCTGGCTTGGCACCTAGCGATGTCGATGAGGTGATCCTAGTAGGTGGTTCTACTCGTATCCCGGCCGTACAGGCTATCGTTGAGAAATTCTTCGGTAAAGCTCCGTCTAAGGGCGTTAACCCGGATGAAGTAGTAGCCGTAGGTGCAGCGATCCAAGGTGGTGTATTGACAGGTGAGGTTAAGGACGTATTGTTGTTGGATGTTACTCCGCTGTCTTTAGGTATTGAGACAATGGGTGGTGTAATGACTAAATTGATCGAGTCTAACACGACCATCCCGACCAAGAAGTCCGAGACATTTACGACTGCCGTAGACAACCAGCCTTCTGTTGAGATCCACATCTTGCAAGGAGAGCGTTCTTTGGCTAAAGACAACAAGTCTATCGGCCGTTTCCACCTAGATGGAATACCTGCCGCACAACGTGGTGTCCCTCAGATCGAGGTTACATTCGATATCGACGCCAATGGTATCTTGAACGTATCCGCCAAGGATAAAGGAACCGGTAAAGTACAAAGTATCCGTATCGAGGCTTCCAGCGGTTTGAGCGACGACGAAGTTAAGCGTATGAAAGAGGAAGCTGCTTCTAACGCAGAGGCCGACAAGAAAGAGAAAGAGCGTATCGACAAGTTGAATCAAGCGGATAGCATGATCTTCCAGACCGAGAAACAATTGAAAGATCTTGGCGACAAGCTTCCGGCAGACAAGAAAGCTCCGATCGAAGGTGCCTTGAACAAATTGAAAGAAGCTCATAAGGCTCAGGATATCGCAGGTATCGATGCTGCTATGGCAGAATTGAACAGCGTATTCCAAGCAGCTAGCCAAGAAATGTACAACGCTCAAGGTGGCGGCGCTCAAGGCGGCCCGCAAGCAGATCCTAACTTCGGTGGTCAACAAGCTGGCGGTAACGCAGGTAGCAGCAACAACAGCAAAGACGGTAACGTTACGGACGTTGACTTTGAGGAGGTAAAATAAAAAGAAGCGGTTTTAATCGCTCCTTTACTCCACATAAGATAGAAAAACGGCTATCGGGTCCTTCGGGATCTGATAGCCGTTTTTTATTTTAGCCCTATATATTCAATAAAAAAGCCATTGATATCCAATAATTATTAATAAGTTTGCACTCGCATAAAAACACTCATTTTAAATTACGATTAAGGGCAACGTACTAATTTTCGACTTATGCTAGCGAGATCTATACAGAAATATTACATATTTGTTCTACTTTTTCTGCTAGCCATTCTACAGTCCTCTTGTCAACAGTCGGAAAATAAATATCGTATATTAGTAGTCCATTCCTATGAAAGCGACTATGTAGCTTATAAAGACTGCGATCGGTTGATCCGGAAATCCCTCGAGAAAAAGGGGATTAATCCGTCGATCCAAACATTCTATTTGAACTGCGAGCAATATGCGGCACCTGCCGAAGAAAAACGGATGTACCTGTATCTAGATTCGATCTCCACTTGGAAACCCGATCTGATATTGGTCTACGAGGATCAAGCGACTTACACGTTAATGCAATGCCATCATCCGCTAATCTCTACAGTCCCCATTGTATTTGGCGGCGTAAATTTCCCCAATAAGGCACTATTAGCGCAATATTCGAATGTTTCCGGATTCTGGGACGAGCCCAACTACGTCACGAACATCCGCTTGATAGAACATCTGTTGGGCAAGTCTACGATTTATATGTTGCACGATAGTACGTATATAGATAGGCACATTAAGGCTACGTTACATGAGCAATGTGCTCAAGCAGACATTCGGGTCGATAATAATCGCATCATGTATATACCGGTAGAGATCGCTACTTTGGACAGGGTCAATCAAAGCTTAAAACGACCGGATAGTACGACCGTCAACGTCGTGCCCGTGCAAGGAGACAAGCTATCAGCTGTTTCTTGGTACATGAGTAAACACGTCCCTTACATCTACTATCTACAGGCCAAACGGGATTACCGGGTATTGAACACCAGCCGTTTTTCCAGTAAACCCTCTTTTACGGCGATCAACGAGGATCTAGGATATACGAATAAACTTGTAGGTGGCTATATCACCTTGGAAACCCAAATAGAAGAATCTACCGATAGAGCCGCGGAAATATTAAAAGGCTCCCCTAGCGAATCATTCCCACAGATAACAAAGAGCAAGAAGAATTATGTATTTGATTTCAATGAAGTCAAATATTGGAATATCGATAAAAGGCTTCTTCCGAAGGATGCTATACTTTTGAACTTTCCTTTTAAGGACCAATATCCAAGATTATTCTGGAGCTTGATAATCCTAGTCAGCACGATGTGCTGCTTTGTCTTCGGTAGCTTCATCATCATGTATACCCAAGAATCCAAGGCAAAACGACAAGCGCAAAAAGCCCTATTACATGAAAAGGAATCATTAGCGGAAGCTTTGGAGAAAGCCAATGAGTCCGACCGGATGAAATCCGTATTCTTGGCTAACATGAGTCATGAGATACGTACCCCGTTAAATGCGATCATCGGCTTTTCAAGCCTAATCGCCGAACTGGATCTGACGGCGGAAGAGAAGGAGCAATACGCTAATATCATCACGACCAATAACGAGTTATTACTAAAGTTAGTCAATGACATATTGGATTTGGCAAGGATTGAATCCGGAGGTATCGTCTTTCATAAAGAATCCTGCAATTTAACGGATTTAGTGAAAACCCTTTACAAACAACATCTTTCCGATGTCCCCGAAGGTATCGAATTCAAGGAGAAATGCCCCGATACGCCGATCTGCTTATATTCTGATAAGGAGCGACTTTACCAAGCGCTCGAGAACATACTGAAAAATGCCATAAAATTTACTTCCGCAGGCTTTATAGAGATCGGTTACGAGTATTCCGCTGACGCACAAGACGTCCGACTTTATGTGCAGGATACAGGCATCGGGATCTCTCCCGAGGACCAAGAAGCGATATTCGAGCGTTTCAAGAAGCTGGATGATTTCGTGCAAGGAACAGGTCTTGGATTATCGATCTGCCAAGCTATCGTAAAACAATTAAACGGGCGTATCTTGCTCCAGTCCGAAAAGAATAAGGGGTGCCGCATCTCCTTGGTTTTCGAATTATAAACCAACCTCAGAAGCCAAGAAAAATAGACATTTGTCTCTTTGATATCCAATTACTTTTTATACATTTGTACCTATTATATTGAAGCTATACACATGACGAACACTTCTTATCGTTATCTTTTTTTATTGTTGCTTCCATTGTTTTTATTGGTCGCAAATTCTTGCGAACGCTCAACCACGGAAAAGCGTATCTTGATAGTCCAATCTTATGAGCCGGACTTTCAAGCCTATAAAGATATAGAAGAGGCTTTTAAAAAAGGATTCCAAAAAGAAGGCATTCCTGCTAGTATCTTCACGTTCTATCTTAATTGCGAAGCTTATCAATCGCCAGAAGAGAAACAAAGAATATATACGGAACTCAATACGTTATCTTTATGGAAGCCTGATATCATAATCGTAAACGATGATCAAGCGACCTATTCCTTATTGGCTTGCGAACATCCTTTATTAGATAGCGTACCTATCGTTTTTACCGGAGTCAACTACCCAAACATACCCTTAATTCAAAAGTATCCTAACGTATCCGGATTTTGGGATAAGCCGGACTATCGGAAAAACGTCGAACTTATCGAGCGAATCATGGGAAAATGCGTGATTGTACGTGTCTCTGATAGTACAGCTCTTGACAAAAAGATCCTGAAAGATATGGATGAGCAAATAAAAGGGCTATGCTCCAAGGCTAGACCCGATTACCTTAAATATCCCCAGTATTCATCCCCATCCGATAAAAAGAGATCCTCTTCTTTAGTGCGGTTCCCAAAAGTACCGTTCGATTCCCTCTATATACAAACCATTCAACCCCGTACCAGTTCCAACTTGATCTGGGGGTTAGGTACAAGTACTTACAACAAGGCCTACCTTGCTACCAAAAGAGATTATACCTCGATAGCCTTAGGTAGGTTCTGCTCATTTCCCAGCTTTTCGGCGATCAACGAATCCGTAGGATATGACGGAGGCTTCATCGGGGGATATATGACCCCGGTAGAGAGCCAAACCCAAGAAGCCTTACGACGAGCTGCCAGCATACTCAAGGGCACACCGGCCAATAGCTTCCCACAAATAACGGAAAGCGCCAAAAACTATCTGTTCGATTACCCGACTTTAAATAAATGGGGTATCGATTGGAAAGAACTGCCTCAAAACAGCATCTTCTTGAACATGCCCTTTGTGGTTCGTTATCAAACATATATTATTTTATGCGGGATTCTTCTAACCCTATTTATCCTATGGACGCTTTTCTATCAAAGAGTACAATACCGTCGCGAAGCCTCTCACAAGAAACAGGCTCAAGAAAGTTTACGGAAAGAGAAAGAATTCCTCTCGTTGGCTTTAGAGAGCGGTGATATTTTCGCATTCCGATACAGCAACGGCGTATTCGAGTTCGACCATGATTTCTATAAGTCGTTGGATATGCCGATAAAGCCGATCACCTCCACGCAATTCCAAGAGTCTATCCACCCTGAAGACCGGGAAGATTTCATCCAACATAAGCACCTGCTTGATACAGGATTCCCTTCCCGTAAGATCACCCGCCGCCGATATAATTTCAACGGCAAAGGGCATATATGGTGGGAATTCAGATATGCGCAAGCGAAGAATGGACAAGACTCCACCCGCAATAATGTCGGAGTAAACGGGCTCTGCTTAAATATCCAACAAAGTAAGGAAGTAGAGGAAGATCTTATCAAAGCCCGTATAAGGGCCGAGGAAGCGGACCAAATGAAATCAGCGTTCCTCGCCAATATGAGCCATGAGATACGTACCCCGCTTAACGCCATCGTTGGATTTTCGGAACTGCTAACAAGCGATATGGAAATAAGCCCGAACGAGAGGGATGAGTTCATGCAAGTTATCAGTAAGAACAGCGACCTCTTATTGAAATTAATCAATGACATTCTCGATCTATCCCGCATCGAGTCCGGTAAGATGTCGTTTACCCTCACGAATTGTGACTTAAACGAATTACTATCCCATATCTACCGCACCCATCAATTGTTGATGCCCCAAGGCGTAGTGCTTAAAATACAACTGCCGGTCCTCCCGGCCATTATCCAAGCGGACCTACATCGATTAACCCAAGTGATTACCAACCTCATAAACAACGCCGCAAAATTCACGACGCAAGGATACATCTTGATTAAATACGATTATACGCAAGATAAACGTTGGATCCAGATCTCCGTTACCGATACGGGCAAAGGCATTCCCGCAGATAAGCAAGCCCAAGTATTCGAACGGTTCAACAAACTGGACGAGTTTGCGCAAGGGACAGGCCTCGGACTGGCGATCTGCCAAATTATCATCGAACACTTCGGAGGATATATCACCCTAGAATCCAAAGAAGGGGAAGGTAGCACATTCATCGTGACCCTCCCCTACACTCCCGGATTATCGGTATAAGATTATTTTTTCTTGAAACGCAAGAACGGCAATACAATAAATAAAGGTATGCAACAGATCATTACCCAGATAAAGAAATGTTGGTAACCGATCTGCTCCTGTATCCATCCCGATGCCATTCCCGGTAGCATCATACCTAACGCCATGAAACCGGTACTGATCGCATAATGCGAAGTCTTATATTCCCCTTCGGCGAAAAGCATCAGATACATCGTATAAGCCGTAAAGCCAAATCCGTAGCCGAATTGCTCGACAGCGACACAAGCGTTTACGACAATAATACTCTCCGGCATCATATAAGCCATATACAAATAAACCAGATTCGGCAAGGAGATAGCCAATGCCATAGGCCATAACCAAGTCTTCAAGCCCCCCCGGGATATAGCCAGACCTCCTAAAACCCCTCCGAGCAATAAGGAGATCACTCCCACCGGTACTGAGCGCCAGCCCGCCAACCTCCCGCCCATCCAGCAGGAAAGGAGAAGCCAACTTTACCAATTGGGATTCCCCCAAACGATACGTCAGCATAAAAAGCAAAGCCGGGACAATCCCTTTCTTGCTGAAAAAACTCACGAAAGTATTGCCAAACTCCACCAAGATGGTATGAGGGGTGATATTCGTACGTTGCGCGTCACTCGCCGGACGGGGTAAGA
>OHQM01001310.1_pt1 | contig 10611 bp, 6 predicted proteins | sample 1577941 | NCBI WGS metagenome assembly OHQM01 (sample SAMEA3879604, study PRJEB24766) | human gut metagenome | biome: human-associated habitat; feature: feces | place: USA | collected 1985/1987
TTTGAATGGTGAGAAAGTCAGCAGATTGGTTCCTGAAACGTAGACACGCATCATTTTGTAGGAATAGCCGATTTCAGCGGTCTTCAGACGTAGCATCTTGCCGTTGCGCACGTAGAGCGTGTTGGCTTGGCCGTTGTGTTCGTTCCATTGCGAGGAGAGACGCGGATATTTGGCGTCGGGATCAGGGCTCGACTCGCTCCAATGTTCGTCAGCGATCCATTGCATCAGCCCGAATCCCGGCTTGGCCTTAGTCGAGAAAGGATGGGCATCATACATGATAATTGAAACTTTTCCCTGGCCTTGGAAGAACGCCGAACAGTCGAAACCCTTGTATTTGAGCGAGAATCCGAATCCGTATATGATCTCCGGGACTGTCGGGTTGCCATTCCTGCACTTGTCGTTGTCGTCGATGACCTCGTCATTGTTCAAGTCCTTGTATTTAATGTCGCCGGGCTGGAGTGGATAGCGGGTCGCGTAGACGCTCTTGGGTGACGAAGCGATATCTTCCTCATCCCGATAGAGTCCCTCGGCGATCAGACAGTTAATCGAGTTGATCGGGTGGCCTTTCTTGTATTGGTAGCCCCACTTGTATTGGGGTTCGTCCATCGAAACGATCTCGTTGTGGGCGTAGGTGAACGTACCGCGCAGCGAGAGGATCAGATCTTTGGAGAAAGCTTTGTTATAGTCGATCGAGATGTCTACGCCGCGGTTGTCCACCTTACCAATGTTGCCCCAAGGGGTGATGCCCGACATGCCGAACGACGAGGGTAGCGACGAACGCTGCATAAAGATGCCCGAACGTTTCTCCTTGAACCAGTCGAAGATGATGTTCAGGCTGTCGAACAGACCAATCTCCACGCCGATGTCAAGCTTGTGGCTCTCCTCCCAGGTAGCATCTTCATTGCCGTAGATCGAAAGGATGGGACCCCATTTTTGGTCGAAGTTAGTTCCGATCATTACGTCGTACATCTGATCCATAGCTACGGTGCTTAGGTAGGGAAAGCGGTCCTTGTAGTTCGATGAGATTACGTCGTTGCCAACCAGACCGTATGAAGCGCGCACCTTGAAGAGGTTGACCTTATCTTTGATCCCCTTCCAGAAAGGCTCGTTCGAGATCACCCATCCGCCGGCGATCGAGGGGAAGAATCCAAAGCGTTTGCCCGGAGCGAAATTCTCCGAACCGTTGTAACCGAAATTGGCTTCGATCAGGTAGCGCTTGTCGAATCCGTAGGTAACACGGCCCGCGAGGCCCTGTTGCCGGTAGGGCAACGAGGCATACTCCTCGGCATCGGAAATATTCATGTTGCGCTCTTTTTGATGGTAAACAAACGTTGCGCCCACGTCATGCTTCTTATTGAAAGTGCGTGCATAGTCGAGTTTGACCTGGAACGCCAGTTCCCGGTAGCCATCGCGACCGCGGCTGGTTCCCAGATAGGTTGTGCCGGTATTAGTCGAGGAGCTCGTGTAGCTGTAATTGCCGTCAGCGTCTACGTCGTAGCTAGAGAGTTGATACATGAACGGCGTGAACGAGCGGTTGACAGCCGAATAAACGCGGTTATAGAATGTGGCCATGCCGGTTAGGCTCAACCCTTTGGTGACGAAGTCGAGGTTCTGGCAGACGGTCAGTGCCGAGGTGAAATGGCCACGGAACTTATCGCTGTAACCGCGGCAGAGCTGGGCGTAGGGGTTGATGAAAGTGTTGCCATCCCAAGCGTTCGCGGTGCCGAAACGCACGAACGTGTCAGTCTCCTCGCCGGGTAGCGTGGCCGGAAATTCGCAGGGCAGGGCCGAAAGCGCATAGGTGAAAAGCGAACCAACGCTTTCGATGGGTGCATGATTGTAGTGCAGCTGGGTGTTCATCTTCAGCGATACGCGCGTGGTTTTGGTGGCGTCGGCCGAGACGTTGGCTTGGAAAAGGTATTTCTGCGAATTGATGTTTGTGTCGAACTTCGAGGTGGAGGGGGCGCGCATGATACCGTTCTCATTAAACGCCGAGGCATTGAGGAAATAGTCGATCTTCTTAGCCCCGCCCGTCATGTTGAAGTTGAAGTTCTGGTTGAAGGTGCTGTTTTTGAAAAGCATGTCGTACCAATCTACGTTGGGATAAACGTAGGGATCGAGCCCCAGTTTAGTGCCCATGATTTTTTCGCGGCTATAACGTGGATTCTCGCCGCGCGTGGCACAGGCCTCGTTGTAGGTCTCCATGAAGGTTACACCGTCGGCGATCTTAGGAATGCGTGTCGGGGCCGACACGCCCAACTCAGCCCGCACGTTAACGGTCATCTTCTCCGAATCGCGGCCATTCTTGGTGGTGATGAGGATCACGCCGTTGGCGCCGCGTGATCCGTAAAGGGCTGTTGCCGTGGCGTCCTTGAGCACCGAGAACGATTCGATGGTCTCGGGCGGAATGTTATTGAGCATCTGATTGGTGATCTCCACGCCGTCGAGGATCAGCAGCGGCGACTGTCCCGATCCGAAGGTCGAGATTCCGCGGATCCAGAAATTGGCGCCGTCGGCGCCCGGCTCGCCCGATTTCTGCACGGCGATCACGCCGGCGATCTTGCCGCTGAACGAGGTCGAGAGGTTGCTCGACGAGGTTTGCAGGTCGCTCGGCTTGACCGACTGCACGGCGCCCACGAGCGACTCTTTCTTCTGCACGCCGAAGCCGACCACCACCACGTCTTCGAGTTTGTTCGAAGCGTCGGCCAGCGTGATGAGTTTGAAGAGGTGGATGTCCCGGACGGAAATTTTCTTGGTGTCGTAGCCCAGGAACGAAACGGTGACCGTCTTGGCCGAAGCGGGCACGGTCAGTTTGTAGTTGCCGCCGGCGTCGGTGGTCGTGCCGACGTTCGTGCCCTCAACATAGATGTTGGCTCCGACGATGGGCTGGTTGTCGGCCGAGGAGATGACCGTTCCGGCGACGGTCATCTCCCCGTTCGGGGCCGTCGGGCCGGCGAGCGGCGGGAGATGGTGACCAGTTTCCCCCCCCCCTTTGACGGTATAGCGCAGCGATTTGTCGAGCACCGTGTCGAGCACGGTCTGAAGCGTCGCGTCCTTGAACGTTGCCGTGACCGGCCTGCTGACGTCGACGTCCTCGTTTTCGAAGAGGATCGAGTAGCCGGTTTGCCGCTCCACCTCTTCCAGCACCGTTTTCAGCGGAACGCTCCGGAAGGCTTTGGTGACGGTTTGCGCGTTGAGGGCGACTGTCAGCAGCAGGCACGGGATCAACGCTGCAATCTTCTTGAATAGGAGATTTACATGCATAAGTTTTAAGATTTAGGTTTGTTTGGAAAGAAGTTTTTTCAGGGTTCGGTTTTTCGGGGGCGGCTGTCGACGCGGTAACCGCAGGTGTCGCGCCTGACGCTGATCGGCAGGATGTCGCACAACCCGCCCATGATTGATTCGATGTCCTGCGCCTCGGTGATTGATATGCGGAAGGTCTTGTCGTCGAACGCGTCGGTGCAGAGTTCGATCTTCACGTCGTATTCGCGGGCGAGCCGCCGGAGCAGGGCCGGGAGGGAGATCGCGTCGTAGCGGATGATGCCGTCGATCCAGCTGCGGAACTGGTCGGTGTCGACCTGCCTGCGCGACGCCTCCATCGTCCGGCAGTCGTAGGTGATCAGGTCGCCCGGAACCATCGTTTCCGTGCTGCGGGACGATTCGAATTGCAGCGAGCCTTCCATCAGCGCGGCCAATACGTCGGGGTCTTCGTCGTAGGCCGAGATGTTGAACCGGGTGCCCAGCACGGTGAACGTGCAGCCCCGGGCCTGCACCCGGAAGGGGAGGTGGGCGTTGCGGGCCACCTCGAAGTAGGCTTCGCCCGAAAGGCCGATGTCGCGCGACGAGCGGTTGAAATCCGACCGGTAGTTCAGGGTCGATCCGGCGTTGAGCCACACCTGGCTGCCGTCGGGCAGCGATATGCGGCTGTTGGTTCCCTGGGGAGCCTGTACGGAGAACATTTGCACGGGGTCTTCGGTGTGTATGAGGTGCCGGGTGGTGAAGGCCGAGATCAGGATGAGCACGGCTGCTGCCGCCGAGAACCGCAGCCAGCGCCGGCGGGCGCGGATTCGGTTCTCGCGCCGTTCTATTTTTCCGTTGAGCCGGGCGAGCGAACGGAGGACGTCGGCCGACGGCACGTGCCGTTGCTTCCATTCGCGTTCCCATTCGCGCATCAGGGCGGCGTTTTCCGGCGAGGCGGCGAGGAATCCGAAGAGTTCGCACTCTTCTTCGGGGGCGATGGGTCCTTCGAAATAGCGGACGGCGAGTTCTTTCAGGCTTTCGTTCATGGGGTCGGTTGTTGTACGCATACATACATACAACAATCGGGGCGGATTTTACCCCCCCCCGGTTCCGGAAAAAATCGCATATTTTTTGAAATTCGCCTCTGGAAGGCTTCAGGACGGCTGGTTCATCAGCCAGGCGAGGATCAGTATTTGCAGGTAAATGGATTGTTCGCGTTCGAGGGCTTCGGCGAAGATGCGCAGGGCGCGCTGGATGTGCCGCTCGACCGTATGCAGGGAGATGTGGAGCCGTTCGGCTATTTCCCGGTTCTTCAACCCCTGGAACCGGCTGAGGAAAAACACTTCGCGGCAGCGTTCGGGCAGCGAGTCCATGATGCGCTGTATCTGCTGTTCCAACTCCTGGTACAGGTAGGGATGCCCGTTTTCGGCGAAGGAGAAATCGTAGTTGTAAAGACGCTCCTCCCCGATTTTCGCCCGGGCCAGGCAGCTGATCGTGTATTTGTCGACGATGCTTTTGTGCTTCAGGTAATTGAGGCATCGGTTGCGGGTCATGGCGAACAGCAGCATGCGGGCCTCTTCGGGGTCGAGGGGGGCTTGCCGGTCCCACAGCGCCATGAAGCAGTCGTGAACCAGGTCCTGCGCCTCGATGGGGTTGTTGACGAAACGCAGCGCATAGGCCGTCAACCGGGGTTGGCAGTCGATGTAGAGCCGTTCGAAATCATACCGTTTGGATTCGCTGTGCATTTGTCGGGTCCGTCCTGATGCTTTTTTTGTTTTGGGCGGTTTCCGCCGCTTTTCGGGGGTGAAACCGAGGCAAATATAATCAAAAAAGTAAAAAATGCCGCAGACGCTCTGAAAACATCTGCGGCATGGGGCGTGTTTCGACGCCGGTGCGGGCTACTTGTAAAGCCCGGCGACGGTGAAGTCGAGTATCTTGCCGAAGCCGTCGAACACCAGCGCGTTCGGCTGGTCGAGCTGTCCGCTGCCGAAGTTGATCTGCGGCACGACGTGTATCTTGTCGTTCCCGTCGTCCTTCGAGGTGACCACCGTCACCGCGCGGCTGCTCCATGCCAGCGAGGCGTTGCTCGGAAGGGTCGACGAGCCGTCGTAGTTCTCCATGGCGTAGTAGCCTTGCAGGTAGAGACGGGCCAGGGTGATGTGCTCGCCCGCAGGGGCCGTGAAGACGGGCGCCGGGTCGAAATTGACGCTGCCCGTCGTGAAGATCACCTTGTAGATGGCGCTGCGGGTGGCGATGTAGAGGATCGGGTCGAATCGCGAGAAGACGAAGCTCACGGCTTCGGCGATGAGGGCGTTGGCCTCCGCCGGGATTTCGTAGATCAGCTTGGCGGCGGGTGCGCCGGCCGAAGCGGAGTAGTTGCCGAAGGTGTAGAGCGCATGGTTGCCGTCGGCTTTCCGCATCAGCAGGGTGTGGGTGGCGTTGTCGATGCTGATGCCGCCCGCGATGCATCGCAGGCCGGGAGCGTTCCCCGGGTCGAAGGGCGACGAACCCACGCTGCCGCAGGCGTAGAACGTCTGGTTGTAGCCGTAGCAGAACTTGCCCTGTTCCCGGTCGTAGAAGATCGTGCTGGGTTTGCGGGTGCGGCCCGGAGCGGAGTGGGCCGAAACGACGCCGTTGTCGACGGTCATGGTTTCGGTTCCGCTGACGGGCGTCGAGATCCGGCCGCGGCTGAGCAGCGTTTCGTAAATGTCGCCGTCGTTGAGGATCATCGTGCACTGGTAGGTGTTGAGCAGGCTCCGGATGTCGAGCTTTCCGGGCAGGTAGACGAACGCATCCTCCTTATGGCCCAGGATTTCGTAATAATCGGTCTCCACGCGCATCAGGTCGTCGTCGGTCGACACCCAGAGGATGTTTTTCTTGTCGGTTTTGTCGTAGGTGTAGAGCATGTGGGTGACCGCCGAGGGGAACGGACTGCCGTTGCACCGGCTGATCAGCTCCTTTTCGACGGTTCCCTGCTCCGCGCCCGAGTAGGTCTCGGTCAGCTGCGGGTGCATGATCAGTCCCAGGTCCGAGGTGGTTCCGTCCCGGGTGTAGGCCACCACAAGCCCTTCGTTGAATTGGGCCGTCACGATGAGCGTCCACTTGTACTGGTACTTCAGGTCGTGGGCGGTGTCGGTGACCGTCAGCAGGAACAGGTAGCCTTTCGAGGAGATCGGCAGGTCGATCACTTCGTGGAACTCGCGCGTCGTGGCGAGCGAAATCGCCTCCGAGTCGTTGTCGGTCTGACTCACCGTCCATTCGTAGGTAAGCTCCTCGGGATTCTCCCGGCCGTCTTTGGTGATGCGGATGCCCGTGATGTCGAGCCGTGCGTTGTGCACCACCGTCAGCTGCGAGGCGATGGCTTCCGGCACTTCGATCTCCACGGGCGGGATATGGGTGGTCTGCAACGTGCTTTTGTCGTCGTAGCACGACGCGGCGAGCAGGCCCCAGCCTGCCAGCAACAGATATAGGGTGTGTTTTCTCATGGTCGTTCGTCGTTTACTTGGTGCGGATCGTTACCTCCCGGCCCTTCATGGAGCCTGATTCGTGGATGCGTTTTTGCCCGGGGTTGGCGGCCTTCCATTCGTCGTACCAGGCCTGTGCCCTGGCGCGCCAGGCGTCGATGTAGTAGCTGTAATCGGGTCCCCAGTCGGGGAACACCTCCCAGCCGAAGATGTCCAGCAGCAGCTGGTGGCCGGCCTGGCTGTAAGCCTCCGTCGACGAGCTGCCCGAAGATGCCTCCGATTCGATGAAGGCGTTGTAGGTGGACCACTGCTTGGTCGTCGCGGGCCGCGGCAGCATGTTGTGCCACGAGACGTTGGCTTTCAGGTAGAGGTCCGGTCCCACCCGGAGGTCGGGCGAATCGGTCAGGCAGAGCGTCAGTTCGCGCTGCTGCGTGTCGAGTTCGGCCGATTTGGCGACCTCGATGCGGATGGCGCCGTAGGTCTTCCCGGCCGGAACCTCCGCGCCGAGGATTTCGTACTGTCCGGGCTGTGCCGTAGTTCCCTCTTCGAGAACGCGGACGCCGATTTTCCGGTCGGAGCCGGAGGCCCCGCCGATGAGTTTCACCGGGACCTCGATCACCGCCTCGGCGACCCCTTCGGGCTGCTGCTTGAAGGTCATCGAGGCGTAGAACGTGCTGTCGGAATTCGAGTATCCGGGATATTCGGCTGTTTCGTTGGGCGCAGCCCCCGGGAAGCAGACCCTTCCCTGCGACATGTCGTAGCGTGTCGGGTCGTCCTTTTCGCAGCCGGCCGCCGTCGCCGCGGCCAGCAGTATGCAGATCAGTTTTTTCATGCTTCTCAACAATTAATCGTTCGACTTACTGTACGCGTCCCGACTGTATTTCGAAATCGGGGTAGGGCAGCATGTAGACGGCGTCGTCGATGACCTTGCTGCCGCTCATCACATCGCTCTGGCGGGGCAGTTTCTCGTAGCCCAGCCGCTTGTAGAAATAGAAGACCACGCCTTCGCAGATGAACTCCTTGCGGTACTCCTTTTCGAGCTGGGCCATCAGGCCCGCCTCGTCGAGGTCGGCATCCAGTTCTTCGTAGACCGCGCGGGCCTTGCGCACCTCCTGCAACAGGCTGCGGGCTTCGCCGAGGTCCTTGTCCGGACCGGAGATGCGGCACTCGGCGGCGATGTAGTACATCTCCGGCAGGCGGATCAGCGGCATCAGGTCCTTGTGGCGGTAGTCGGCGCCCGTCGAGGTCTGCTGATAGAGCTTCGAAGGGGTCTTGGTCCCCTCGGGCCAGTAGTCGGTGTTGTGGTAGAGCTGTTTGTAGCGGCAGTCGGAGATGCCGGCGCCCTTGATTTCGAAAAGATCGTCGGCGACCGAGTTCTTGATGCACAGCGTGCGGTACTGGCGGTCCTGTGCCGAATATTCGCGGTTGAGGTTGCTTGCGATCTTCTTGGCCATGTCCGTGACGCCGAGCGCGAAGATATGTTCGCTCGGGAAGCACATCTCGGTCGTGGGGGCCTTGGCGGAGTCGGTGAACGTGCGCAGCGTCAGCCCGCCGGCGATTCCGACCGATGCCGGGTCGTCGATCACTTCGAGGGCGGCCAGCAACGCGGTGTGTTTGTTTTCGTCGCTGCCTTCCCACATGCAGACGCGCGCCAGCAGGGCCTTGACGGCGAAGTAGTTCAGGTGCATGTAGCGGTAATCGTAGAATTTGTCGACGTTGGCTTCGGTATAGATGCTTTCGGGATACCTGGCCCGGATGGGGTCGATCTCCAGCAGGCGGGCGGCCTCCGTGAGGTCGGCGATCATGCGGCGGAGCGTCTCGGCGTAGGTCAGCTGCGGCGCCGCGTCCTTGTCGACGCTCGTCAGGTAGGGGACCGTGTGACGGCTCTCCAGGTCGGTGCGTCCGGCCAGGTCGCTGCACCCGAACAGGCGTATCAGGTCGAAGTAGATGTAGGCCCTCACGGCGAGCAGTTCGCCCTTGATGATGCGGTAGTTGACCGAGTCGAGTCCGTCCTTCCGGCGGTCGATGTGGTCGAGGGCGTCGTTGACGTTGGCGATCACCGAGTAGGATTTCTCCCAGACCTTTTCGATCACTTCGGTGGATTTCGTGGTTTTGTAGTTGTAGCGGTCGAGGTCGTAGTCGTCCGCGGCGGTGTTCTTGCGGGCGTCGTACTGGCGGCCCAGCATTTCGACCATGTGCCACGTCAGGTTTTCGCCGTAGAGGTCGGTTTCGCCCATGGCGAGGTAGCAGCCGATGAGCGTCTGCTGGAAGCCTTCGGCCGAGGAGTAGTGGTCCTCGGCGCGGATTTCCGACGGGGGCGTCACGTCGAGCCAGTTCTCGCACGAGACGGCTGCGAGGGCTGCGGCGGACAGAAGGAGGTATTTGATGCTGTTTTTCATGGCTTCGGTGGTTTGTGTTAGAAGGTTCCGGTCAGCTGGAACGACATGCTCCGTGCGAAGGGATAGGTCGTGCCGCGCTCGATGCGGATCGACGAGAGCGTGGCGATGTTGTTCATGTAAAAGGCCAGCTTGAGCCGCTTGAGGCGGATTTTGCTGATCAGCCGCGGGTTGAACTCGTAATAGAGGCTCAGCGACGAGAACGTCAGCTCGTTGTTGTCCTGCACGAAGCGCGTCGTGGCCCGGGTCTTTTCGTCGTGCTGCTTGCCGTTTTCGTCGGTGTAGGAGCCGAGTTTCTTGAACATGGCGTTCTGGCCCGGGGTCTGCCAGCGGCCGTAGAGCACGCGGCGGTCGACGTTGTAGTGGATGTCGACGTTTTCGACCTTGTTGACCAGCGTGGTGTTGTACCGCTGCCCGCCGCCGAGGAAGGTGCAGGTGGCGCTTAACCCGAAGCCCTTGTATTCGGCCGCGAAGCCGAAGTTGCCGCGGTACTTGGGGTCGCTGATGCCGGCCACGACCTGATCCTGCGCGTCGTACTCGTAGGTCAGCGTGCCGTCCTTCCTGACGTAGATTTCCTGACCCGTCGTGGGGTCGATGCCCAGCGACGGCACGGCCCAGATGGCGTTCATCGGCATTCCGTCCTGATAGATCAGCACGGGCGTCGAGTTGCTCTTGTCCTGCGCCTGGGCCATCATCTTTTCGTTGTAGGCCTTGAGGCTTTCGGAGAGGTTGATGATGATGTTCTTGTTATAGGCGATCGAGCCGAAGAGGTTGAAAAAGCCCTGTTTGCCCTGCCAGAGCGTATAGCTCAATTTGGCCTCGATGCCGCGGTTGCGGACTTTGCCCAGGTTGTCCTTCACGGTGTCGAAACCCGTGGAGGTGGGGATCGCCACGTCGGTAAGCATGTTCTCGGTCACCGAGTTGTAGTAGTCGAAGGCGATCGTTGCGCGGTGGACCGTAATGTCGGCGCCCACGTTGTAGTCCATGCGCTGTTCCCATTTGAGGGCGGGGTTGGTCATCTTCTAGAGGTAGGCGCCCGTCTGTCCGTGGTAGGTGGCCCCGGTGTAGTAGAGATAGGTGGCCAGCACTTCGTTGGTGTCGTAGTTCTGGTTGCCCGTCAGTCCGGCCGAGGCGCGGATCTTGAATTGTTTCAAAACGTCCTGATCGCGCAGGAAGGGTTCGTTGTGGAGGTTCCACGCCACGCCGGCGCTCCATGCCGACGACCAGCGGTTGTCGGCGCCGTAGAGCGACGAGGCGCTTTCGCGGAACGTGAGGTCGACGTTGTAGCGGTCGTCGTAGCTGTACGACGCGGTTCCCAGGAAACTGATTTCGCGCGTGATCGACGAGATGCCGACGGGCTTTTTGTCCTGGGCGTACTGCCGGGCGAAGGTGATGTCGGCCGTCTGGCTGTTGGGGAATCCCTCGGCGTAGTGCTGGTAGGCGCTGTACGTGTTTTCGGCGATCCGGCTGCCGGCGTTGACGTAGAGGTAGTGCCTGCCCCAGTTTTTGGC
>OHQM01001315.1_pt1 | contig 10567 bp, 8 predicted proteins | sample 1577941 | NCBI WGS metagenome assembly OHQM01 (sample SAMEA3879604, study PRJEB24766) | human gut metagenome | biome: human-associated habitat; feature: feces | place: USA | collected 1985/1987
GTCCCCCGCCTCCAGAAGCACCACGTCGCCCACCACCAGTTCCTCGCTCTTCACGCTCAGGCGCTTGCCGCCCCGCAGCACCTTGCTGGTGGCGGCAGTCATCTGCTGCAGCGCCTCAATGGCCCGCTCCGCCTTGCTCTCCTGAAACACCCCCAGAGCGGCGTTCAACACCACCACCAGCAGGATGATAACCACGTCCGCAAAGGACTCTCCCGCATACACCGCCGTAACGCCGGAAACGGCCGCCGCAACCAGCAGAATGATGGTCATCGGGTCCCGCATCTGCCCCAAAAAACGCTTCCACAGCGGTTCCGGCTCCTTGCCCCGCAGGCGGTTGGGTCCGTCCAGCTCCAGACGGGCAGCCGCCTCCGCCGTCTCCAGGCCGTCCCGGCCGCTGCCCACCTCCTCCAGCACGGCCTCACTGGATTCCAGATAGTATTTCTCCACAGCCCGACACTCCTTTCCATACAATACAAATAAAAAAGGCCCACGCATAGCATTCCCAGCTACGCATGAGTCTCATTCTTTCCGGCAAGCCAGACCGTCAAAACGGCCATGCATGTTGACCTGCCACGCACTGTGTGCGCGAATTACTCCCCCATGGAATATTTCGTAAGCGTATGATACCACGAAGCCCCTTCCACGTCAAGAAGGCGGGGAAAATGTTTACAATTTCTAAACAAAGCGTTTCCGGCGCCGGGAGGGACTGCCCCGGCGCCGGAAGCCTTTTACTTCATCAGCAGGGCCATTACGGCCTTCTGGGCGTGGAGGCGGTTCTCCGCCTCATCAAATATCTCGCCTGCGTGATCTTCGAACACCTTCTCGGTGATCTCCTCCCCCCGGTGAGCGGGGAGGCAGTGCTGCACCATGCAGTCCGGCTTGGCCGCGGCCAGCAGGGTGTCGCTGACCTGGTAGCCCAGGAAGGCCTTCTCCCGCTCCGCTCTCTCCCCCTCCATGCCCATAGAGGCCCACACGTCCGTGAAGATCACATCCGCGTCTTTTGCTGCCTCCACCGGGTCGTCTGTGAGGACAAACCGTGCGTCTTCCACCGAGGCGGCGAACTCCAATACCTGGCTGTCGGGCTTATAGCCGCTGGGGCTGGCCACAGACACGTCCATGCCGCACTTCAGGCCGCCTGCAATAATGGAGTTGGCCATGTTGTTGCCGTCCCCGATGTAGCAGACCTTCAGACCCTCCAGCCTGGCCTTGTGCTCCCGGATGGTCATCAGATCCGCCAGCACCTGGCAGGGATGGCAGAAATCGGTGAGGCCGTTAATCACAGGGATAGAGCCATACTTCGCCAGATCCTCCACCTCCTGCTGGGCAAAGGTGCGGATCATAATGCCGTCGCAGTAGCGGCTGAGAACCCGGGCCGTGTCCTGCACCGGCTCCCCCCGGCTAATCTGGCTGACGGCGTTGGAGAGAAACAGTGCGTGGCCGCCCAGCTGGAACATGCCCACCTCAAAGGACACCCGGGTGCGGGTGGAATTTTTGGAAAAAATCATGGCCAGGGTCTTTCCCTTGAGCAGTTCATGGGGGATGCCGTGCTTCTGGTCGTATTTCAGCTGGTCCGCCAGATCGAGGATCTCGTGGATCTCCTCCCGGCTCAGATCCAGCAGCTTCAAAAGATGCTTATTCTGCATCGTTTTTCCCCTTTCTTGTCCTTATTGCATCACCTGGGCCATGACAGCCAGGCCCTGGTCAATCTCCTCCCTGGTAATCACCAGGGGCGGCAGCAGCCGCAGGGTATCCTTCCCGGCGGTAAGGGTCAGCAGCCCCCGGGCCATCAGCTGGTCCCGCAGTTCACTGTGCTTCATGCCCTGCACGCCCACGCCGATCATCAGGCCCATTCCCCGGATGCCGGACACATAGGGGCTGTGGAGGGCGGCAATCCCGTCCCGGAGGTACTGTCCCTTGGCCGCCACCTCCCCCAGAAACTCCGGCGTCAGCGCATCCATCACCACGCAGCCGGCGGCGGCGGACATGGGGTTGCCGCCGAAGGTGCTGCCGTGATCGCCCGCGCGCAGCACCTTCCGGCACTTCTCATTGGTCAGGAAGCCGCCGAAGGGCAGGCCGCCGGCAATCCCCTTGGCAAAGCTGACCACATCGGGCTGGATGTCAAACTGCTGGAAGGCAAACACACTGCCGGTGCGGCCCACGCCGGTCTGCACCTCGTCGATCAGCAGCAGCCAGTCCCGTTCCGCGCAGAGTTTGGCCACCGCCTGCACGTAGTCCTTCTGCAGGGGGTTCACCCCGCCCTCCCCCTGGATGAGCTCCATCATCACGCCGCACACATCGTCCCCGGCGGCGGCCAGCAGGCTGTCCATGTCGTTGGCCCGGGCGTAGCGGAAGCCCTCGGTAAAGGGGAAGAAAAATTCGTGGAAGTGGTCCTGGCCGGTCGCCTTCAGGGTAGTAATGGTCCGGCCATGGAAGGAGTTCTGCAGGGTGATGATGGTGGCGCGGCCCTGGCCGTATTTCTCATAGGAGTACTTACGGGCGGTCTTAATCATGCCCTCGTTGGCCTCGGCCCCGGAGTTGCCGAAAAACACAGCGGCCATGCCGGCGGCGGGCACCAGCTTGGAGGCCAGCCTGGCGTATGGCTCGGTGTAGAATAGATTGGAGATGTGGCCCAGCTTCATGGCCTGGTCGTAAATGGCCTTTGCCCAGGCCTCGTTGGCGTAGCCCAGGGAGCAGACGCCGATGCCGGAGGTGAAGTCCACATACGCCCGGCCCTCGGTGTCATAGACGGTAGCGCCCTGGCCGTGGTCGATGGCCAGCTGGTTGCGGCCATAGGTCTGGAGGACATACTGCTGGTCCAGAGCCTTGATCTGAGAAAAATTCATAATCGATCGGATCCTTTCAAATTGTCAAGCGCCTGGCAGGCTCTGCCGCCCCGGGGGCGGCCCTCCTCCCATGCAAATACGCCGGAACATGGGCGGGACTACCAGATCATGGTCCCGATCCCCGCGTTGGAGAGCACCTCAATCAAAATAGAGTGGGGAATCCGCCCATCCAGAATATGCGTGCGCCGCACACCGTTTCGTACGGCGTCCACGCAGCAGTCCACCTTGGGAATCATCCCTCCGGAGATAACGCCGTCTTTTACCAGAACCGGCACCTCCGGCAGCCGCACCTGGGAGATGAGGGAGGCCTCGTTGTCCTTGTCACGGAGCAGGCCCCGCACATCGGTGAGCAGAATCAGCTTCTCCGCCCCCAGGGCTGTGGCAATTTTGGCCGCGGCGGTGTCCGCGTTGATATTATAGCTGGTCTCCGTATCCACCCCCTGGGCCACGGTGGAAATGACGGGGATAAAGCCGTCGTGAATGGCGTCCAGAATCACCTTGGGCTCCACGGCCACGATATCACCCACCAGGCCGTAGTCAACCCCGTCCTCCCGGCGGCGCACCGCCTGGAGCATGGCTCCGTCCAGACCGCACAGACCTATGGCGCTGCCGCCGGAGCGGTTCAGGGTGGCCACCAGGTCCTTATTGACCTTGCCGCAGAGCACCATCTGGACAACGTCCATGGTTTCCTGGTCCGTGTAGCGCAGGCCGCCCACAAACCGGCTCTCCTTGCCTGTTTTTTTCAGCATGGCATTGATTTCCGGGCCGCCGCCGTGAACCACCACCACGTTGATGCCAACCAGCTTCAGCAGGATGATGTCGGAGATGACCGCTTTGCGCAAATCCTCGGAAACCATGGCGTTGCCGCCATATTTGACCACAACGGTCTTGCCGCTGTACTGCTGGATATAGGGCAGGGCCTCCACCAGCACCTGTGCCCGGTCCGTATAGCTGAATTCCATGGCGCGTCCTCCCATCAGGTCCGGTAGTCCCCGTTGATTTTGATGTAATCGTAGGTGATGTCACAGCCCCAGCAGGTACACCGGCCCGCCCCCTCGCCCATGGCGATGGCGATAACAACCTCCGGCTCAGTCAGCACCTTTTTTGCCAGGTTCTCGTCAAAGGGAAGCCCCCTCCCCTTTGCGCAGACAGCCACCGCTCCGGCGGCGCTGGCAAAGGTCACATCCACCTGCTCCGGGTCAAAACTCTCCCCGGAGTAGCCCATGGCGCAGAGCACCCGGCCCCAGTTGGCGTCGCAGCCGAAGATGGCCGCCTTGGTGAGGGTGGAGGAGATGACGGACTTGGATATCGTCTCCGCCTGGGCCTCGTCCCGGGCGCCTGTGACCGTGCACGTTATGAGGTGCCTGGCCCCCTCCCCATCCTTGGCCATGGCCCGGGCCAGCTGGACACACAGGGCCTGCAGCGCCTCCACAAAGGCGGCGTAATCCACTCCCTGCTCTGTGATCTCACAGTTGCCGGCCAGGCCGTTTGCCAGCACGCAGCAGGTATCGTTGGTGGAGGTATCTCCATCCACGCTGATGCGGTTGAAGCTGACCGCCGCCGTCTCCAGCAGGGCCCGGCGGATCATAGACGGGGAGATGGCGCAGTCGGTGGTAATGAAGCAGAGCATGGTGCCCATATTGGGGTGGATCATGCCGCTGCCCTTGGCGATGCCGCCCAGGCGGACGGTTTTGCCCCCCACGGTTGTCTCCACCGCCGCCTCTTTTTTCACCGTATCAGTGGTCATAATGGCGTGGGCCGCGGCATCGCTGGCGGCGTCGCTGTGCTCCAGCAGCCCATAGAGCGCGGGAACGCCCGCTTCAATGACCCCCACGTTGATGGTCTGCCCGATGACGCCAGTGGATGCCACCAGTACCTCCTCCGGCGCGCAGCCAATGGCGGCGGCAGCGGCGGCGCACATCTTCTCCGCGTTCTCCTCCCCCTGGGGGGCGCAGGCGTTGGCGTTGCCACTGTTGACGATAACAGCCCGGGCTGTCCCGCCGGCCAGGTGGGCCTTTGTCACATGAATGGGGGCGGCCTGCACCAGGTTTTTGGTAAACACCGCCGCCGCCGCACAGGGCACGTCGGAGACGATCAGGGCCAGGTCCTTCTTATGTACATTATGGGTCTTGACCCCCACGTGGATTCCGGCAGCCCGGAACCCCTGGGCGGCGCAGACGCCGCCGGAAATCTGTTTCATATCCGTATACTCCTTATTGGGTGGTATGGCAGTCAGAGCAGCCCCGCGGCCTCGTCAAGACCCAGCATAAGATTCATATTCTGCACGGCGGCGCCGCTGGCCCCCTTGCCCAGATTATCGAACAGCGCGGTCACGGTGGTCTGCTCCTCCCGCCCACAGACAATCAGGCGCAGGTTGTTACTCCCCGCCAGCGTATCGGCGTAGATCACCGGCTCATCGCCTCCCAGCGGCGCCACCTGGACAAAGCGCTGGCCCCGGTACCACGCCGACAGGGCGGCGTGGACAGCCTCCGCGCTGTATCCCGGCAGCAGCACCGTGGTGGCCATGCCCTTGTAGTAGTCCCCAATAATGGGGGAGAACACCGGCTGCCTTGCGAGGCCGCAGACCGCCTGCATTTCCGGCAGGTGCTTATGGCGCAGGTTCAGCCCGTAGATACGGCAGCTACCGTGACGGGGGTCCCGGCCGGCATCCTCGTACTCGGCAATCAGCTTCTTCCCGCCGCCGGAATAGCCGGTAAGGGAGTAGGCCGTCAGAGGAGCGTCCGCCGGCAGAAGGCCTGTGCGCACCAGGGGGTAGACGGAGGAAATGAAGCCCGTGGCGTGGCAGCCGGGATTGGCCACCCGCTTCGAGCCCGCGATGGCCGCCCGGTGCTCCGCTGACAGTTCCGGAAACCCGTAGTCCCAGGCGGGATCGGTACGGTGGGCGGTGGAGGCGTCAATGATACGGGTGGCGGGATTCTTCACCAGCGCCACCGCCTCCACAGCGGCGGCGTCCGGCAGGCAGAGGAACACCACGTCCGCCTGATCCATGAGCCGCGCCCGCTGGCCGGCGTCCTTCCGCTTCGCCTCATCAATCAGCAGCAGCGTAATGTCCTCCCGGTCCGCCAGGCGGTCGTAAATCTGCAGGCCGGTGGTGCCCTCCCTGCCATCTATGTAGACAATGGGGTTTCCCATACGTACGCTCCTTTCAGCCCCGGTGCTCCTCAATAAACAGCGCCAGGTCGTTGATCTGCCGGGTGGTCTCCTCCACGGCGGGGCCGCCGTAGCTTCGGCGCTGGCCCACGCAGGCCTCCAGCCGCAGCGCCTCGTACACATCCGCCTCAAACAGGGGGGAGACGCCCCGCAGTTCCTCCAGTGTTAACTCCTCCAGGCCCTTGCCGCGCTGTGTACAGTAGTAGACCAGGTTGCCCACGGTGGTGTAGGCATCCCGGAAGGGCATCCCCTTCCGGGTCAGATAGTCGGCGCAGTCGGTGGCATTGATGAACCCGGCGGAGGCAGCCCGGCGCATATTCTCCGGCAGCAAGCGCATGGTCCGGATCATCCCCGCGAATACCGGCAGGCACATTTTCACCGTGTCCACGGCGTCGAACACCGGCTCCTTATCCTCCTGCATATCCTTATTATAGGCCAGAGGCAGGCCCTTCATGGTGGTGAGGAGGCCCATGAGGTCGCCGTAGACCCGGCCGGTCTTGCCCCGGACCAGTTCCGCCACGTCCGGGTTCTTCTTCTGTGGCATGATGGAACTGCCGGTACTGTAGGCGTCGTCCAGTTCAATAAATTTAAACTCCCAGCTGCACCACAGGATGACCTCCTCGGCAAAGCGGCTGAGGTGCATCATCAGAATGGAGAGGGCAGAGAGCAACTCCAGGGCGTAGTCCCGGTCACTGACGCCATCCAGGCTATTGGACATAGGCGCTGTAAAGCCTAATTCCCTGGCGGTTCCCCAGCGGTCGATGGGATAGGTGGTGCCCGCCAGGGCCCCGCTGCCCAGGGGACAGACATTCATCCGCCGGGCACAGTCCCCCAGCCGCTCCACGTCCCTGCGCAGCATCTCCCCATAGGCCAGCAGGTGCTGGGCAAAGGAGATGGGCTGGGCCCGCTGGAGATGGGTATAGCCAGGCATCACCGTCTGCTGGTGCTGCCGGGCCTGGCCCAGAATGGCCTCCTGCAAATCCAGAATCTGCCCCTGGATCTCACGGATCTCCCGGCGCAGATACAGCCGCAGATCCACCGCCACCTGGTCGTTCCGGCTGCGGGCGGTATGGAGCCGCTTGCCCGCCTCGCCGATCCGCTCCGTCAGCAGCGCCTCCACGTTCATATGAATATCCTCATTGGCGGCGGTGAACTCCACGCGTCCCGCCTCAATGTCCGCCAGAATACCCGTGAGGCCCTCTTTGATGGCCTGGGCGTCCTCCCGGGAGATGACGCCGCAGTCCGCCAGCATGGCGGCGTGCGCAAGGCTCCCCTGGATGTCCTCCCGATACAACCGCCCGTCGAACTGGATGGACGCGTTGAAGTCGTTCACCAAGCTGTCGGTCTCCTTCCGAAACCGCCCGCCCCATAATTTCATAATATTTACCCTTTCTATTCAGAGGCATATATACTTTTCTTAAAAGAAAAATATCAAAAGAATTTTATAGCAAAACTCCGTTTCGCTTGGGAATATTTTTTAGGGCTTATCCCTTAAAACACCCTAAGCAAAACGGAGTTTTGCGCTGAGAGTTCTTTTTGATCCTTTTTCTTTCAAGAAAAAGGATGTGTGCCTTACAGCTTTCCCTGCTCCCGGAGCGCCTGGACGGTGTCGGGGAGGCCCCAGAGGTTGATGAAGCCGGTGGCATCGGCCTGGTTGTAGTCGCTCTCCTCGAAGGTCACAAGGTTCTCGGAGTAGAGGCTCTCGGGGGAGGTGACGGAGGCGGTGATGATATTCCCCTTATAGAGCTTCAGCTTCACCTGGCCGGTGACGTGCTCCTGGCTCTTGACGGCGAAGGCCTGGAGGCACTCCCGCAACGTGGTGAACCACTTGCCGTTGTAGACAAGATCGGCAAAATCCACCGCCAGCTTCTGCTTCATGTGCTTGGTGTCCTTGTCCAGGGTAATCATCTCCAGCACCTCGTGGGCCCGGTAGAGGATGGTGCCGCCGGGAGTCTCGTAGACGCCCCGATCCTTCATGCCCACTAAGCGGTTCTCCACAATGTCCAGCAGGCCGATGCCATTCTCTCCGCCCATCTTGTTCAGCTTGCGGACAATGTCGCTGGCCTTCATCTTCTCCCCGTCGATGGCCACGGGGAAGCCCTTGACGAAGTCCAGGGTAACGTAGGTGGGCTTGTCAGGGGCCATGGCCGGAGAGACGCCCATCTCCAAAAAGCCGGGCTTGTCATACAGGGGCTCGTTGGCAGGGTCCTCCAGGTCCAGTCCCTCGTGGGAGAGATGCCACAGGTTCTTATCCTTGGAGTAGTTGGTCTCCCGGCTGATCTTCAGGGGCACGTTGTGGGCCTCGGCGTAGTCGATCTCCTCGTCACGGCCCTTGATGTCCCACTCCCGCCAGGGGGCCACGATGGTCATCTCAGGCGCCAGACGCTTTACCGCCAACTCAAACCGGACCTGGTCGTTGCCCTTGCCGGTACAGCCGTGGCAGATGGCGTCGGCGTTCTCCTTCTTGGCCACCTCCACCAGGTGCTTGGCAATGATGGGACGGGCAAAGGCGGTACCCAGCAGATAGTCCTCGTACTTGGCCCCCATCATCATAGAGGGGACAATGACATCGTCCACCATCTCGTCCGTCATATCCACAATATACAGCTTGGAGGCGCCGGTCTTGATGGCCTTCTCCTCCAGCCCGTCCAACTCATCCCCCTGGCCCACGTCCGCAGCCATGCAGATGACCTCCGGATTGTTGTAGTTCTCCTTCAGCCAGGGAATGATAATGGATGTATCCAAACCGCCGGAATAGGCCAGCACGATCTTCTTAATTTCCTTCTTGCTCATCACACGTTCCTCCTACAGAAGCGTTGTTTTCTTTATGTGAATATATATTACATCCGAACGGTTTTTTATGCAATGCAAAGTTTCTCTAAATTCGCCGATTTTTGCCCGGTGACTCTTGTGCACTTTACCGAAAATTCCCAATTTATCCGGCCACTTACCCAACTTGTGCCGGCTCTCCACCGCCGTCCGGGCCCCAGGTTATGCATACTCATATGCATATTCATGCCCCCTATGCGGCGTTCCGGCAAAAAGCACCCGGGGAGGAGCCGGCGGCGTTACCGCTCCCCCCCGGGTGCCTTTTCCCTGTTCAGCTGCCGCCGCAGTTCCTCCCGAACCCGGATCAGTTCCGTCCTCCGGTCGGCGGCGGGGTCAAAGGACACCGGGGCCAGCGCCACAATGCGGCGGCCGGCCGGGTCCAGCTTCAGCGGCACGAACCGCAGCGGCTCCCGGGACACCCTCCGCCAGAACCGGTCCACCTTCAAAAAGCCGTCGTATACCGCGCCGATGCCCTCGCTCTCATCGGTGTAATCCACATCCGGAAAAATCAGCACGCTCTCCCCCGCCTGGAGGGCCGCCACAGTGGCCTGAAAGGTATCCCCAATCCGCAGGGAGCCCCGGTAGACGGGGATCGCCCCCATGGACTCCATCAGGGCGCTGACATAGCCCGACACCGCCCAGGCCAGCGCCGCCGCCAGGGGCCTCGGCATACCAAAGCGCCGGGAAAAGGTATAGTCCCGGTACTGGGTCCGGCAGGTCTCCCGGCTGGTAAACACATGCAGCACCCAGGGGCGCACGGGAAAGGGCAGCCAGGCCAGCGTGGCCAGGGGACCCCCCATATTTTTGTGGCTGCACACGAAAACAGTCGGCTCTGACGGTGCGGCCACATCCGCCTCCCAGCGGCCGATCTTCAGCCGGACAAAAAAGCGGCTGAAGGCAAACAGCCTACCTCGCTTCACAGCTTTCCTCCTCCCGAAACACCCAGCGCAGCTGAATCTGGTAGCTGCAGATGGCCAGAACCACGTCTCCCGCCGCCTTGTTCACCACCGGAGGGATGCCCGGCAGCAGCGCGGACAGGCAAAGCAGTAGTCCATAGGAGCACAGCAGCTGTACCGCCCACAGGCAGTAATAGCGGAGGATGGTCCGCCGCCGCGGGCGGCTGCCAAAGACATATTTCCGGTTGAGGGTGTAATTGATGACTGAGGAGAGAACCCGGGCTGCCAGCACGGACCACCAGTAGCGGGCCAGAGCCGGCAGCGCCGCAAAGAGCCACCCGTCACAGAGGGCGAAGGAGGCCACGTCCGCCCCGGCGGACAGCACCGCCGCCGCCGTATACCACCCCAGCCCCGACAGCAGGATCAGGCATACCCGCCAGGAGTCCCGCACGGCCCGCAGGTGGGTGCCGGCGTTGTTGTTGTAATAGATGGTCTGAATATCCACCTGACGGATGGGCACCCGCTCCCGGGCGGCCCGGATGAGCATGTTCATCTCATACTCAAACCGCTCTCCACCGATGCCCGCGCACCACTCCAGCAGGCTCCAGGGAATGCCCCGCAGGCCGGTCTGGGTGTCAGACAGCTTGGAGCCGTAAAGCAGGTGGAAGGCCCAGCTGGTCAGGCGGTTGCCCACCTTGGAGCGGAAGGGCACATGGGGCAGGGTCAAATCCCGGGTGCCCAGTACGAGACTGTCCGTTCCCTCCGCCAGGGCGGCAGCCAGGGCGCACACGTCCTGCACATGGTGCTGGCCATCGGCGTCCGCCGTCA
>OHQM01001320.1_pt1 | contig 10520 bp, 9 predicted proteins | sample 1577941 | NCBI WGS metagenome assembly OHQM01 (sample SAMEA3879604, study PRJEB24766) | human gut metagenome | biome: human-associated habitat; feature: feces | place: USA | collected 1985/1987
ATATTTACAGAGTTTTTTTCACACGCCCTCATCACGGCCTATCGCAAAAAATTTGGCAAAAAAATTAAGGACCGACACATATTCTCTTTAATCAGCGCAATTTTGAGTGAATTTACTTCTTTATTTAATAATTAAATTTGTCAACGACTTTTTTAATTAAATCACTACCTTTAGCAACTTTATCGTTCCCGCCTAATTCTTGATATATATAAAATATTTCTTTTGCACTTTCAACAATAAGATTTTCTGTTATCATCTTAAGATCTAGTTTCGCCATTGTTTCTTTTGTAATATTTACCGAATTCAAAGCTTTTGCCGTCACTAAAAATATTACATAAAAAAGAATATCTGAGCGTGCAGAAACAGAATATATTTCATTATTTTTCTTTAAAATACGTTCTACTTCTTTACTTACACATGCAGCAACATAGAATGTATCTAAGTTTTGGTTTTCTATATAAAGTTTGGTATACTCATCATCATTTGATATAATTGTAGAAGGCCTTGCTCTTGCGTAATTTGGTTTTTGCAATAAAGTAGACATTAAGCATTGAGCTAAAAACGAAACACTTACTATTTATGTTACTTTTTTCCCCTGATTTTTATAATAGTTCTTTCTACGGTCATAATATAGATTTCTATTTCTCAAGTACATCTCAATTTGTCTGTGAATACTATCCGTAGCTCTTAAAGATGCTTTAGGAATATTTGTTTGGCTATTTGTTGCTAGAATTATCTTATCTCTAGATTCTTCACTATCTGGAACTATTACTCTTACCAATATATTTCTTTTTTCTTGATTCAATCTCTCTATGGCGGTACAAAAATATTTATATATTTCAGTTGAAGTTTGCAACCCATTCACTATTTCAGGATCAGTAATTCCAATTTCCTTTCCAGTAGTCAAACTAGCCTTGGATGCTAGAATCGTTACACCATTATTTAACCACCAAAAATCTTCTGTCGATGGATTTTCAAGCGATTCTTGAATATCCTTATTAACTGACGTATGTCCTTGATAATCACGAACATTAGACTCAAAAATATGCTTTATTATTTCACCATTTTCATTAGTTATAAAATTAAAATAATCAGATAAATTTACAAGAGTAACAAACACGTATTGAGATGATATCGTAATTGGAGCTTCAGTAAGCTTTAAGAAAAACTCGTTGTTTGATTGGGTTCCCACAAGATCCATAAGTTTGTCGGCATTCACAAAAATAACATCTGCAGAGACATTGGGGTTAGGTAATAATTGCTTAATTCCAGCACGCAATTCTAATGATTGAGCCTGAACATTTGGATGTACATCAAGTCCCTTTGATACATAGTAAAACCTGATATCTATACTTAGGCTTTTTTCTAATAAGTCTTATATATGTATCATTGAACAATTCAAAAGCTTGAAGAATTTTCTCATTATACCTTCCTCGAAAATCGAAAATTTTGTGATTCAGATCAAGCAAATTATCACATACTGTTTTCCATTTCAAAATAACATCTTCATTGAAAGAATTAGTATTTTTGCCTGAATGATTGCTAATGTCAACTTTACATCTTTCATATACTTTTCTGATACGTCATTATCTTCTCTTATTAAATCATCATTGACAAATAAATATATACCATCACAGCCTCCGTCAGAGCCACCACCAGTAAGGCCATGTTCTATTTCTTCATAACTGAGATCGTAATCTTTTAATATCTGTTGAGCTACAAAAAATTCGAAGAAATCATCTTTTGATTGAAACTGTGAATATTCATCAAACTCTTGTTCTATAACTTCATCTAACAATATTTGATTATTGCTTAACACTTTACTCATAACAAACCCCTCCACGTATATTAGCAATCATCTAAAAGTAACATCCATTTATTATTTTCATACGTCCATTTTAATAGTATATAATTATTTTGCAAATTTTTCTAAATCATTAATCAAACAATTTCCAAGCGTAAATAATTTATTTAAAATCTTTAGGTCTTGTTCACACGTCATTTTCCACATGCGATAATAATTCCTTTTTATCTCACTCTCGTCTGTTGCAATTTCCTTTGATGAAGCTAAGAACAATTTGGGGCTATTTTGAACATCTTCTAACAAAGAGAAAACATATCCGTAGAACATCACTAATTTCTTCGATGCATCAGCCGGTAATAACCCAACATCCCCTATGCGTGTTCTATACATTGGAAAGGCGACGTCAAGGTTTATTGAAAATAATGGTAAGTCACTTAACGGCATAACATCATTTTCAATGTTTTTAAGAATGTTAATAAAAATTTTATGATATTCTCTAGCTTCCATAGAACTCAAAATAATTGTAATTTCTCCAGCAAATGCGTTAGCTAATGATTTTTGTTCCCGTTCGTAATTCTCTCTTATGATGGATAATTCGCCATTTGTTTTTACATATCCACCTACTATAACAGACAACAATGAAACAATTGCCGTTACTATAATACTTATAAATGTAACACACGACTTATCTTTCCACCAGCACATATTATTATCCCCTCTCCCTCACAGCCCGATAATATCCCGTGATCACCTTCTGGTCTCTCATGTATGTGATCACTTTTTCCTTCGCTATCTTGTCCAGGTCTTTTAGAAGAGCCACTATTTCGTTATCCAGCGGATCAGCGAACATCAGCTCTCCCTCTTTCGGTTCGGCGAGTCTGCCATCGGTTATCCGCCGTTCTGTTTCTGGAGCAACGGCGATTCCCATCTCCTCATAGGCGAGATCCATAACGGAGCACTTCAATACTTTTGCCACATTGGCTAGAACATCAAGGGGAATTTTTCTTACTCCGCTTTCGTACTGGCTCATCGTGTTCGGCTTTACGTTTATCAATCTGGCGAGCTCTCTTTGAGTCAATCCAACTCTTTTTCTTCTTGCAACAACCTCTTTTCCAATCATTATCTTTTCCTCCATTTATAGTTTCTACATAGTTTGAATATCACGGAATGTGAATTATTTAATTGACAGTTCTCGAATTCGAGACTATATTTAATCTCGTTATGTGATGTATGGAATTCTCAAAAAGGCGGTAATATCCGTGAACAAAAATGAGCTGCGGTACCTGCGTCTGAAAAACAACCTGACTCAACGGCAGATGTGCGAGATCATCGGGATCTCGTGCAGCAGGTATTCGCGTATTGAGAGGGGGTATGTCGTTCCAACTGAGGCGGAGTGTGAGAAGCTGGCGGAATATTTGGGGATATGTGAAAGAAAATGGCGTTCGTAACAGAGTGTGTCTGAAAAGTTCAGTCACAACAGCTTGATCTGGCACCGAGAATTTTTATTTTAACGGGAGGCGTATCTATATGAAAAAAGTTATCTTAGCGGTTTTGATCCTCACCTTTATCATCTCATCATCGGCAATGGCGGCAACTACCTTTATCACAATCGGCACGGGAAGCACCGGCGGTACCTATTACCCCGTCGGCGCCGGGCTTGCTAAGATATGGACGAAGTATGTTCCGGATCTTAAGGCCGACGCCCAGTCAACAGGCGGCACCGTCCACAATATTCAGTTAATGGAGAAGAAGGAGATCCAGGCTGCGACGATGGATAATAATTATTACAACGCCTACAACGGGCTGCTCAAATATAAGGGGCAGGAGCATAAATACCTGCGCGGGATGCTCCCCCTTTATCCTGAGCCGGTGCAGATAATGGTGGCTAAGGGAAGCGGCATCAAATCTCTGAAGGATTTCAAAGGCAAGCGTATCTCTATCGGCGCGGTGGCCAGCGGTACGGAGCTCAGTGCGCGCGAGCTGATCAAGGCCGCGGGGCTGGACCCCGATAAGGATATCAAAGGTGAAAATCTCGGCGTCGGCGATACAGGAAGCGCCTTCGCCGACAAGCATATCGACGCGGCGGTGATGCTCGGCGCGCTTGGAATGGGCGGCGTTGTGGAGCCGTCGACGCTCGGCCTTGTCGAGTTCATCGATATCCCCGACGATATTATTGAGAAGGTCATCAAGCAGTCGCCCTACTGGTTCAAGTTCACGATCCCCACAAACACTTACAAGGGACAGCCGGCCCCCGTCAAGACATATGCGGGGCCCAATATCATAACCGTCACGGCGGAGATCCCTGACGATCTCGTTTACCTGATGACAAAGACGGCCTTTGAAAATAAAAAAGACCTCGTTACTATCTCCTCCAATATGCAGAACATGACCCCAGAGGGCGCCAAGAACATTATGATACCTCTGCACCCGGGCGCTATGCGGTACTATAAAGAGATCGGCGTGATCAAGTAACTAACTCTCCCAACTCCGCTGAGGATGGGAGCGGTATATTATCCCCCGCTCCTATCCCCAGCCCTACACGCGCGGCGCGTAGTTTATATAACAATCAATCAGACATTCAGCAAGGTATTCTTCCATAAGGAGATGAGGCAATGGCCCCTGTCTTTCGCCCCACGTGGGTAGAGGTGGATTTGGAAACGATAAAGGAAAATTACAAGAATATAAAGAGGTACGTCTACGGCGCTGAGATCATCGCCGTTGTGAAGGCCAACGCCTACGGGATGGGGCTGCTGCCAACGGTGGGGGCGCTGGCAAACGCCGGATGCCGTTATTTCGCCGTGGCCACGCCCGACGAGGCCTTCGAGCTGCGCGCCTCCGGTTTTAGAGGCTCCGTGCTGGTGATCGGCCCGGCGATAGGCAGCTGCGCCCCGCTTTATGTGAAGCATGACATCGAGACCGTCTGTGCCGATGAAGGGTTCCTCGATCAGCTGAACGCCTGCGGCGTCGAACAGGGCAGGCGCGTAAAGGTACATTTCAAGATAGAGACCGGACTTGGCAGGAGCGGTTTCGCCCCGGAGCACTTTCTCGCAAAGGCCGGCAAGTTCTATTCCCTCCCCGGTATCGAGGCGGCGGGCATTATGAGCCACTTCGCCGTCGCCGACGAGGGGCGCAGCGGCTTCACGGAACGGCAGTTCGAACGCTTTTCCAGGGTATTGAAGACGCTTGAGGCCAGAGGCATAAACGTCGGCACGAGGCATATCTGCAACAGCTCCGGCACTTTGCTGTATCCGCGGATGCACCTTGACGCGGTACGCGTCGGTAAAATACTCTACGGCTTCTGCCCGAAAACCGTTGAAAAACCCGTCGAACTAAAGTGTTCTTTCAAGGTGCGCTCAGAGATAACCTCCATACGGATGGCCGCGATCGGCGAATCTTTCGGGTATGGTCTGCGTTATGTCTGCCGCGACGACGACCTTATCGCGGTGGTGCCGATAGGCTATGCAGACGGCTACAGCCGGATGTACATGGGAAAGAGTTACGCGCTGGTCCGCGGACACAGGGTTCCCGTCGTAGGCAGCATCTGCTGCGACCAGATTTTTCTGAAGGTGACCGGCGTGCCGGGGGCGGCTGTCGGCGACGAGGTCATCCTCGCCGGCAGGCAGGGCGAAGAGGAGATCTCGACGGAGGAGCTTGGCGGATATCTCGGGACAAGCGCCTGTGAAGCCTTCAATTTATTCAGGGGACGCATACCGCGCCTGTACAACATGGATAAGGAGCTTTCAAAGGAGAAGTTTGATGAAAGATAATGAAAATAAGAAAGTCGATCTGCTGGAAGAGCTTACGGACAGCAATGAGGAGATAACGAATCTCATCGAAAAGTACGACGCCGAGAGCAGGTACCGGACGCTGAAAGGACTGCCGGGCAAATTGATCAGCCTGTGGCTGGCGGCGATGTCCCTGTTTCACCTCGCCACCGCGGGGCTCGTCACTATGCCGCTCGCTATCCAGCGCGCGGTGCACCTGACATTCGCGATAACGGCGGTATTTATACTCTATCCCGCGACAAGGAGGGGCGCTAAGGACCGCACGCCGTGGTACGACTGGCTGCTCGCCGCCGCCGGATTCGCCGTCATCGGCTATATCGTGGTCTTTTTCAATGAAATTTCACGGCGAGGCGCCAATCCCACCGATATGGAGATATACCTGGGGATAGCCGCGATAGTACTTATCGTCGAGGGCGGACGCCGCATAGTCGGCAACGTGCTGCCGTGCCTCTCAATAATCTTCCTCGCTTACTGTTATTTCGGAAATTATGTTCCGGGAATATTTCAGATCAGGGGGTATTCGCTGAGCCGGATAATACAGCACATGTATCTCACCCCCGAGGGAATCTTCGGCCTCGCGCTTGGCGTATCGGCAACCTTCGTCATCGTCTTTATCATCTTCGGGGCCTTTCTCTCTCACAGCGGCGGCGCTCGTTTTTTCAATGAGCTCGCGCTTGCGGTAGCAGGCGGCCGGCCCGGCGGCCCGGCGAAGGTCGCCGTCGTCGCCTCCGGACTCCTAGGGACGATAAGCGGCTCTTCCGTGGCAAATGTCGCGACCACTGGAGCCTTTACCATTCCTTTGATGAAGCGCGTCGGTTATCAGCCCTATTACGCGGGGGCGGTAGAGGCCTGCGCCTCGACGGGCGGACAGCTGATGCCGCCGATCATGGGGGCGGGAGCGTTCATTATGAGCGAATTCCTCGGCATTCCATATCTCACGATCGCCGGAGCCGCCGTCATTCCCGCCTTTCTCTACTACGCGGCGATCTTCACAAACGTGCACATCAGGGCAAGGAAGAAAGGGCTTCAGGGGCTGCCAAAGGAACAGCTACCCGCACTGAAGGAGGTCATGAGGGCGGACGGACATCTGGTGATTCCTGTCATCGTCATCATAGCGACGCTCTTAATGAAATACACACCCCTGCGGGCGGGATTCATCGGCGTGATCTCCGTCATAGTCGTGAGTTCGCTGAAAAAGAACACGCGCATGAGCTTCGCCACCATATTTAAGGCTTTGGAGGATGGAGCGCGAGGAGCGCTTGGCGTCGCGATGGCCTGCGCCCTCGTCGGATTCATCGTCGGCACCTCTTCGCTGACCTCGCTCGGCCTCACCATATCAAACAACATTATCGAGATCGCGGGCGGCAATCTGCTTCTTACGCTCGTCATGGCGATGTGCGCCTGTATCATCCTTGGCATGGGGCTGCCGACCACGGCAAACTACATCGTATGCAGCACGATAATCGCGCCGGCGCTCATCGGTATGTCGGTCATGCCGCTTGCCGCGCATCTTTTCGTATTCTACTTCGGCATCATGGCGGACATCACGCCGCCAGTCTGTCTCGCCGCCTTCACCGGCGCGGGAATCGCCGGGGCAAGCCCCTCTAAGACAGGATTTACGGCGACGCGCATCGCGATCGCGAGCTTCATGCTCCCCTACTGCTTCGTATATAATCCCATGCTGCTGTTGCAGAGGGTGGTATATTGGGAGCTGGCCATTCTCGTAATCTCCGCTTTTTTAGGCGTGATGATGCTCGCCGGAGCGCTTGAGGGCTGGCTCTTCCGTGATCTTCGAGTGGCGGAGCGCGCCGTCATCGGCGCCGCGGCGGTCGCCGCGATACATCACGACATCACGGCAAGCGTATGCTCTATAGTCGTGCTTTTAACGGCGGCCGTTTATTTTTATAAAACAAAAAGCCTTGCAGCAAAAACTCGCCTAGAGAACAAATTATAAATAAACTACCGTCCGGAGATGCTCCACCATGCCCAAAGGCACCGCGCGCGATTGGCGCGTCCGTGCCTTTGGGCAGTTATACAGCCATGACAAAGTGGAAAACTTCACGCCGGAAAACTATCTTCTCCTGCGGACGGCGCTGTAGTAGACGGTAAGGCTCTTCTGATCTCTCATATAGGCGATGACCTTTTCTTTGGCGACTTTGTCAAGGTCTTTCAGGAGTTTAAATATTTCCGTGTCCAGCGGGTCGGCGAATGCCGGTTCGTCCTCTTTCTGCTCGGCTGCGCCTCTTATTTTTTCATCAAAGGTTTCGGAGCTGCCAGGAAGGGCAAGTTCCTCATAGGCGAGATCAACGGTGGAACATTTGAGCGCCTCCGCTATGCTCTTCAAAACGGCAAACGACATCTCATTTGTGCCGTTTTCATACTGGCACATTGTCGTAGGTTTAACGTTTATTAAGGCTGCTAATGCCTTTTGCGTCAGGCCCAGTCTTTTTCTTCTCGCACGTATCTCTTCTCCGAGCATTTTACGGCTCCTCAGTTATTTATAAGCTCTTATTCTTCCTCTTATTTAAATATCACGAAACATAAATTATTTAATTGACAATTTATGATTTATAAATATACTTATTTATGAATCATAAATTTATTTTTCATGAAGTTTACTGGTTCCAACTGAAGAGCATAATTAAAGGCATTTTTGTAAAGAAATAAGTTCAGTAAACACGGCGCGGCACATTATTCGAAAGAGAGTGATAGTTTTGCGACGTAAGTGTATGTGTATTGTCTTTTTTCTCAGCCTCTGTTTCAGTGGAAATTTAGCGGCCCTTCCCTCCGCCGCGGTTTCAGATCACTTGATTCCGCTGCCCGCAGTAAATTTTGCCTCATCATCGCCGCAAACCGCCTCTGTACGGCTTTCGCAAAGGGAATATGAGCGCGAAACGAAATCGCTGAAAGAATTATGCGACATCAAATATCAAAAGCTTCTCAGATCCCTCAACAAAGAAGAAAAAGAGCTGTTGTCCGCAAGTCAGTCAAAATGGAATATTTTTCTTCTTTCTCTGCAGAAGACTCTGACTCCCCAGCTCGACACTCCCGTGAAGGTTTTTTATGGCGTAAAAGGCAAAGAGCGGATAACCAATATATGCCGCGACGCAGTTATCGCCTCCTATAAACAGAGGATAAGCGATCTGGACCGCTGGACAAAGGGAAATTTTACCCCTTTGAAAATCACAGACACTGAAAAATCTCTACACCTCGAAAAGCGCAGGTTCAACGAGCGGGCCTCACGAAATATTTATCTGATGGAGGAGCGTTATCGGCGGGAGGAGTTCGCCTCGCAAAAGGCCGGGCGTGATTTCCGGGAGGCGCAGCTTTCTTTTATCAAAAAAATGACGGAGGACCGTCATTCTGTATCCGAAGAAGATCTTCTGATGCTGCGGCGGATGAATGACCTCCGCGTGCTGCAGGCGGAGGGGCTCGTCTTTTTCAAGCAGGAGAGAGAGGAATAACTGGAAAGATATTTCGCAGAGGGGGTGTGGTCATCAAAAAAAATCATAAAAACCATTGAACCGAGCGGAGTTCTATCCTGTTTAACTCGAATTTGTCTGGGGATGCAGAGGAGGTTATAGCGTGAAAAGGTCAGCAGTTATACTTTTTATCATCAGTACCATAATCCTAAGCGCCGCGGCGGCTTTCGCGGCAAATCCGCTGGAAGAGCTGAAGACGCCGGCGGAGCTTTCCAACTGGACGAGGACCACTTCGAGCGAAGAGGTTATCGATTATCTGACGCAGGTGGCAAAGAACAGCGGCGGCAGGATACGCATGGAGTTTATCGCCTGGACGACGAAGGGAAATCTCGTTCCCCTGCTGGTAATCGGCACACCAGCACCAAAGTCGCCGGAAGAGGTGCCGGCTGAGAAGGCGATCGCCTATGTGAACTGTAATATCCACTCCGGCGAGGTCGAGGGCAAGGAGTCGATGCTCATCTTCGCGCGGGAGGTTGCGCTGGGGCAGCATGACGATCTGCTCAAAGACCTTGTGATTTTAATTGCCCCGAACATGAGCCCGGACGGCAACGACGACCTCGGGACCTGGCGCCGGGGAAGCCAGTTCACCCCCGCGCTGGTGGGAACGCGGTACAACGGCCAGGGCTTCAACATGAACCGCGATATGACGAAGCTCGAGGCCTATGAGTCGCGCGCGGTGGTCGAGGTGATGAACAAATGGGACCCTGTGATCTTCGTGGACGCGCACGCGACAAACGGCTCCTATATGCGCCACGCCGTCACCTACAACTGGGGACTGCACCCAAACACCGATCCCGACATCATGGACTACAACCGCGGCGAGTTCTCGCGCAAGGCCATCGGCCCTGACTCGTACCTGTATAAGAAGCTCGGACATAAGTCGATCCCCTACGGCAATTTCGGGAAAAATTACAGCGGCAAGGTCTCCGAGGGCTGGTGGACTTTCGAGGATTATCCGCGCTACACGACGAACTACGCGGGGCTCCGCAACCGTCTCGCGATGCTGCTGGAGGTCTATTCCTACGACGACTTCAAGACGCGTGTGGATACGCAGTACGCCTGTATCTATGGAATACTTCAGACGGTGGCGCAGGACAAGGATAAGATCAAGGCCCTCATAAAGAGGGCCGACGAGCGGGGACTCGCGAGAACGACGGCTGGCATATCATCCGACGATAAGGTCTGCCTCAATTCGTCTCTCGCTACGCTGGACGAGATCGACGGCGGTTATGTCAGCGTCGATTCGTACGCCGTGGACAGCGATGATCTGGTTAAGCCAACCAGCACCGATTACGATGAGGACGGGTTCAAAACCGCCATTTACTTTGAGAAAGAGGCCGTGCACCACATCCCCTATTACGGCAAATTCGTACCGACCGGCACCGAGCAAATGGGGGCGCTCTATGTCCTCCGCCCCGGCGCCGACGACGCGGTGCAGCTCCTTCTCCG
>OHQM01001325.1_pt1 | contig 10499 bp, 4 predicted proteins | sample 1577941 | NCBI WGS metagenome assembly OHQM01 (sample SAMEA3879604, study PRJEB24766) | human gut metagenome | biome: human-associated habitat; feature: feces | place: USA | collected 1985/1987
TGCAATTTACTCAAAAAATCTTCATTTTAACCTTGACTTTTAATAGTTAGACTTTATTTTCCGCATTTATTTTCTTTCACTTATTTTTCCCGCTTTTTCCCCTCATTTCTTTTTCTCGCGTTTATTTTCTTTCATTTATTTTTCCCGCTTATCTCCCCCATTCATTTTTCCGTTTTTCTTTTCTCCCGCTCTTTTCTTCTCGTTGTCATTTTCTTTATATGCATTCTACTCTTTTTTCCGTTCTTCGGAAATCAATCTGCGGACCGCGTCCACTGCCACCCGGATCGCCATGTCCGTATCGTGCACTACCGGGTTCTCAAGTCCTGCTTTCTCACGTTCCTGATTCGCGATCACAAGAAAACACGAGCCGACCCGCACCCCGAGGCTGCTCGCCACAACAAACAGAGCCGCCGATTCCATTTCCGAGGCAAGACAGCCGAGTTGTTTCCACGCCTCCCACTTATGAAGCAGATCGTAGCCTACCGGCTTTCTCTCCGGTTCATGCTGACCGTAAAACGAATCTTTGCACTGTACAACTCCCGTATGGAACGGATATCCTTTTGATTTAGCAGCTTTCACAAGCGCATTCGTCACTGTCAGATCGGGCACTGCCGGAAATTCGATCGGCGCATACTCCCTGCTCGTTCCTTCCATCCTGATCGCCCCTGTTGACACAACGATATCTCCGCTTTTCACATCTGTCTGCATTCCGCCGCAAGTTCCGATCCTGATAAACGTATCCGCACCGCACCTACAAAGTTCTTCCATTGCAATAGCTGCCGACGGTCCTCCTATTCCCGTAGATGTAACGCTTACCTTCACTTGATCGAGCGTTCCTGTATATGTCACATACTCTCTGTTATCTGCAATCAACACCGGGTTATCTAAATATTGCGCGATCTTCACACATCTTTTCGGATCTCCGGGCATAATGACGTACTTCCCGATTTCCCCTTTTGCAGTTTGTATATGATACTGTCTGTTCGGATCTTCCGAATAATTTTTCATCTGCTGTTCCTCCTCACTTTGCCGGTAAAAACAAAACCGCCGCAAAACAGACAGGCTATTTTAAAAAATCCCCCATCTATTTTGCGGCAGTTTGCTCTGCATTTTTTACCTTTTATATAATAGTGAACCGCCCACCGGTTAAATCCAATGGGGTTCCGGTTTCAAGTCAGAAGCTGCCTGACATCTTAATACTCAAACACTGCCACACCATAGGCCGGAAGCGGGTATGCGATCGAATACGCCTGACCGTCGCATTCCTTTTTCACCGGTTTGTAAGTAAGCGGACGTTTTTCCCCTTTTCCTCCGTACTTTTCCTCATCACTGTTCAAAACAAGCTTCAGCGTTTTCCTCGTCGGAACGCCGACTCTGTAATCTTCTCTTTCCACAGGAGTAAAGTTGCAGACGAAAAGCAAATTCTTTTCTTTATTCTTGGAATGTCTTACAAAGCTGTAAATACTTCTGAAAATATCATCCGCATTGATCCACTCAAATCCCGCCGGATCATTGTCCATTTCATAAAGGGCTTTATTGTTTTTATACAAATGAAGCAGATCCCGATACCAGTTCTGAATATCTCTGTGCTCAGGTTCGGCGAGCAGGAACCAATCGATCTCTCTCTTTTCGCTCCATTCTCTAAGCTGTGCAAATTCCTGACCCATGAACAGAAGTTTCTTTCCCGGATGGCCCATCATAAACGCATAGCCTGCTTTTAGGTTGGCAAATTTATCGAACCCAAGTCCCGGCATTTTATTGATCATCGAACACTTCAGATGAACAACTTCGTCATGCGACAACACAAGAATATAATTTTCACTGTATGCATACTGCATCGCAAACGTCATCATATGATGTGCATTTTTACGGAAATACGGATCAAGTTTCATGTACTCCGTAAAATCGTGCATCCATCCCATATTCCATTTCAGGCTGAAACCAAGGCCGTCGTCTTCGGGCGATCCTGTCACCTTCGGCCATGCCGTCGATTCTTCCGCGATCATCACAGCGCCTTTGTTCCGTCCCAGAACAACCGAATTCAAATGTTTAAAGAAATCGATCGCCTCAAGATTCTCGTTGCCTCCGTATTTGTTCGCGACCCACTGTCCGTCCTGTTTTCCGTAATCAAGATAGAGCATCGACGCAACAGCATCCACACGGAGCCCGTCCACATGGAAATGTTCGATCCAGAATAATGCGTTTGCAATCAGGAAGTTGCGCACTTCCGCTTTTCCGTAATCAAATACTTTCGTTCCCCAATCCGGATGTTCTCCGAGTCTGGGATCTGCATACTCGAATGTCGGAGTTCCGTCAAAATCAGCAAGCCCGTGAGCATCTTTCGGAAAATGCGCCGGAACCCAGTCAAGAATCACTCCTATATTGTTTTTATGCAGAAGGTCAACCAGATATGCAAAATCTTCAGGACTTCCGTATCTTGAAGTCGGCGCATAATATCCCGTAACCTGATATCCCCACGAACCGTCAAACGGATGCTCTGCAATGCCCATCAGTTCTACATGAGTGTATCCCATCTCTTTTACATATTTTACGATCGCCTCGGCGAACTCTCTGTATGTGTAGAATCCTTCATCTTCCCTTCCCGGGTGACGCATCCACGAACCCATATGAACTTCATAGATCGACATCGGATTCTTCTTATGATTCCATGTCTTCCGCGCTTTCATCCATGCGTCATCCGTCCATCTTATACGGGAAAGATCCGTAATACGAGACGCCGTTCCCGGACGAAGCTCCGCATAATTTGCAAACGGATCCGCCTTATAAAGAAGCTCGCCTTTCTGCGTCTCAATACAGAACTTATAGAGCTGTCCTTCTTTCGCTTCCGGTACAAACTTCACATAAATACCGAGAGGCTCCTGACGCTCCATTCTGTCTCTTTCCAAATTCCAGTCATTAAATTCCCCGACTACAGACACATTCTTCGCATTCGGCGCCCATACCGCGAAATAAACGCCCTCCGTTTTGTCGTTCACTACTTTATGTGCGCCTAATTTTTTATAGATCTCGTAATGGTTTCCCTGACCAAACAGGTAATGATCCAATTCTCCTATCTCATAGGCATGTTCATTCGCTTTCATACTTGCCGCATCCGCCGCAGTGTTTTTCGCCGGACTGTTCGCCCTGTTCCGGCTTGCGCCGCCTGACGCCTTTTTCACCGCACTGCCCGCCATACCGCCGGCTGCATGATTCACGATGCCTTTGCCTGCACTTTTTGCCGCGTTTCTGCCCGCACCTTTTCTCCTTGCCATAAAAGCCCACCTCGCCGTTTCCTCATAATAAAATATCGAAGCGTTTCTGCCCGCTTCCGTGATAGTTTCATTATACTTGATTCCGTCCAAAAAATAAAGAGAAACAGACAGCTCTTTCCCGCCCGTTTCTCTTGTATTTTGTCTATTTATGCACACATTTTAAATTATAGTCTATTATCATGCTTCTTTATATATTAAAATCTTTTTCAGAAAGAATAATACGGTCTGACTCGTCTGTATTTCTTCCGAAAACTTTCCGCATCAATTTCTTCGCGGACGCCTTCTGAGAATGACGGATCGCGTCATCCATAACTTCTTTCACTTCCGCAACCGTCACAAAATGATCTTCTCTCTGCAGAGAATCAATTTTACTATACAGCGCAAGAATTCCCATCTCGTCAATGTGATATCCGTTTTCTTTCGCATACGTCTGACCGAACGTAACAAGCTCATCGTTGATGAAAATCGGCACTTCCAGTCTTGATGTGAATTTTTTCCTGAATTCTCTGTTCGATGACAACAGTCTGTCAAGCGGCTTTCTCTGCTCTTCCAAGACGATCAGCATCTCGCCTGTATCCTGCTCCATCGCTTTATTAAGACGCGCAACTGTCTTTTCATTCATTTTGGACGCTTTCTCAATGATCAGAGCGCCGCCGTAAAGTTTTTCGACAATATCGCTGATCTTCTTCTTATTCAGAGAATCTCCTGTCACGATCGCGACCTTGCCCTGACGGATGTCTCTTTGCTTCTGGATCGCTTTCACGACGTCAACGGCAAGAACCGTTTTTCCGTTGCCTTTATTTCCAATGATAAGCAAGTTGCCCGTTCTCGAAGTCCCTTTTCTGTTCGTACAGTTCTTATCCTGCTCAAGCACATCGACAAGCTGTTCGCTCATTCCGCGCACCGGAACAAAGTAAGAAAACAGTTTCTTCTGTTCCTCTGTAAGTCCGGCTCTCGTTCCGATACCGCTTTGCATCTCAAGGTCATATCTTCCATGTACGACAAAACCGGTATCCATTGACAATGCATCCGAGATCTCATCGAGCGGAAGCGGCGCAGTCTTACCTGTCGCAATCAGCTTCGCAGTCTCTTTACGGCTAAGCGGTGTCGTCGCCGACATAATGTCGATCGGCTCGTCATCATCAGGAATCTCTCTGTCGTCATCCTCTCCCGAATAATCAGGATTTACTGTGAACTCATCCTCAATGTCCTGAATCTCTTCCGCGTCATCTTCCCCGAAGAAATACTCGTCATCTGCGTTTCCTTCCGCCTCTTCGATCACTTCATCCGCTTCTTCGTAGTAATCTTCTTCCGGTTCTTCAATCACTTCTTCTGACTCTTCATAGTAATCTTCTTCCGGCTCTTCGATCACTTCTTCTGATTCTTCATAGTAATCTTCTTCCGGTTCTTCGATCACTTCCTCTGATTCTTCATAGTAATCTTCTTCCGGCTCTTCGATCACTTCGTCTGCTTCCTCATAGTAGTCTTCTTCAAAGTAATCGTCATCCAAATCTTCCTCGAACTCCTCGTCGAAATCTTCGTCAAAGTCATCATCAAAATCATCGTCGATTCTAAGATCCTCCGCAACCTGACCCATGTTTTCGCTTGGTTCTTCTTTTCTCTTAAGATATACTCCTGTAGGTTCTTTTTTTTCTTCTTCCGGCGGGATAATTCCCTCAATTTCATCAATCATACGTTGAATATCCGGCGGTAAAATCGGTGTTGTTTTCTTATTCGTCTCCATAGTATCCCCTTTTGCTGTATCCCCTGCTGAATCTATAACTTCTTCTTGTTCCGATTCGGATGCTCCTTCTGCATCCGTCCCCTCTTCAACCGGCTCATCCTCTCCTGCATTTTCTTCAAATCCCGAAAGGATATCTTCCAAACTGATCTGACCTGTAATCTGATCGTCCTCTTTTATTTCAGCGGCCGCTTCCGCTTGCGCTGCCTCCTCCGCTTGTGCGGCTTCTTCTGCTTGTGCCGCCTCTTCCGCTCTTGCGGCTTCTTCTGCTTGTGCCGCCCCTTCTGCTCTTGCGGCTTCTTCCGCTTTCGCCTCTTCTTCTGCCTGTAATGCGGCGCGGCGTTTTTCCTCTTTCAAACGACTTACCATGTCTATATCTGCAACCGACTCAATCTCTCCGATCGCCTGCTCCAGATCCGCAAGATCTTCTTCATCCTCGATCTCATCTTTTCTTACCGGACGGAATTTGATCTGGGATGTATTTCCCATATCCTTTTCTTTGCCGAATTCCGACTCCTCTTCATCCTCAAAGTCAAAATCCATCGCTCCTGTTTCCGTCAAATCGAACTCCGACTCTTCTTCGTCTTCAAAATCAAAGTCCATCGCTCCCGTTTCCGTCAAGTCAAACTCCGGCTCTCCTTCATCTTCAAAGTCAAAGTCCATCGCTCCCGTTTCCGTCAAATCAGATTCCGACTCTTCTTCATCTTCAAAATTAAAATCCATCGGAGCTGTCTCGTCTTGGAAATCATCTGCCGTCAATTCTTCCAACTCCGGATGAAGAAGTTTTCTCAATGCAACGTCTAACGGCATCGTATCTCCCAGTTTCTTTTTAGCAGGCTGCCTTTCTTCTTCCGGCTCTGCGGTTGTCTCCAGCACATCCGGTCCTTTTATTCCTTCCGGTACGCGCTCCTCCGGCTCATCGACTCCTTCTGCTTCGGAAACATCCGTCGGCAGATGTGCGTCTTCTGTCTGCCCGGCATCTTCCGCATCTATCAGCACCTGCTCGTCCTGTTCAACATGATCCTCTGCATCCTCCGCCGGTGAATCCGCTTCTAACGCCTTGATCTCGTCGGCTTCCCACGCTTCCGTATCTACTTCCACCGGGTCGTTCGGCAAAGTGATCTCTCTTACTCCTTCTGAGATCGTTTCCGGCATCATGTCCGGAACAAGTTCCTCCATTCCCTTCGGAACTCGTGCGTTCACCTGCTGTTCGGCAGCGAAATCAGCATCGGCAACTTCGGAGTCGGCAGCCATAAGTTCAGCTCCCGGCAAACCGTTTTCTTCTTCCTCCTGCTCGGATTCATCTGCCTCTGCATAAGAAAAAATATCAGGAATCTCCTCTGTCTCCTCGGACGTCCTTGCATAACGCTTATCGTACTTTTCCTGCTGGGAAGGAGTCAGTGGTTTGTACTGCATCTTTAGTTCCATCGCCTTATAGACATACTGCCCCTCGCTGAACCAAAGAATCAAATCGTCACACTCTTCCAGACATTCTGATGTCATACCGGCTTCCTGATACAGCTTCGCCAGTTCATATGCCCACTCTTCAATATATTCGGATTTCTTATATTCTTCAAGAGCTTCGATCTGCTGCTCGATCGGCGCCCTCTGCGCGCGGAGAATCTTATATCTTAAAATGTACTGATTCGGGTCTTTCGGCGCGATCTGCATAAACTCATCGTAAAAATCGATCGCCTCATCGACATTTCCCGTCTTAAGAGCCAATCCGCACAGACGGCTGATAATCTTACGGCTTCCTTCCGCCCGCTGATATGCAAGCGTCAAAATGTCATATCCCTTCTGATATTCTCCGGTTTTTTCATAAATTTCACTGACGTTTGACAACATCACTGCATTGCGCACGCGCCTCCAGTCAATTTCATCTGCGATCGCCGCTGCTCTGCTGTACGCGCCGCTCTCCATAAGTTCGAGCATCCGTTCAGTCTTTGATTTATATTCGTATTTATCCACCGCATTCACCTCATTAAAAATAGTTTTGTACAGGGCAGTGTCTTTCCTTCTATGTTTCTTTACATACTATATCTTTCAATATTTTATCATATGCATTTCGCAATGTCAAAAAAATGCACCCTCAATTAACATTGAAGATGCATTTTTATAATCTATTTAATTTTTTCATATTCTCTTTATTTTTAAATCGGAGGCAAATATTAGATTCTGTTCCTGTAAGACCTCTGCCATTGTTATTTGATCTGCGGTCGATTTATTAAGACCTGCTTATTAAATCTTCCCTCCTTCAATTAACAAATTCAAGTTCATAACAGTATCCTTATCACATATCACTTACGTTCCTTGTTTCCGGTACCACCACACATATTAAACCCGATATGCACGAATGATAATCTACTCAATGTTTCTTTACACATCTTTTGAAATTCTGCTATATGTGGTATCTATATTCAATATGTCTGCAAATGTTAAATCTTTCTGATCTCTATCCGGACTTCCAACTCTCCGATCAATTCTTTCGTTATTTTTATTCCGGATCATCTATCCTTGAGCAAAGGTCTCTTCTCCACAGGAACTTACACTTGCCGTACCACTAACATATTGATGATTCACTGAAATCACGCTGTCCATTGGTCTTTCCCTCCTGCTATCCGTTTATTTTTAATCTAATCGGGCAACTGATACGATGCCTTCTTAGTTAAATATCCTTTTGAGATGCTTTTGTTTTTATTTTGTTGTATCTCTTTTGGATGTCTTTATAATATCACCCGAGTTTTATTTTGTCAATACATTTTTATAAAAAACTTTAAATAATTACATTTTAATTTTATATTGTATGAATTTTCTGATAATATTGCCGTCTCTGCAAAAAAGAATAAGGCGTCCGTTACCGAACGCCCTATTCCATAAAAGCTTAAATGTTTACTGCCTTAATCAAAAGACAAGGTTTCACTATGCTCTTTTTCTTCTAACCGCTACATAAGCAATTACCGACATTCCCGCAAGTACAAGCCACAGAGCTACATGTGCCGTATCTCCTGTCTGTACGCTTCCGCCCTGTGACGGAGTTGACGGAGTCTGCGGATCATTCTTCGGCGGAGTCTGAGTCTTCGTCAAACCTTCTGCCGCTGAATTCAACTGTGCCAAAGCAGCTTTTACCTGATCCGCTGTTGCAGCCTCGTTATCCAAGATTGCCTTAGCAGATTTCAGAGCGTTTTCAAACTTCGCCCAGCTCTCTGCTGTGTAACCGTCGTTCTTCTTATCTTTGTACTTGTCGTAAGCTGCCTGAAGCTCGCTCTTATCAACAGACGGTTTTCCGGAAAGCTTCAATGCTACGCGAGCGTCTCTTAACGCATTAAGCGCTGCGTCTACCGCTGCCTGATCACTGTTGCTGTTGTCTTCCACGATTGCTTTTGCCGCTTTCAGCGCATCTGCATATTCTTTCCAAGAATCTGCTGTATAGTCTGCCTCTTTCAGATCTTTATACTCTTCGATCAAAGCTTTCAATGCATCTGTGTTTCCACGCTGTACAAGTGCTGTAACCGCATCGTTCAACGCTTTTGCTGCTGCATCGATCTCTGTCTGATCTTTACTGTCTTTCAGTACCTTTTCTGCATCTGAAAGAACTGTTTTCATTGCTTTGTAAGAATCTGTTGTGTACAAGTTCGCATCAGCCGCTTTCGCTGCATCGATTGCTGCTTTTAACGCCTCTTTATTGATCTGCTCTACTTTTACTAATGCTGTATGAGCATCTTCTAACGCTTTCTTCGCTGCGTCTACCGCTGCCTGATCAAGATTGCTGTTGTCTTTCACAACTTTTTCTGCCGCTGTCAACGCATCTGTGTACGCTTTCCAGGAATCTGTTGTGTAGTCTGCCTCTTTCAGACCTTCTGCTTTATATTCTGCGATCAAAGCTTTCAACGCATCTGTGTTTCCACGTTCTACAAGCGCAGCAACCGCATCATTCAGATCTTTTGCTTTCGCATCGATTGCCGCCTGATCCTTACCGTTTGTCAGAAGTTCTTCTGCTTCTGCAAGAACTTTTTCCATTGCATTGTAAGAATCTGTTGTATATGCGTTTTCGTCTTTTGCTTTTGCCGCATCAACTGCTGCCTGCAGTTTGCTCTTATCAAGCTGCGGGTCTACCGGAGCTTTTACAAGAGCTTCTTTTGCTGTCTTCAACGCTTCTTTCGCCGCATCTACTTCTGCCTGTGTCTTATTGCTGTTGTCTGCCACGATTCCATTTGCAGCTTCAAGAGCTTCTTCGTATTTCACCCATGTCTCATGTGTGTAATCCGCTTCTTTCAGATCTTTGTACTCTTCGATAAGAGATTTCAAAGCATCTGTATTTCCGCGTTTTGCCAATGCTTTATGCGCATCTTCTAACGCTTTCTTCGCTGCGTCTACCGCCGCCTGATCGCTGTCGCTGTTATCTCTCACGATTGCGTCTGCCGCATTCAGAGCAGTCTCATAAGCGCTCCATGTAGATGTTGTATGATCCTCTGCTTTCAGATCTTCTTCTGTGTACTGATCGATCAAAGTTTTCAGCGCTGTTACATCTCCGCGAGCAACAAGTCCTTTCACAGCTTCAGTTAATTCTGTAACCATTGCGTCGATCGCATCTTTTGTACCGTTTACAAGAAGCTGTTTTGCTTCTGCAATTTTAGCTTTTACCGGCTCTGCACTTGTTACTGTACTTGTTGCAACTTTCGCTTCTGCGTCTGCGATTGCAGTTCTCAGAGCGGATGCGTCTACAAGTTTAGCTTCTGCGCCTTCCAGTTTCTTAATCATAGTAGCTACTTCTTCCTGTGTCTGCGCTCCTGTCGCCACAAGATCATATCCTTCTTTAAGAAGAGCATTAAACGCTGCTGCGCTATCTGTTGTTGCGTTAGACGTATCTACCGCTGACAATACGCTCAATCTTTCGATCAAGGCTGTAATGTCTACGCCCGGTGTCTCGCCTTCTTCCGGTTTTGTTCCGTATACTTCAAGCTCTACAACGTGGTTTGTTGTTGTAGTGCTATTCGCTCTACCTTTCATATAAACACGAACAAACCGTGCTTTTGTATCTGCCGGCAATGTCCATGTTTTACCTTCTGCCGATTCTTCGTATTCGTCATTAAATTCACTCTGCCCATCTGTATTTAACCCATGAGCATTTGTTTCATCTGCATTGTAAACGATTGTGGCTTTTTTGTTCTTAAATTCTTCTTCTTTTTCTGCTACAGCAACAACTGTATCCTTATAAGTTCTCTTATCTCCCCAATAACGATACAAGGATAATGCATCTACATCACACACAGCGCCTAAGTCAACCTGCATATAAGAAGATTCATCTCTGCCATCTGCTCCAAACTCTGCATAATTGTTTGCATAGTCTGTTTTGTTTCCATCAACAGCCATAGACATCGGTCTGTCATTGCCTTTTTCTGCACTTGTATCATTTGCTGTCCATTTTGCTGTTACGTTTGCATCTTTTGCGATGTTCTTTGCTTCTACTTTTTCTCCGTAGATTG
>OHQM01001328.1_pt1 | contig 10482 bp, 7 predicted proteins | sample 1577941 | NCBI WGS metagenome assembly OHQM01 (sample SAMEA3879604, study PRJEB24766) | human gut metagenome | biome: human-associated habitat; feature: feces | place: USA | collected 1985/1987
TTTTCGCACAGGCGCTTCAGTATTTCGGTCTCGCGGTGGGAGAGTTCCTGCTCTATTCCGGTATGGGACAATATCTGTGTGACAGAGTTGAAATGGTAATCGCCTATCTTGAAACAAGTTTCTTCCTTCTTCAGTTCCTCTTTGAATGTAAATGCTTTGCCCACCAGCGCTTTAATGCGTACGATAAGTTCCTGCATGCCAAAAGGCTTTTTCAGATAGTCGTTGGCTCCGAGTTCAAAGCCTTCCACCACATCGTTGATGGAAGAACGGGCGGTGAGAAAAAGTACCGGAGTTCGTTTGTCGGTTTGACGGATGTGGCGTACCATTTCAAAACCATCCATACGGGGCATCATAACATCTGCTACCAGTACATCAGGGCGTAAGTCGAAGAACATACGCAGACCTTCCTCGCCATCGGCAGCAGTATGGATGATGAAATTCTGGCCTTCCAGCGTATCTTTGATAATCATGGCGAGAGTTTGTTCATCCTCAACCAACAGTACCTTGATTTTGTCCATATCTTGATTCATTTTCATAATAAGCAATGTTTATTAGATTCTTATTGTAAAAGTACTTCCTTTTCCCGCTTCACTTCGTACGGTTACAATGCCACCGTGCTTTTCTACCATTGTCTTTACATAGAAAAGCCCCAATCCGTAGCCTTTGGTATTGTGGATATTTCCTGTTGGAACCCGATAGAATTTATCGAAAATGTGAGGCTGTTTATCCGTAGAGATACCAATACCGTGGTCTGTAACTGAGATTTCCACTTGTTCCGTTTCCTTTTTCCGGCAACAGATCATTATGTCGGCTTTATCCGGAGAGTATTTGATGGCATTATCTATCAGGTTACTCAGAATATTACTGAAGTGTGTACGGTCGGCAATGATTGTCAGGTCTTCCGGTGCAATGTCGAGATTGATTTTTACAGGCTTGCCCGCTTTCAGTTTATGCTGTTCGATGAGTGCCGGGAACAAATCGTGTAAGCTAAGCGTCTCCGGATGCAGACGGAAGGTTTTACGGTGTTCCATACTCATGGAGAGAATTTGTTCCACCAGTCCGCTTAATCGCTGTAACTGTTCCTGGCAGATACCCAGATACTTATCCCGTTGTTGCTTGTCTTCTGCCAGATTAAAATTAAGCAAAGCGTCGTTGGCGGCATACGCCACGGCAATAGGTGTTTTGAGCTCGTGGGTGATGTTGTTGGTAAAGTCGCTCTTCATCTCTTCCAGTGTTTTCTGCCGCAAAATGGTGCGGATAAGAAACCAGAAGGAGAAACCTAATATAATAAGGATAACGAATGATGTGGTAAGAATACCGCTCATCTGCCGCAATACAATCTTATAAATAGGTTCTATTGTGAGGCGGTAACTTTGATTGGAGTGAATGTCGAAAGCGTAATTATATTGTTTTGCTTTTTCACTGGGTATGTATCCGGGAGTCCCGACAATGGCGAGCGTATCAGTGTAAACCAGCGTTGAGTCCAGATCGGTACCGGAATGAAGGCGCTCCAATCGGTAGGGAAGTTTAAGCCCCCGTTCTTGCAGATAGGTATTCAGCAGACTGTCATAAACGGCTATATCAGGTTCTATAAAAATGTCCAGTCCCGAGTGCATTCCACGCTGGATGAAAGTGGCAAGTTCCACCATACTGCTTTGGTCACGCAGCATCATGTCTATTCCACCTTCGGCTCTTAAAGAAGCTTGAGGTTCATCCTCATTAATCACTGTATCTTCCAAGACCTCTTTTACTGAATCTCTTTCTGCCCAGACTGAAATATTTGTGCCTTCCTGTCCCCGTGTGAAAAGGATATCTCTTGTCGAGTCATTCGGATAACTTACTAATACACTGTCATACTTCATAGGGATACCTTCTTTTAAAAGTGAACGACTTCCGGCACTGTCTGTTTGGTTAACAGTTGTACTGCTGCGGACAAATGATTTTCCGGAATCGGAATTGTATCCTGCTGAAACCTCTACGGAACCGTGGGCTTTATTTTCTTTTTGCATCTCCTTTACACGCAGCATCATCTCATTATAATCACTCATGCGCATGGCCTCTACGATGCTTTGTTCCAGTTCGTGCTTCATCGTTTTGTATAGCCCCGTGATCCAGTATGCCTGGTAAATAAAGATACCCAGCAGAGAGATTATGACTAATATGGCAATAGGTCTGAATGGCAGTTTCATGTAGCTCTTGTATTTATATGGACAAAGATAGGAAAGATAACCGGTACATGTATGGACGGTAAGACTAAATAACACTTCAGATAACACTAGATAAGACTACGTAAGTTCCGGATAACACAAAGTCCGGAAATTTTCACCGTACTTTGCAGCGCAAGAGATTAAGGGATGATTCGCTTTGTATGAGGCATTTTAGGCAAAAGCTATAAGGATAATCCTGTTCACTCCCTTGCATGATTGGGTGTCAACCAAGGTCAACCGGCCTGTCAACCAAGGCTAACGGATCTGTCAACCAAGGTTGATCGACCTGTTAACCAAGGTTGACACCCAGTCATCTCTAAGTCTGAACACATTTATGTCGTATCTAAAACAAATGAACATGAAGTCTTATTACTATCTTTCCCTGATGCTATGTGCATTGAGTGCAGGAGTTTCCGCTCAGGAAATAACAAAGAGTACGGATGTAGAGAGCGAACGGACACTCAGTGCGGACAGTATTATAACACAGGACAAGCAACTGGACAGTCTTTACCAATCTCTTCCTGAAGTAATGATTACCGGACAACGTCCCATCGTGAAAGCGGAGCAAGGTAAATTGGTGTATGATCTTCCGCGTCTTATCGGTAATCTGCCCGTAGATAATGCTTATGACGCTGTGAAGGAACTGCCGGGCGTAACAGAGATGAATGGCGGGTTGATGTTGGCAGGGCAGGGGGTAACTGTTATATTGGATGGCAAAGTTACCACCATGAGTACCGAACAGCTTTATTCTTTATTGAAAAGCATCCCGTCCAGTCGCATTGAGAAGGCGGAAGTGATGTACAATGCTCCGGCGCGCTATCAGGTGCGGGGTGCACTTATCAATATCACACTGAAGCAAAGCACCGGAGGCCCGTCTTCCTGGCAGGGAGAGCTTTATGGCAAATATAATCAGAAACATTACGAGGGCTTCAACGAACGTGCCAGCCTGATCTATAACGGAAATAAATTCTCAGCAGATTTTCTTTACTCACACAACCACGGACGGGGATATTCTTTAACCGATGCACTCTCTGGCGGACGGTTCGGTTCATCACATCACAACCGATGAGATGGGCCGAAGCCGTTCACATACCCATAGTTTCCGGGTAGGAGCGGATTACAATATTGCCAAGGACCATCAGCTGAGTTTTGTTTATAATGGAAGTTATTCGACTTACCACAGTCTGATGGATATTTACGGTACGCAGCAGTCTAACACCCGTAGCAACAGCACCGATTGGCTGCACAACGGACGTCTGGATTACCGTGCGCCTTTCGGATTGAAAGCCGGTGCTGAACTGACTTATTACCGTTCTCCGTCCGATCAGTTATTGCATAGCAGCATGCAAGGCGAAGAACTGGCCTTTTATACCGAAGACTGTCAGCGCATCAATCGCTGGAAATTCTTCCTTGCCCAGGAGCATAAGCTGGGTCGTGGATGGGGATTGAATTATGGTGCCGTTTATACTACCAGTATCGACCATAGTTATCAATACTATTATGATACGGAGAAGGATGCGGGAACAAAGGCAGGTGTGAGCACAGGTATTCCCGATAATATGCAATCCCGCCGTCGTGAACAAACTTTGAACTTCTATGCGGGTTTCAATAAAAGTTTCGGTGATAAACTTTCTCTGGATGCTTCGCTTGCCGTGGAACATTACAAGACGCCGGTATGGAATCAGTGGGACTGGTATCCTACCATTAATCTGAGTTATATGCCTGCCCCCGGCTATGTTTGGCAATTGGCTTTGAGCAGCGATAAGGACTATCCTGATTATTGGGCAGTGCAGGACGCTATCTCTTATCTGGGCGGTGGATATTCTGAAATACATGGGAACCCGTTCCTGAAACCAGCTCAGGAATATCAACTTCAACTGACACATATTTTGAAGAGTAAATATATCTTTAGTGCCTGGTTTACCCATACGAAAGATTACTCTACCCAGACTCTTTATCAATCTTCTGAACGTCTGGTGGAAATCTATAAACATTTGAATTTTAATTACCAACAACAGGCAGGAGTACAGGCTTCTATACCTTTTGATATAAAGCAATGGTTGAATTCTCGTTTAACTTTGATTGGTGTATGGCATCATGAGAAGGATGATGATTTCTGGGATATTCCTTTTAATCGGAATATTTGTTATGGTATTGCCGTACTGACAAATACTTTCACTCTCTCTAAGAAGCCTGATCTGAAGCTGACACTGACGGGAATGGCTCGTAGTAAAGCGACTCAGGGAATTTATGATTTACCGTCTTCAGGGTATGTAAATGCTGCTTTGCGGTATGGCTTTGCCAAAGGAAAGGCTATTTTGAATCTTTATTGCAATGATATCTTTGAGACGGGACAGATAAAACCACGTATCCGCTTTGGTACGCAGAACGTGACGAATGATTATGCTTGTTTCAGGGAAATCGGGGTGTCGTTTACGTATAAGTTCGGAGGATATAGGGAGAAGAAGAGGGAGGAGGTGGATACGTCGAGGTTTAAATAGTGACGAGCTACAAGCTACAAGTGACAAGTACCTTTCGGCGTGATAGCCGGGCGAATAATTATTCGCCTATGAGTACAGCGCGGCAACTCGTAACTCGTTACTGGTAGCTCGTAGCAAATCTTAACGTATGTATTGTCCTTCCTTGTGATTGTTTGTTATATACTTAACCAGAATACGTTCGTCTTGTTTAATGAAAAAGATATACCATGTTGTACGAGGTGACTTGCTTCTTTTGAAAAAAGTGTATTGCATATTTTCTCCGTAACGGGAAAAATGGCTTTCGGCTGAAGGGCTGAGGTGGTAATGAACTGCTGTTGGAATTTCCTGAATAAAATCGATAATTTCGTCTATAAGTAGTTCTGCATTTTCATAAATATTCAGATAACCTTCAGTTATCAGGATATTAGGAAGTTCCTCTAAAAAATCTGAAACAGAAGGATGTATAAGGATTTTAGTTGCGAGCATACATTTCTTTTAATTTGCGTTTACACTGTATGCGGAAATCCTCAACGGTTAGTCCCTGTTTCCATTCCTGCTCAAATTTATCTTTTTGTGCAATGCGTTCTTTCACAAACTCCAATACAGAATTCAATTCTTCCGGTTCGTCTATACGCATTATACGATTGACCAATTGAACCTTCATCGCATTTATATCTCCATAGATACCTAACGGTTCGGAAGCGTTCGTTTGTTGCACCGGAATATCAGAATATTTTTTGGTCTCTTTCTTTCCCATATCTATCGTTTTTAATAATCGTTTCAATGATAGTACAAATATAGCATGTTTGCTTTATCTTTCAATGATTTGCTGTTATTTAAATGAAGAACTTATTTTTTTATGATTACTAAAAACATTCCGCATACTATAAAAATCAGAATCTTTTGCCCCTTCCTCCTCTATATTTCTTAATTTTGTCGGAACAAAATGAAGTATCAACCTTCCGCACACTCAATCTCAAAATGACACTGCGGAACCTAAATTATCGTATTATGATTAACAGATTCGTCTTGAACGAAGTATCCTACTTCGGACCGGGTGCCCGCGAAGTGCTCCCACAGGAAATTAAACGTCTCGGCTTGAAAAAAGCTTTTGTATCTACCGACAAAGATCTGATTAAATTTGGTGTAGCTGACAAGGTGCTTTCCGTACTGGATAAGGCAGGCATACCCTATGTTGTATTCAGCGATATTAAACCAAATCCTACGGTTAGTAATGTAAATGCAGGTGTGAAGGCGTTTGCAGAATCCGGTGCCGATTTTATTCTGGCTATTGGTGGTGGTTCTTCCATCGATACATCAAAAGCTATCGGCATTATCACTAATAATCCGGAATTCAGTGATGTGGTTTCTCTGGAAGGAGTGGCGCCGACTCAGAAGAAGTCCGTGCCTATCATTGCTCTGCCTACTACAGCGGGAACGGCTGCTGAGGTAACCATTAACTACGTGATTACCGACGAAGTGAATGAAAAGAAGATGGTATGTGTAGATCCGAATGATATTCCTGCCATCGCCATTGTAGATGCCGAATTGATGTACACTTTGCCTAAAGGGCTGACCGCTTCTACGGGATTGGATGCATTGACACATGCTATTGAAGGTCTGATTACTAAGGGAGCTTGGGAAATGAGCGATATGTTTGAAATTAAAGCTATCGAAATGATTACCCGTTATCTGGAAACGGCCGTGTTTGAGCCGACGAATGCAGAGGCGCGTAATGGTATGGCGGTAGCGCAATATATTGCAGGTATGGCTTTCTCTAATGTAGGTTTGGGCGTTGTTCACGGCATGGCACATCCGTTGGGTGCTATTTTCGATATACCTCATGGTGTGGCTAATGCGTTGTTGCTGCCCATCATTATGGAGTTCAATGCTCCTGCTGCGCTTGATAAGTATGTGGAAATTGCTAAGGCGATGACAGTATATAAAGAAGGAATGAGCCAGGAAGAGGCTGCACGTGCTGCCGTGGATGCGGTGAGAGCACTGTCAGTAAGAGTAGGTATTCCGCAACACCTTTCTGAATTGGGTATCAAGGAAAGCGATCTCGACAAATTGGCTACAGCTGCTATTGCCGATGTTTGTACACCGGGTAATCCTCGCGAGGTGACGAAGGAGATTATTCTGGATTTATACAAAAAAGCGTTGTAATAAGTGATTAGGGGTTAGCGATAAGTGATTAGTGCTGCGCTATAATGCCGCGGAGACTAAGCACTTATTACTAACCCCTAATCAATTTTCAAACTATTATATTACTGTAAATTACGAAATAATCGTAATTTGTTTGCTAATCTCGGTGGAATCATATAGCTTTGTGGGCAGATATATAATTTTATAACCAAACAATACATATATGAGAAAAGGGATTGTGATGTTATTCTTATCAGCAAGTGTTTGGACAGCACAAGCTCAAGGGACTTTTACAATAGAAGGACAGGTAAAGAATGTAGAAGACGGAACTTTAGTCACCTTGTTTCGTTTAGATGGAAATGTGGGCAACAGTATCGGTGTTGATACGATTCGTAACGGACATTTTCGTTTCCAGGCAGAAACATTGGGAAATGAAACCGAAATAGTGGACATGATGGGAAGAAGTGACAAGTTTCCTTCTATGAGCTTAAGACTTTGGGTTCGTTCGGGAGATAATATACAGATAAGCGGTGAAAACACACTGATACGGACTTGGGATGTGAAAAGCACTGTTCCGGAACAAGTGGCTAATCAGATTTTTATAAACGACTCACGCGAATTGTGGAATGAATATCAGCGCAATGCTTTATTGCAGCGTGCATACCGCCGGAAGTATGCAGGAAGTGCGGTGGACGAAGAAAGACAGGCGATACGTGCACAAGCTGATAGTTTACGAAAGCTGGAAGATGAAATTACGATCCGTATTGATGCCAACACTATAAAACGCATGAAGCAGATTCCTGTTGACGATATTTGGCTGGAGCAGTTGAGAAAGTTGGCAATGTCGGCTAAGTATACTGAAAATTATCCCTATAAAGAAGAAGTGATTGCTCTGTATGAAGGACTGGCCGATGAGAAAAAACAAACCTCTTGGGCAATGGATACATATACATATCTCTTTCCTCCCCAAGTAGTGGAAGTGGGTGATGAAATGGCAGATGCTGATTTGTACGACCTGGAGGGAAATGTACACCACTTGGCTGATTTCAAAGGTAAGTATATCATGTTGGATTTCTGGAGTCGTGGTTGCGGTCCGTGTCTTATGGCTCTACCTGAAATGAAGGAAGTGGCTGAGATGTACAAAGATCGCTTGACGATAGTAAGTCTGAGCATTGATACCAAGAAAGGGTGGGAAGCAGCTTCTAAAACCCATGAAATGACTTGGCAGAATCTGAATGACTTGAAAGGAAGCAATGGATTATATGCCAAATACGGAGTACGTGGAATTCCAAATTATGTCCTTATTTCACCTGAAGGACGCATTGTGGAAAAATGGTTCGGATACGGGAAACAGAGCTTGAAACGAAAACTCCGCCGCCTGCTGAATGCAGACGAATATGTGATGAGCTTAGGGGAAGAGAATGGACATAAAGTGGTGAACTTCCCGACGGTGAAGAAAAGCAATAATGATATTCCTGAAATCCGCCAGGTAGTATTAACGGATACTGCTACGGTCCTGCGGATTCGTGCCTATTATATACCTAAATACTGGATACAAATAATGAAGAATATCCAGTTAGTAGCGGACAATGGAACTGTATGTCCGGTTCTTCGTTCGGAAGGTATTCCTTTAGGGGAGAAATTCTATATGCCCGAAAGTGGAGAAGCCGATTATACTCTTTATTTCGCTCCATTGCCGGCCGGAACACGTTCTTTCGATATGGTCGAACCGGGAGACTCGAATTCAGACCGTGTAGAAGGTATCTCTTTGACACTTGAATAAGATAGCAGAGGCTTTCTTATCCTAAAATCTTGCTATCTGCACTCTTTTTCGTACTTTTGTAGCTTTCAAAAAGAAAGTTTTATTTAAAGAAGTTCTCTGTATGAAATCAGACATTGAAATAGCCCGCAGCATAGAGCTGAAGAAGATTAAGCAGGTAGCCGAGAATGTAGGTATTCCACGTGAAGAAGTAGAAAACTACGGACGGTATATTGCTAAGATCCCTACACATCTGATTGATGAAGAAAAAGTGAAGAAAAGTAACCTGATTTTGGTAACTGCTATTACTGCTACCAAAGCAGGTATTGGTAAGACTACGGTTTCCATCGGTCTGGCATTGGGGTTGAATAAGATCGGCAAGAAAGCCATCGTTGCTTTGCGTGAACCTTCGTTAGGACCTTGTTTCGGCATGAAGGGGGGGGCAGCAGGTGGCGGTTATGCCCAGGTGCTTCCTATGGAAAAGATAAATCTGCACTTTACAGGAGATTTTCATGCCATCACTTCGGCGCACAATATGATATCCGCATTGCTCGACAATTATCTTTATCAGCATCAGGCGGACGGATTCGGGCTGAAGGAAATCATCTGGCAGCGCGTGCTCGATGTGAACGATCGCTCTTTGCGTAGCATTGTCACCGGTTTAGGTCCCAGTACGAACGGTATTACCGAAGAATCCGGCTTCGATATTACCCCTGCATCCGAAATTATGGCTATTCTTTGTTTGGCAAAGGACATAGACGACCTGAAACGACGGATTGAGAATATTATTCTTGGTTTCCGATTTGATGGTTGTCCATTCACAGTGAAGGAGTTAGGTATTGCTGGAGCTATTACTGTATTGTTGAAAGATGCCATTAATCCGAACTTAGTTCAAACTACCGAAGGATCGGCTGCTTTTGTTCATGGAGGTCCATTCGCCAATATTGCACATGGTTGTAACTCTATTCTGGCAACGAAAATGGCCATGACTTTCGGCGACTATGTTGTAACGGAAGCCGGCTTCGGTGCTGACCTCGGTGCGGAGAAATTTTATAATATCAAATGCCGTAAAAGTGGATTGCAACCAAAGTTGACTGTGATTGTTGCCACTGCACAAGGTTTGAAAATGCATGGAGGTGCCAGCCTCGATCGTATTAAAGAGTCCAATATGGAGGGATTGCAGCAAGGGTTCGGTAATCTTGATAAGCATATACGTAATCTGCGTTCGTTCGGTCAGACGGTGGTGGTTGCTTTCAATCGTTTTGCCAGTGATACGGATGAGGAAGTGGAAGCGATCCGTCATCACTGTGAGGAAAAATTAGGCGTTGGTTTTGCTGTCAATAATGCATTTGCAAAAGGTGGAGAAGGAGCCGTGGAACTTGCTAATCTGGTAGTGGATACTATTGAGAAAAAAACTTCCGAACCTTTGAATTTCAGTTATAGTGAGAATGATAGTGTAGAACAAAAGATAGAGAAGATAGCTTGTAATCTATATGGTGCCAGTGTGGTGACTTATAGCATTCATTCACGCAAAATCATTAAACTGATAGAGAAGATGGGCATTGGCCATTATCCAGTTTGTATAGCCAAAACTCAATATTCTTTCTCTGCCGATCCGAAGATATATGGTGCAGTGAATAATTTTGAATTCCACATCAAAGATATTGTAATCAATAACGGTGCGGAAATGATTGTTGCCATTGCAGGAGAAATTTTACGTATGCCGGGACTTCCCAAAGAACCGCAGGCTATGCATATTGATATTGTGGATGGAAATATAGAAGGGTTGAGCTAAATCAGCTATTAGACATAAAAAAGAAATCCGCAGCCTGATGAAGACTGCGGATTTTTTATAACTAAAAGCTTTTATATACGTTTTCTTAGTATGCAA
>OHQM01001330.1_pt1 | contig 10481 bp, 4 predicted proteins | sample 1577941 | NCBI WGS metagenome assembly OHQM01 (sample SAMEA3879604, study PRJEB24766) | human gut metagenome | biome: human-associated habitat; feature: feces | place: USA | collected 1985/1987
GAGCAATAGGCCCAGAAGCCACGCAAGTGGCCGATTCATCAGTGGTATCATTAGTGATTATATAGTTTAATTGATACTACCCAGTTGTAGAGACGGGGCGTGCCCCGTCTTAGCACAGACTGATGGGTATTATTTAAAGTTACCATTTAGAGGGGTTGAGACGGGGCACGCCCCGTCTCTACAACTAGAGGTTTACCTTGGTAAGATATTGTCACGTCCTTGCCAGCGGGGTTCTCCGGCGTGATGAGACGTACCGTGATCTGACGCTCGCGGATCATGCCCGGATAGTCGCCCTCCCGTGCGCCGATCGTGAGCGTTCGCCTCGCATCATCATAAACAAACGGGATGGTAGCGTAATTTCCTTTCTCGTAATCGTAGGTCACGCCATTATCCTCATATAAGGTGAAGGAGCCGTCGGCACCGGCGTAAACAGAGACGATTAAGTCTTTCTGCTCCTCTTTCGTAGACTGGATTACCTTTCCGTTCGGTACGATAGAGCCGGCTCTCACGAACAAAGGCATACGCTCATAAGGAGCATCCACATGCATTGTCGTCCCGCCTTGTATACGCTTGCCGTTGTAGTAATCGTACCAAATGCCTGACGGGAAATACACCTCACGGTCGCGAGCCTTATACTCATACACCGGGCATGCCATGAAGGCCGGGCCAAACATAAACTGGTCGTCTATATCGTAAGTCTTCTCATCGTCCGAATAATCCATCACCAAGGCACGCATGATCGTATAATCCTCAAAATGCGTCTTGGAGGCCAAGCTATAGATATACGGCATCAATTGATAGCGCAACTCGGTATAATACTTCATCGATTGGTACGTAGGCGATCCTTCCGGAGCGATATTATAGATCTCGCGGCAAGGATATTGCCCGTGGCTACGGAACAACGGACAGAAAGCTCCGAACTGATACCAACGGTTGTTCAACTCCCTCCATTCCCTCAAATCCTCGCTACCTTCCTTAGCGGCCATATAACGGTTCTCCACGCTGAAGCCACCGATATCCATCGTCCAGTAAGGGATACCGGACATGGCGAAGTTCAAGCCGGCGCTGATCTGCGCTTTCATATCCTCCCAGCGAGTACCGATATCGCCACTCCATGTAGCGGTAGAATAACGTTGCTGGCCGGCGAAACCGGAACGGGTCAATAGGAATACACGGTCATCCGGGTTTACGCTACGTTGTCCGTCGTAGATCGCCTCGGCGTTAGCCAAAGCGTAAGCGTTGAAGTATTTCGTGGACGGGCCCAGATAAGTCGGTCCGCAAAGCGCCTTGCGATACTCGATATCCGTATTATCCTGTACGTTCGGCTCGGAAGCGTCCATCCACCAAGCGTCGATGCCCAAGGAATACAGATGCTCGTTCATCTGTTCCCAGAAAAGCTTGCGGGCTTCCGGGTTGTACGCGTCATAGAAAGAACCGATATAACCCGGATAAATCCAGTCGCGGATACTATCCTTAATCGCCTGCTGATACATAGCACCCAGCGCATCCAACTCTTTATAATGCTCTGTCGTATAATAGAACTTCGGCCATACGGAGATCATGATACGGGCATCCTTATCGTGGATTTCCTGAATCATGCCTTTCGGGTCCGGGAAGCGTTCCTTATCAAACTCGTGGCTACCCCATGCGTCTACCGGCCAGTAGCTCCAGTCCTGTACGATCACATCCAAGGGAACCTGCCGCCGGCGGTATTCGTTCAAGGCGGTCAATAGCTCCTCTTGCGTCTTATAACGCTCACGGCTCAACCAGAATCCCATCGCCCATTTCGGCATGATCTGGCTCTTGCCCGTAACCGTGCGGTAACCGCTGATCACCTTATCCATGGAAGACTCTCCGTTGATGAAGTAGTAATCGATATTATCCCCCATTTCCGACCAGAAAGCCAACCGCTCCCGCTCCTCCTCCGGTAGCGGAGATAATACCTTCAAGCCGATATAAGAGACATCGCCATCCGGCAACCATTCGATACGGATCGGATAACGTTTGCCCTTTTCCAGATCGGCCGTAGCCTTGTAATCATTCGGGTTCCATGCCGCACGCCAACGTTCCGGGATGATCTCCTCGTTATTCACAAATACCTTGGTATAACCGGCGTAATGTAGTTTGAAATGATAAGTACCCGTCTCTTTCGCCTCGATCTCGCCCTCCCAAGTAGCGGAAGCGCTCGGCTTCGGGAAGTCTGCCGGCAGGTTCTTGATGGTTTTCAGATTCTCATAATCTACCTTATCTTCATCCCGCTGGATTAAAACGGAAATCTTCGCCTTATCCGTATAGTAGGTAGCGGTCAACGCCCCTGCCCTCCCGTCTTTTCCGTATAGGCCAAAGACATCGCCCAAATCGGCGTATGGACGCTTGTCGCCGAAACGGCTCAAGGAATAGTTATGCCAAAGTACACCATACCCTTTTGAGGAAACGATAAACGGCACGCTCACCTTCGTGTTATATTGGAAAAGCTCCTCGTTCTTGCCTTTGTAGTTGAACTCATCGCTCTGATGCTGTCCTAGGCCGTAAAGCCCTTCCTCGTCCTCGCTCTCAAATACCTGACGTAAGGTATAACCTTTGGTTCCTTCCACCTCGATCGGCGTAAATTCCTTGCCTCCGTTTGTCTTCTCACGAAGGATCGTGTGTCCGTTGGCGTCGGTAAAGCGAACCTCTCCGGTCTCCCGTGAAAGACGGGCCTGTGTGGTTTGCGTACTTACGATGATCGTATCCCCCGAGGTCGTTATCTGAAACGATGGGGCGGGTAACGATTTCGTGTCCTTGATCAAGTTCACTTGGTTGGAAAACTTACCATCCGGAGAGGCGATTACCCGGATAATATCATCAGAGATTACTTCCAATTTAACAGCCTTCGCCTGTCCGGAACGGATATCGGCGACCAAGCCATTCTCGACCTTCCGGTAAGCGGAATCAGTCATGCAGGAAGTCAGCAGGGAAAGCCCTAACGTGAATACCGCAATGTGTTGTTTCATATTCTATAGATTCTTTAATTATTTCCGATCAGCAATGAGTCCGAACAGGTTTTTCCATACAAGAAAAATGGTTCTTCATTCGTTGGCAAAATTAAAGGGTTCGCGGCGGACAGGAAGCCATAAATGTTTTGGGTTACGGGGAGAACCGTAAAAAGGTAGGGGAAGAATGTTTATTTTAAGGGGATATTTTGTTATATCCCCTAATTACGTGGCATTTATTTAGAAAAAGTTTATTTATGATAGTCAGAGGGAAGCCTTCCGAACTCATCCTTAAAATACTTCCGGAATAACTTCACATCATTGAAACCGCACTCCAGCGCGACCTCGTTGACCCGCATCTGGCTCTTCTCCAATAACTGCGCCGCACGCTTCAAGCGCACCGTACGGATCAACTCCACCGGAGTCTTACCCGTGATGGAAAGGCATTTCTTGTAGAAGTTCACACGACTCATGCCCATCTCCCGGCTCAACCGTTCTACAGACAACTCCGGATTGGCGATCTGCTCCTCGATATAGCCGATGGCCTTACGCATCAACTCCTCATCCATGGAGCTAGCTTGTACCTCCGTCAAGGCGATGCCCATGGTAGAGGACTGCATAAAGGCCTTTTGCATCTTCTTCTTCATCTCGATCAAATGCCGCACCTTCAAGAGAAGCATCTCCATATTGAATGGCTTGCTGATATAATCATCCGCACCGGCTTCCAGACCGACCAGTTGGCTATCTTTAGCGGACTTTGCCGTCAGTAGGATCACCGGAATGTGGGAAGTCCGGATGTCTCCCTTGATCCGGCGGCATAAAGTGATACCGTCGGTGATAGGCATCATCACGTCGCTGATCACCATATCCGGCAGCTCCTCCGGAATGAGCTTCCACGCATCTTCTCCATCCGCCGCCGTGAGTACCGAATAAACGCCACTCAAGCTTAACTTCATAAATTCCCGGAAATCCGTGTTATCGTCTACGACCAGCAACGTAGGTCTTTCCGCCGGAGACGCATCCTTATCAGCGATCTCCGCATGCTCCTCAACCGGAGGCAAGATATCCCCTTCGGCAATTCCTTCCGGAGCCGAGATAATATCTTGGTTGTCCAAGGGGATCACCGGCAGCGTAACCGTAAACGTACTACCCGCTCCCGGCTCGCTTTTCACGGTTATCGTCCCATGATGCATCCGCACGAATTCCCGGCATAGGTGCAGGCCGATACCCGTACCTACCACGGGATTTCCCTTATCCGGGGAAGCCACCTGATAAAAGCGATCGAAGATAGCTCCTTGTTTATCCGCAGGAATACCGATACCGCTATCCGACACCTCGATAACCAGTTTGTTCTCTCCCTCCTTCTCCAACCGCAAGCTAAGCGTCACCGAGATAGTACCTCCCTCCGGCGTAAACTTAAAAGCGTTACTCAGTAGATTAGAGACGATCTTGAAGACCTTATCCGTGTCAAACTTCATCGGGAGAGACGTGAAGACCGAGGAGAAAGAGAAATGAATCCGCTTTTGCTCCGAAAGCTCCTTGAAGGAATAAGCCACGTCACGCACGAACGGGACAATATCGCCGGTAGACAAGACCAAGCTATCCCCTTGCATATCGATCTTGCGGAAATCCAATAACTGGTTCACCAATTTAAGCAACCGGTCGGCGTTCCGGTAGATCAACTTCAATATTTGCTGGGATTCCATGTCTTTCTCCGTTTTCATCAACTTCTCCAAAGGAGTCATGATCAATGTTAGCGGCGTACGGAACTCATGGCTTACGTTCGTAAAGAAACGAAGCTTCATCTCGTCCACCTCATGCTGCTGACGCACAGTAGCCCGTTCTTGCTCCTCCTCCAACTTCTTTTGCTGGATACGGAAAATAAAACGTATCACGCCATACGCCAATAATATACCAGCTATGATATACAACGCTATTGCCCATCCGGTAGCCCAGAAGGGAGGCGTGATAATGATTTGTAACGATTGTTCGTTGTCCTGCCACAAGCCGCTGCTGTTGGTCGATTTCACTTTGAATGTGTATTCACCCGGGGAAAGATTGGCAAAAGTTACATTTTTATTCTGCTCCATATAGTTCCAGTCTTTATCCACCCCTTCCAGCTTGTACGCATACCGGATGGCATCCGGAGAGGTATAGCTGAGGGCTACATAAGACAAGGTAAATGTGGAGGCATTATAGGGCAACTTTAAAACTTTCGTGTCTTCGATGGAGGAAGTAGGAAGGTTATATTTGTTTTCTTCATTGTCCGGGAGATTGATCCCGGTGATATACATGGGAGGCATAAATGTGTCTTCTTTGAATTGGGACGGGTTGAATGACAGCATTCCGTTGATGGTTCCCATATAGATTGTCCCGTCGGGTGCCTGATAGGAAGAGCTGTAGTTGAATTGTGTTTCATGCAGCCCGTCGGTATACGTATAAGTCCGCATTGCATAGGTCTCCGGATTGAATCTGACCAGGCCGTTTGCCGTAGATAACCAGAAATTATGTGAATCGTCTTCAACTATCCGGTAAACGATATTGCTGGGCAGTCCGTTGTCAGTGGTGATCCGGTTAAAAGACTGTGCCTCTTCGTTGAAAAGGGAGAGGCCGCTTACTGTGGTAACCCAAATCCGGCCTTTTGAATCTTCGAATACGGAGGTCGTATTGTTATTGCCGATGCTTTCGGATTTATTACTGCCGGACCGGTATTGCTCTACTTTGTTTTCTTTGCGGAGGTAATGGTAAATACCATTGGAGGTTGCTACCCATATATCGCCCCGGCTGTCCTGGTATATCTGCCTGATAAGAGCGTAAATATTATTCCAGGGACTGAAACTTTCCGTTTGTTTATTGTAAATCATTAAGCCGTTGGAGGTACCCACCAGAAACTCATTTTCGCGTGTCTTATAGAAGCAGAGGATAAAATTACTGTTGAGGTTTGTTTGGCTGTTTTCCCGTGAATAATGTTTGATGATCTTGCCGGAGGGGATGTCCAGCACATCGATCCCTTTGTTGAATGTCCCGACCCATAGCTGGTTATCGACAGCCAGTAACCCGTGAATATTGGTAGCCGATAGCGGATGGCTGGGATTATTGTATGAATAATTAGTGATCTCTCCGGTCCGGGGATTGTAGCTGTTGATCCCGTTATCCTCTGTTCCCAGCCATAGGTTGCCGTAGCGGTCGGGCGTGATTTCGCGGATTGCGTTTCCGAGTAGCTGGGGATGTGTTTTGCCTCCGATAAAATAACTGAATCCTCCCTCACGGTCTTTGGTGAGCGAATAAACGGCGTTGTCGGCAATGGCGTATTCGTTTGTCAGAGATTTTCGTAGGTTTGTAATTGTTTGGTCCTGTGTGTTGTAAATGTAGATGCCAGATTCCGATGCAATCCAGTAGATGGTAGTATTGTATGGGATGATGGCACGGACCTGTATTTCCGGGATTATTGTCACGACACGCTGGGCCTGATATTTGTAAAGCAGAAGTCCGGCCTGGTTGGTGCCGCCCAGAATACCCAGGCCGGGAATCTGGCATACCGCTTGCAGGGCGATCTGGTTACTGATCTGCGTTTCATTCAGGAATGGGATCTTCTGAAAGTTATCTGTCTCGACCTTGTAGGTATATAGAGATTGCCTGTCAGAAAAAAGAGGTTTCCCGTCATTTGTCAGGGTAATAATAGCCGGATGGAAAAATTCTTCTGCCGGATAAGTTCGTGAACTGCTGTCTGCCGGATTATAGCGGACAATCCGGTTATAGTCGATAAACCAGAGATTCCGGTCTTTGTCTTCCGTACCGGCAAAAAATGATTCGGACTCATTTTCTCCGGACGATAACCGGAACGGATGGAATGTATCCGTCCTGTAATCGTAGTAACAAGTTCCTCTGGCTGTAAAAATCCATATCTTTTCGTCGGAACTTTCAAAAAGGTTGACGATACAATCGTTGGGCAGGCTGTTCGGGTTGTATGAATTGTGCCTGTATATTTTAAATGTATGTCCGTCGAAACGGTTCAATCCGTCTTCGGTACCAAACCACATGAATCCCCGCTGGTCCTGTAGGGAGCAATAAACCGTGTTATGCGATAATCCCTGCTTATTGTTGTAATGTCTGAAATGCGGATCGTTGGCATATCCGGGCAGGCAGAGCAACAATATAAATAAACAGGCGGCCAGCAGCGGTATTTTCTTCATATCGATTGATAATAGTGTTTCTCGAAGGCAAAGCTAATAAATAAATAAGAAAAATAAGCCAATTATGGTTGTTCTGAATGATATTTGAAAGCATATGCCCGAAAATTGAAAGTCCTTTTGCCTGGAAAGCAGTTCTTTTGCACTAAAAATAACGAATGGTAACTTTAATATCCGAGAACATGAAGAAAGCAGTATTGGTATGTTGTGCTTTGGCACTTACTGTATGTGCGCAGGCTCAGTGGAAGCCGGCAGGTGATAAGATCAAAACAAAATGGGCGGAACAGATCAACCCCCAAAACGTATTACCCGAATATCCCCGTCCGCAACTGGAACGTACGGACTGGGTAAGTCTGAACGGTGAATGGGAATATGCCATTAAACCGAAAGGGGAGGTGGAACCGAACTCGTTTGACGGGAATATCCTGGTTCCCTTTGCGGTGGAATCTTCCTTGTCCGGTGTTCAGAAAGAAGTAGGAGAAAATAATGAATTGTGGTATAAGCGTTCATTCGCTGTTCCTGCGAACTGGAAGAATAAAGATGTGGTACTTAATTTCGGTGCTGTAGATTGGAAAGCAGATGTGTTTGTCAATGACATTCTGATAGGCTCTCATCAGGGTGGTTTTACTCCTTTTTCATTTAATATTACTCCTTATCTGACCGGAAAAAGTAATCAGAAACTGGTTGTACGTGTGTGGGATCCGAGCGATAGAGGCTATCAGCCACGTGGAAAACAGACCTCTAATCCGGAAGGCATCTGGTATACCCCTGTTACCGGAATCTGGCAAACTGTGTGGTTGGAGCCGGTAGCCACCAATCATATTACTTCGGTAAAGTCGATCCCCAATATTGATAACGGGACGATGAATGTAACGGTAGGTACTTCGCAACCCTGCAATACGGCTGTTGTCGAAGTCAAGTTGCTGGATAAAGGGCAGGTTGTTGCTTCGGCAAAAGGAGTCCAGGGAAAAGAACTTCGCCTGGCTGTGCAAAACCCGACTCTTTGGGATACTTCCAATCCGTATCTGTATGATATGAAAGTATCGTTGACGAAAGATGGAAAAGTAGTGGATGACGTGAAATCATATACGGCTTTCCGTAAAATATCATCCAAAAGGGATGCGAACGGGATTATGCGTATGCAGTTGAATAATAAAAACCTCTTCCAGTATGGCCCGCTGGATCAGGGCTGGTGGCCGGACGGATTATATACGGCTCCGACGGATGAGGCTTTGCTGTATGATATCGTTAAAACAAAAGATTGGGGTTTCAATATGATCCGTAAGCATGTGAAAGTGGAACCGGCCCGTTGGTATTATCATTGCGATAAGGAGGGTATCCTGGTTTGGCAGGATATGCCGAGCGGTGATATGGGTAATCAGTGGGCACCTCATACTTATAATGGTGGAACGGATAAAGAACGTTCTTCCGCATCGATTGCAAACTACTATCAGGAATGGAAAGAAATTATGGACTTATGTGTATCCCATCCGTCCGTTGTCGTATGGGTTCCTTTCAATGAGGCATGGGGACAGTTTGATACGGAAAAAGTGGCTGAATGGACAAAGAACTATGATCCTTCCCGCCTGGTAAATCCGGCCAGCGGAGGAAACCACCGGGCTTGCGGCGACATTCTCGACCTGCATAATTATCCGGGACCGAGCATGTTCCTGTTTGACCCGCAACGGGTAACTGTGCTGGGTGAGTACGGCGGAATCGGTCTGCCATTGGAAAACCATTTGTGGTGGAATAAACGCAACTGGGGATATGTCCAGTTCAAGAACAGCGACGAAGTAACTGCCGAATATGTAAAATATGCCAACGAACTGAAAGAGATGGTTGACCGTGGTTTCTCCGCTGCCGTTTACACTCAAACGACAGATGTGGAAGGCGAAGTGAATGGCCTGATGACATACGACCGTAAAGAAATCAAGATAAACGAAGCCGCCGTGAAGAAAGCCAACCAGGCGGTGATTAACCAATTGTCAAAGTAGATTTATTCTATACCAAGTAAGAAAATTTACATTGTTGAAATAGTTGTCCCTATACCTTTTTTGCAGGTATAGGGACTTCTTGTGTAAATCAATTAAAATAAGTACATTTGCCGGATAAATGAATATGATAATGAAATATAATACAGAAGAAAAGAAATTGGTTATGCCCGAATACGGACGCAATATCCAGAACATGGTTGATTATTGCGTTGCAATAGAGGACAGAGAAGAACGTAAACGTTGTGCCAATACGATAATCAACATCATGGGAAATATGTTTCCCCACCTGCGTGATGTAAACGATTTCAAACACATTTTGTGGGATCACCTGGCTATCATGGCAGATTTCAAGCTGGATATCGACTATCCTTACGAAATCGTGAAGAAGGAAAATTTATATGCCCGTCCTCCCCGTATCCCTTACAATAACAACCGTATCCGCTACCGCCATTACGGAAAGACATTGGAACTGATGATCCGTAAAGCAACGGAACTGGAAGCGGGAGTGGAGAAAGACCAGCTTATCAAACTGCTGGCTACCCAGATGAAGAAATCTTTCCTTACCTGGAATAAAGAGTCGGTCGACGACCGTAAGATATTCAAAGACCTTGACGAACTGTCAAGCGGAAAGATCGTTTTGGATGAAGAAGTTCATAAATTAGCAGAAAGCCGCGATATTCTGGCCCGGAATAATACTAACAAAAAGAATTATCCCCGTAAAAGCCGATGAGTTCGTTTGTTATAGAAGGTGGTTATAAATTATCCGGTGAGATCACTCCGCAAGGAGCCAAGAACGAGGCGCTGGAAGTGATCTGTGCCGTATTATTGACTTCGGAGAAAGTAACGATCCACAATGTCCCCGATATCCTGGACGTGAACAATCTTATCCAGCTATTTCGTGACATGCAGGTGAAAGTGGAACATCCTGCTGCCGACACCTATACCTTTCAGGCAGATGCCATCGACCTGGATTATCTGAATACAGAAGACTTCCTGCGTAAAAGCGGGTCGTTGCGCGGTTCGGTGATGATCGTCGGTCCGCTGGTAGCCCGTTTCGGAAAGGCTTTGATCCCGAAACCGGGAGGCGACAAGATCGGACGCCGCCGCCTGGATACGCACTTTGTCGGTATCCAGAAGTTGGGTGCTTGTTTCAGCTATGATGCCGAACGCCAACTGTATGAAATCGAAGCCAAACGTTTGAAAGGTGCTTATATGCTCCTGGATGAGGCTTCAGTGACCGGTACCGCCAATATCCTGATGGCTGCTGGAATGCACTGTGTTGGCTGCCCGTCTTCCCAGATGGAATCTCTGGAAGAGGCTTGTGT
>OHQM01001336.1_pt1 | contig 10451 bp, 8 predicted proteins | sample 1577941 | NCBI WGS metagenome assembly OHQM01 (sample SAMEA3879604, study PRJEB24766) | human gut metagenome | biome: human-associated habitat; feature: feces | place: USA | collected 1985/1987
CCGTGGGGCTGGCGGTGGACGAAGGAAAGGGTCGTCGAGGACGCCGACCCCTACGACGGGTGGGAAACGGGCCGCGTGCCGCGGGATTTTCCGGGCGCGGGTCACAATGCGGGAAATAGTGAAAACGCCGCCCGAATGGGCGGCGTTTTCATTCGATTTTCGCGGGCGGCCCTCCTGCGCTTCTTTGGCACAAGGGGCATTTCGCGCGCTGCGGCGCGCGACCGGGGGCGCCGCCCCCGGACCCCGCCCGCTTTTTTGTAAAAAAGCGGGGCAAAATACTTTTACGCTTTGGCTCCTTGGCTTTTGGGGCTCAGTCTTCCCAGAACAGTTCGTCCAGCGTCTTGCCCAGCGCCTTGCAGATGGCAAGGCAGAGCCTTATCGTCGGATTGTAGTCGCCCTTTTCAATGGCGTTTATCGTCTGCCGCGAGACACCGACGGCGTCGGCCAGCTGCTGCTGCGACATGTCCAGCGCCGCGCGTGCGGACTTGAGACGCAGATTCTTCATTCCGCCTCTCCCCGCTCACGCAGCCCGTGCAGCCAGTACACCAGCAGCACCAGCCCCGTCGTCACACCCACTATCAGGTTCACCGAGCGGAAACACAGCAGCCCCTCCCTCAGCAGGTCGCCGTCGATGACATGCGATACGCCGAACATCAGGTTCACCAGCGTCAGCACCAGCAGCACCGTCTGATTCCGCTTCCGGTTGCGCCCGATGCCCGCAAAGGCGTCCTGCCTTATGCAGATGGACGCAAACACCAAAAGCGACACGCAGATGCAGATGATGCAGCCCGTCAGCGTGTCGCACCAGGGCTCTATGAGCATATCCGTAAACCCATATGCCATAAGACAGAGCATCAGCGTGAAAAAGCCCCACATGAAGGCCCGGCCCCTCGCCAGTATCTGCCGCTCATCATAGTCGTTCATTTTCCGCACTTCCTTTCCTGTGCCTGCATCATAACACCTGTGCGACATAATGTCAAGTATATTTTACTTTATGTCCAACAAAAACGCCCCGGCGTCAACCGGGGCGTTTATTCACAGCGTCTCGCGCGTGACGGAGTTTATCCACTTGCCGGAGCGGAGCCTGGGCAGACAGAGGAAGACCTTGCAGAAGTCGTCCAGGCAGATGCAGACGTAGACGGCGGTGATGCCGAGGCCGAATACAAGGCCGCAGAGGGCTGCGGCGGGCAGGCAGACGCAGTAGAGCGGGCCGATGTCGCAAATAAGGCCGTAGCGCACGTCCCCGCCCCCGCGGAATACGCCGACGATGTTGCAGAGGTTGAGGCTGCGCAGGGGCATGACGACGGCGATGAAGGCCAGCATCATCTTGGCCAGCTCCCCAGCCTCGGCGGAGATGTCCATGAGCGGGAAGATGAAGCCGTCGAGCAGCGTCGCGCGGATGGTGAGCAGGATGCCCATGCTTATGATACCGGTGACGAAGCAGACAAAGTTGAGCGCCACTCCCTTGCCGTAGATCTCCTTCGTATCCCCGCAGCCTATGTCCCGGCCTATGATCACGGCGGCGGCGTTGCCGGCGGCGAAGAGGGCGACGGCGGCCATGCGGTCGATGTTGCCGGCGATGGTGTAGGCGGCAAGGATGGGCGTGCTGTTCGGCATGTGGCCCATGATGATGGAATAGAGCGACATTGCGAGGCTCCACATACCCTCGTTGAGCACGACGGGCAGGGAGTATTTGATGAAGTCTCCGGCGATTATCCGGCCCGGCCTGAGCATGAGGCCCGGCTTCACGGGCAGGCGCTTGCTCCGGAAGAAGCAGCCGGTGACGACCAGGACCTCGAGCACGCGGCTGAGCAGCGTGGCAACGGCGGCTCCGGCGCAGCCCATGGCGGGCGCGCCCCATTTACCGAAGATGAACATATAGTTGAGCAGGATGTTCAGCGCTCCGGAGACGGTCAGGAGTATGGCGCCGAGGCCAGGGTTCTCCATGCTGCGCTGGACGGCGATGTAGACGCCGGAGAAGGCCATGCAGACGTAGGAAAAGCCCACGATGCGCGCGTACTCCGCGCCCGGCTCCCAGAGGTCGGGGTTGTTCGTGACGAGCTGCATGAGCTGCATGGGGAAGAAAAAGGCCAGCAGGGCTATGAGCGCGGTGAGGCCCAGGGAGACATAGTAGCCCATGCCCATGATGCGGTTTATCGCATCCAGCCTGCCCTTGCCGTAATACTGTGCGACAAGGACTCCCGTGCCGCTCTGTATGCCGAAGATAATGAGCGACAGGACATAGAAAACGGAGTTGGCCATGGTCACGGCGGCCAGCTCCGTCTCGCCCAGGGCCCCGACCATGAAGGAGTCGGCCAGGGCCATGAAGTTCGTGACGAGGTTTTGCAGGATCATGGGCAGCATCAGGGCTATAGCGCTGCGGTAAAAGCCCCGGCCCTGTCTCAGATAGTGCATTTTATTCAGTCCTCAATGCCTCCACGGGGTCGCGCCTCGCGGCGAAGCCGGAGGGGATGAGCCCCGCTATGAAGGTCAGAATCATGGAGATGACGACGAGCGCGACGCCTCCGGAAGCCGGCAGGATGGCCCGCAGGCTCTCTATGCCCGTCAGGTTCTGTACGATAGCGTTTATGGGGATGATGAGAAGCAGGGTGATGCCTATGCCGATGACGCCGGCGGCAAAGCCCTCGATGAGCGTCTCGGCGTTGAAGACGTTGGAGACGTCCCGCTTCGACGCGCCTATGGAGCGGAGGATGCCTATCTCCTTCGTGCGCTCAAGCACGGAGATGTAGGTGATGATGCCTATCATTATGCTGGAGACGACGAGCGAGATGGCCACGAAGGCTATGAGCACATAGCTTATGGCGTTGATAATGGTGGAGACCGAGCTCATGAGGATGGCGACGTAGTCGGTGTAGCTTATCTCGTCCTCCTCATCCTCGACGGCGGCGTTGTACTCGGAGATGATGCGGGCTATCTCGTCCTTGTCCGCGAAGCTGGCGGCGTAGAGGCTTATGGAGCTCGGGCTGTCCTTATCCACGTAGCCCAGGAGCTCAAGGTTCTCCTCATACGTGCTCTCGGAGTACTTCGGCGGCAGCTTTTCGGCGTAGACGTACTCGTACTGCTCGTCGGTGAGCGGGCTCATGGAGAGGGCCATGGCCAGCTGCTCGGCGCTCATGGCGGCCAGCTGGGCGCGCGCGGCGTCGGCGTACTGCTCGCGGACAGCCTCGGCGGTCATCTCACGGACGTAGTCCATGAGCGTCTCGTCGTCCATGTCCGCGATGTAGTCGCGGATGGTCTCGGGGTCCACGCCCATCTCGACGGCGTAGCCCTCAAGCATCATCTCCTCGATATACTCGCGGGTCATGCCCTGCATGGCCTGCTCGACGGTGAGCTCCACGTAGTCCTCGGGCGCGCGCTCGGTGAGGTCGGTGTAGAGCGCGGCGCGGCCGGAGACGTCGAGGCCCTCGATGTACTCGTCCACGTCTGCCTTGATTTCGTCCAGGCTCGGCTCCGGCTCCTCGCCGGTGGCGAAGGGCAGGCCGAGGATAGCGTCGGTGCCGGGGTCTGCAAGCTGGGCCTTGACTATGTCGGCCTCGTTCGAGAGCTCGATGACCTTGTCGGTGAGGGCGGAGGTGTAGCCTATGGCGCCGGTCATCATGCCGGCGACGGCGTCCTCGTTCTGGCGGACGATGCCGCTTATCTTGAGGCTGATGCCGCGGTCCTTGGAGTCGTAGAGGTAGTCCATGCCGGCGCTCGTGGCGGTGAGGTCCGTGTAGCCGCCGGTCTCCTCGTCGTAGACGTAGTACTCGGGCCGGGCGATGAGCTTGAAGCTGAGGCCGCACAGCTCCTCATAGCTCCAGCTCTCGACCTCGGCGTCGAGCGTCTCGCCGGACATGGAGGCCTCGAATCCGTCGGCCATCTGCTCCTCGGTGCGCAGGCCGAGGGAGTAGAGCACGAGGTCGCTCACCTCGTTGTTCTTGTCCACGATGAGCACGACCTCGTCGTAGCTCTGGGGCCAGGAGCCGTAGATGACGTCGTACTGGCCGAGGACGGTGTCGTCGATGAGGCTGCCGCCCTCGCCGGGGAGCATCTCCTGCCAGACCTCGAAGCTGGAGTAGAAATCGCCCATCGTGTCGAAGTAGCTGGAGAAATCGCCGCCGTAGACGCTGCCCATCATGTCGTTGAGCAGGGAGATGACGTCGGACTTCACGACCTTGCCGTCCGCGTCCCGGGTGTAAACGTCGAAGCCGAGGTCGTAGCCGTACTGTATGGCGCTGACGTAGTCCTCAAGGCCGCTGTCTCCGGACTCTATGAACTCCTTGAAAGCCTTGAGGTTGTTCGTGTTCACGTCCATGGTGTTGAGGCTGTCCATGAGGTCGTACATGACGACGTTGGAGTAGACGGCGTCGAGCTCGTGCTGGGCGCCGTCGGCGGCCTCGCCGTGAGCGCCGCTGAGTGCCTCGACCATGGAGCCGAGGTCCGCGGCCTCGGCCTCGATGGTTAGCGGGTAGGAGGAGAGCGTGTCCTCCTGCACCCGGTCGATATAGGTCTGGATGCCGTTCGAGAGCGAGAGGATGAGGGCTATGCCTATGATGCCTATGCTGCCGGCGAAGGCCGTGAGGATGGTGCGGGCCTTCTTGGTCATGAGGTTGTTGAGTGAGAGGGAAAGCGCGGTGAAAAAGCTCATGGAGGGGCGCTTTTTGCCCGTTTCCTCCGCCTTTACGGGGACGGTCTCGGGGTCGAAGGGGTCGGTGTCGCCCTTGACTTCGCCGTCGAGCAGGCGGACGATGCGGGTGGAGTAGCGCTCGGCGAGGTCGGGGTTGTGCGTGACCATGACGACGAGCTTGTCCTGGGCTATCTCCTTGAGCAGCTCCATTATCTGCACGCTGGTCTCGGAGTCGAGGGCGCCGGTGGGTTCGTCCGCGAGGAGGATGTCGGGGTCGTTTATGAGCGCGCGGGCTATTGCGACGCGCTGCATCTGGCCGCCGGACATCTGGTTGGGCTTTTTGTAGAGCTGGTCGCCCAGGCCGACCTTTTCGAGCACCCGGACCGCCCGCTCCCTGCGCTCCGCGCGGGAGACGCCGGAGATGGTGAGGGCGAGCTCGACGTTGGCGAGCACGCTCTGGTGCGGGATGAGGTTGTAGGTCTGGAAGACGAAGCCGATGGAGTGGTTGCGGTAGGTGTCCCAGTCCTTGTCGCCGTACTCCTTGGTGGAGCGGCCGTTTATTATGAGGTCGCCCTCCGTGTACTTGTCGAGGCCGCCGATGATGTTGAGCAGCGTCGTCTTGCCGCAGCCCGAGGGGCCGAGGACGGAGACGAATTCGCTTTCCCTGAAGCTGATGCTGACGCCGCGGAGCGCGTGGACGCTCATATCCCCGGCGAGGTAGTCCTTGGTGATGTTCTTGAGTGTGAGCAAGTTTGCAACAGGTCCTTTCAGTGTGCGCGCAGGGGCCTGTCAGTCCCTGGTGGCTTTGCGTATATCGTCGAGGCTGCCGAGCACGAGCACGTGTTCGTCCTTTGCGAATACGTAGGCGGGGTCGAGGACGGGGTGGAGCCGCTCGCCGCGCTTGGCGGCGATGAGGTTGAGGCCGTGGCGGCTGCGCAGGCCGACCTCGGCCACGGAGCGGCCCAGCCAGTCCCCGGGGACCTCGATCTCGCAGATGGCGCAGCCCTCCGAGAGGCCGATGAAGTCGAAGATGCGCTCCGAAGACTCGCGCACGGCGATGCGCTCGGCGGCGTCACGCTCGGGGTAGATGATGAAGTCGGCGCCGCAGCGGCGGAGGAACTTGGCCTCCAGGTCGCGGTCGGCCTTGCTGTAGACGCGCTTCGCCCCCAGCTCCTTGAGCTGGTCCGTTATCTCCAGGCAGGCCTGGAAGTTCTGGTTCACGCAGACGAAGCAGGCGTCGAACTGCTGCACGCCGAAGGAGCGCAGCACCTCGATGTTGGCGCAGTCGCAGATCTTGGCGGAGGCGACGTAGGGGAGCATGTCCTCCAGGGCCTCGCCGTTCTGGTCGGCTATCATGACCTCGCACTTCAGCTTGCAGAGCGCGCGGCAGAGGTGGTGGCCGAAGGTGCCCATGCCGATGATGAGGAAGGATTTCATGGTTTTGTGACCTCCTGTCAGCCTACTGTGACCTGTTCCTCGGGATAGGTCACGGGCGGGTCTGTGCGCCGCTCCAGCAGCGCCATGGCGAAGGATACGCTCCCCACCCTGCCGCAGTACATGAGCAGGGCCACGACGAGGGCCGAGAGCGTGGTGAGCTCGCGCGTGATGCCGGTGGACATGCCCACCGTGCCTATGGCGGAAAAGACCTCGATGAGCACGTCGCCCAGGGGCAGGGACTGCGTCCCGCACAGGACCAGCGCGCCGGAGAGGGCCAGCATGAGGTTCGTGCTGACTATCATGCCCGAGCGCTTCATCGCGTCGTCCGGGATGCGGCGGCCGAAGACGTAGGCCCCGCGCCTGCCGCGTATGCCCGAAAAGAGGAAGATGAACACGACGGCGACCGAGGTGGTCTTGATGCCGCCCGCGGTGGAGCCGGGGCTGCCGCCTATGAACATGAGTATGACGGTCAGGAGCTTCGAGGCGTCAGAGAGGGCGGCGGTGTCCACGCTGTTGAAGCCTGCGGTCCTCGGCGTCACGGCCGAGAAGAAGCTCACGAGTATCTGCTCGCCGAGCGGCATGTCCGCGTTCATGCGGCCCCGCTCCAGGAAGAAGAAGAGCAGCGCGCCGCCGAAGATGAGTATGAGCGTCGTCAGGATGACGAGCTTCGTCTGCAGATCGTAGCGTTTCCAGCGCAGGCCCTTCTGCCTCACGTCATACCAGACGAGGAAGCCTATGCCGCCGAGGAGGATGAGCAGCATTATGGTGATGCTCACCAGCGCGTCGTCAGAATAGGACACCAGGGAGGAGAAGGGCGCCTTGACGCCCATGAGGTCGAAGCCCGCGTTGCAGAATGCTGAGACGGAGTGGAAGACCGAGTACCAGAGCCCCTGCCCCAGGCCGAACTCGGGGATGAAGCGGATAGCCAGGAGCACCGCGCCCGCCAGCTCGAAGATGAGCGTCCCGAGGCCGATGGTGGAGGTTATCTCCATGATGCGGCCCACGCGGACGGTGTTGATGCTCTCGGCCATGACGCCGCGCTCGCGCATGCTCATGCGCCGGCGCACGAGGCGGGAGAAGAGCGTGGCGATGGTCATGAAGCCGAGGCCGCCGAGCTGGATGAGCAGGAGGATCACCGCCTGGCCGAAGCCCGTCCAATACGTCGCCGTGTCCACGAGGACGAGGCCCGTGACGCAGGAGGCGCTGACCGCGGTAAAGAGCGCAGTTACAAAACCCGTGGCCTTCCCGCTCTGAGAGGCCGCAGGCAGCATGAGCAGTATAGTACCCGCCGCGATGACGGTGAAAAAGCCCAGAGCTATGGTCTGGACGTATGTGAGCCGTCTCATCTTCATAACCTCGTTATTATAGCAGCCCCGCGCGCCATATGCAAGAGAAAGCCCCGGAAAACCGGGGCTTTTCTCAGCGCTTCTCGGGCAGGATCTCTATCCAGTAGCCGTCCGGGTCCTCGATGAAGTAGACGCCCATCTTCTCGTTGACGAAGCAGACGACGCCCAGCTCCTCGTGCTTTTTGCGCGCGGCCTCGTAGTCGTCCACACGCAGGGCGAGGTGGATCTCGCCCTCGCCGAGGTCGTAGGGCTCCTTATGGTCGCGCAGCCAGGTGAGTTCGAGCTGGAAGCCCGTTTCCCCGTCGCCGAGGAAGACCAGCTTGTAGGAGCCGTCCGCCGCCGTCTTTTCGCGCACGGGTTTGAGGCCCAGGGCCTCGTCGTAGAACTTGAGGCTCCTTTCCAAATCGAGGACATTGAAGTTGAAGTGGTAGAAGGTAAATTTCATGTTCCGTCGCCTCCTGCCCACAGGATAGCGCAGTTTGCCGGCTTTGGCAACAGCAAAACGCGGCGAAACGCCCTGTCGAGGGCTTTGGCTTGATATTTCCTCCGCGATGTGAGAGAATGATGAGTTGGAAAGGAGGGGAAGCTCCGTGAAGGATACGCTCCGGGACATATACGACGCTGTAGACGAGTTCTTCAGCGGCATGGGCAGCCGCAGGCTCACGACCTATTCGTCCTCCTGCGCCTATTACCTCTTCATGTCGCTCGTGCCGGTCATAATGCTGCTCGTCTCCGTGCTGCAATACACCCCCCTCACCAGGGACGTCGTGCTTGAGGCCGTTGCGGACTACGTGCCGGACTCGCTGTATGAGATCGTCTACTTCATCGTCACGAGCATATATAACGGCGGCCGCGTGGCGCTGACCGTCTCCATCCTCCTGACCATCTGGTCGGCCTCGGCCTGCATGAAGGCCCTGCTGCGGGGCATGGACTCGGTCTACGACGCCGAGCGGAAGGAGGACTACATCCGTTTCAGCCTGCGGGCCTGCTTCTACATGATAATTTTCGTCTTCATCCTGATGCTGAGCTTCTTCGTCATGGTCTACGGCGGCGAGATATTGCAGCTGCTCTATGACACCCTCCCGCACGGCGGCACGCTCGACAAGCTGTTCGGCACAGTGCGATACCTGCGCTACGTGGTCGTGATAGCCGTCCTGGCGCTGGTGTTCTCGTTCACCTACTGGCGCATGCCGGCGCGCAGGCTGAGGTACAAGGCACAGTGGCCGGGCGCTATCTTCTGCGCCGTGAGCTGGTCGGTGTTTTCGGTGATCTTCTCGGTCTACGTCTCCGTCAGCAACCGCTTCGGCGCTTACGGCGTCATAGGTACGGTCATCGTGGCCATGATATGGCTGTACTACTGCTTCTACTTCCTGCTGCTGGGTGGGTACATAAACCACTACATAGCAGAGCGCAGGGCGGAGCGCGCGTGATACAAATTTGATACAAGGCCATAGTAAGATAACAGGGTAGCAAAATGATAGATATAGACGTCAAGAATCTGAAAAAATCCTTCGAGGTCGGCCACGACGTGCTCTCCGACCTCAGCTTTGAGGTCAACGCGGGCGAGCACGTCGGCATACTGGGCGCCAACGGCTGCGGCAAGACCACGCTGTTTAGGCTGCTGACCGGCGAGTACGCGCCCGACGAGGGCTCCATCGCCATACACAAGGGGCGCAGGATAGGGCTTATCTCGCAGATACCCGTCTACCCCGCCGGGTGGACGACCGAGGACGTGCTGCGCGAGGCGCACGCCAGGCTGCGCGCCATGTCTGACCGCCTGCGTGAGCTGGAGACGCTCATGGCCACGGACTCGTCCCGCGCGCTGCTGGACGAGTATGACCGCCTGAGCGACGACTTCCGCCGCCTCGGCGGCTACGACATGGACAGGGAGCGCAACCGCGTGGCCAACGGCCTGGACATCCCGGCCGAGATGCGCGCTCGGGAGTTCGACAAGCTCTCCGGCGGCGAGAAGACGCGCGTCAACCTCGCGAGGCTCATACTCGAGGACACGGACATCCTTTTGCTGGACGAGCCGACGAACCACCTGGATCTGCGCGCCACCGAGTGGCTGGAGGACTACATCACCCACTTCCGCGGCACGGTGCTGGCGATAAGCCACGACCGCTATTTCCTGGACACCATAGCTCAGCGCTGCATCGAGATAGTCGACGGCCGCGCGGAGTTCTACTCCGGCAACTACAGCTTCTACGCCGTGGAGCGGCAGCGCCGCTTCGACGAGCAGCTGAAGAAGTACGAAAAGGACCAGGCCAAGATAGAGCAGCTGCAAAAGGCCGCCGCGCAGATGCACCTATGGGCGTTCATGGGCAACGACAAGCTGCACAAGCGGGCGTTCTCCATGGAAAAGCGCATAGAGCGGCTGAGCCAGACGGAGAAGCCCAAGGAGGCCAAAAGGCTCTCAGCCGGATTCAAAGAGAGCGAGTTTCGCGCCGACGAAGTGCTCGTCGCCGACAACCTCGGCAAGGGCTTTTCCGGCCGGACGCTGTTCTCCGGCGTGGAGTTCAAGGTCACGGGCGGCGAGCGCATCGCCGTCATAGGCGACAACGGCACCGGCAAGAGCACGCTGGTCAAGCTCATAGTGGGCGAGGAGCAGCCCGACACGGGCTACGTGCGCCGCGGTCCCGCCGTGCGCATGGCGTATCTGCCGCAGATAGTCAAGTTCCGCGACCCGAACCTCTCCGCCGCGGACACGGTGATAGACGAGTGCCGCTGCACCATGCAGGAGGCGCGCGACAGCCTGGGCGCCTTCGGCTTCACGGGCGAGGACGCGCTCAAGGCCGTGGGCACGCTCTCCGGCGGAGAATCGTTTCTGGCGTCGCTGGCCATGGCGCTGGGCTTTGCCGACGTGGTGCAGGCGCGGCGCGGTGGCGTGCGGCTGGATACGCTGTTCATCGACGAAGGCTTCGGCACGCTGGATGAGGAAAGCCTGCTCCGCGCGCTTCATGTGCTCCAGGAGCTGGCCGGCGGGCAGCGGCTGGTCGGCGTGATTTCGCACGTGGCCGCGCTCAAGGATTGCATAGAAA
>OHQM01001349.1_pt1 | contig 10407 bp, 7 predicted proteins | sample 1577941 | NCBI WGS metagenome assembly OHQM01 (sample SAMEA3879604, study PRJEB24766) | human gut metagenome | biome: human-associated habitat; feature: feces | place: USA | collected 1985/1987
GAGATTTTCATAAATATAATAAGACCGGACGCTTTCAGGAAAAATTCCTTGCTGATACCGGGCAGCGCAGGTCCGGTCGTTTATCTGGTTCAGGTCATGCTTAATACTATATCGGATAGGTATGATAATATTCCTCCGTCAGGTTTAACAGGTATATATGACGAACCTACAGAAAAATCCGTTAATATGTTTAAGGAGGTAACAGGCGACCGCAATAATTACGAAGGGATCGACGCAGAATTATGGAATGAAATCGTTTCAGCGTTTAATAAACTGGTATAGCTAAAAAATCCTCCTAAATCATAGGAGGATTTTTACATTTTATGGATATAAATATTATTTGATAAGCGTTTTTGCCGTTTCTATAGCATCATATGAATTTATTGCGCCGTCGTATTTAACATTTTACATGAATATTAATTTACAAATTTCGAGTTATTTCTTTAATTGATGTTTACAATTTTTAAACGGCATGATATAATGTATTTATATAATAATCAAGGATTGTGCAGTATATAACTTTCGGGGGACGGCGGAATGTTTGCAAAAATCAATAGTCTTGGTCTTTTCGGACTTAACGCTTTTAGCGTAGATGTAGAAGTTGAAATAAGCAGGGGTATACCTGTTTTTGATATTGTAGGTCTGCCGGATTTGGTAGTCAGGGAAAGCAGAGAGCGCATAAAGGCTTCTATGAGGAGCTGCGGTATGGAGTTTCCCGTAGCGAGGGTAATGGTGAATCTTGCGCCGGCAGGAACCCGTAAAAGCGGATCTGTTCATGATACGGCGATTTTTATGGCGGTAATGAAAGCCGCGGGATATATAAACGCGGAGCTGGATAGCTTCTGCTTTATCGGAGAGCTTTCACTAAACGGAGATCTGCGTCCTGTAAACGGCGTTCTGCCGATGGTTCTGCTTGCAAAGGAAGAGGGAATGAAAGGGGTATTCGTTCCTTCGGAAAACGCTTTTGAAGCGACGGTAGCCGACGGCATTGATATTTACGGGGTTTCGGATATAAAAGAGCTGATAGAGCATTTTACAAGTTCCCGCCGTATAAAAAAATCCGGAAAATTCAAGCTGCCCGTCAGGGACAAAGGCCCTACTCTGGATTTTGCTGATGTTAAGGGCCAGCGAACGGCCAAGGCCGCTCTTGAAATTGCGGCCGCCGGAGGACATAACGCTCTTTTAATAGGTACTCCGGGAAGCGGAAAGAGCATGCTTGCAAAAAGAATGCCTTCTATTCTGCCGGATATGACCTTTGACGAGTCGATAGAAACGACAAAAATACATTCTATTTCCGGAATGCTTGATCCTGCTTCTCCGTTTGTGACTTCAAGACCGTTTAGGGCTCCTCATCATACGATTTCTTCAGCAGGGCTTGCAGGCGGAGGAACAATTCCTAAACCCGGTGAAATTTCCATTGCTCATAATGGTCTGCTTTTTCTGGACGAGCTTGCGGAATTTGACAGAAGGACTCTTGAAATACTTCGCCAGCCTCTTGAGGACGGCAGAGTGACTATTTCAAGAGCCTCCGGAACTGTCGTTTATCCTGCTTCAATAATGCTTATTGCGGCGATGAATCCTTGTCCCTGCGGTTATTATAACCATCCGGACAGGGCTTGCCTTTGCCCTCCGGGGGCAGTACAGAAATATATGAACCGTGTATCCGGCCCGTTGCTCGACCGTATCGACATACAGGTGGAGATTGTACCTGTTCCTTTTGAAAAGATATCCGAACAACGTCCGTCTGAACCCAGTGCTGCTGTTCGTGAACGGGTTGTTAATGCCCGTGCAATTCAGGAAAAACGTTTTGCCGACAACGAAGGTGTATATTGCAATGCACAGATGACCACGCAACTTCTGCATAAATATGCTGTACCCGACGCCGCTTGCCTGTCTCTTCTTAAAACGGCTATGCAACGTCTAAGCCTTTCCGCCCGTGCTTACGACCGTATCCTGAAAGTAGCCCGTACTATTGCTGACCTTGATGCCTCTGAAAAGATAGAAACACGCCATCTTGCCGAAGCCATTAATTACCGGAATCTGGACAGGGAGAGCTGGGGATTGTAAAAATTATTCCGTACCTTTGCCCCTCAAAAAGAGAACACAAGGTATGGAAAAACATTTTAAGAGAACGCTGATAACTACGGCGTTGCCGTATGCGAACGGACCGGTGCATATCGGACACTTGGCCGGGGTGTATGTGCCTGCTGATATTTATGCCCGTTACCTTCGTTTGAAGGGGGAGGAAGTGTTGATGATTGGTGGTTCGGACGAGCATGGGGTACCCATCACGTTGAGAGCGAAGAAAGAGGGGATCACGCCGCAGGATGTGGTGGATCGTTACCACGGTATTATCAAGAAATCGTTCGAGGAGTTCGGTATCACGTTTGATATCTATTCTCGTACTACTTCCGCTACGCATCATCAGATGGCCTCGGATTTTTTCCGTACATTGTATGATAAAGGCGAATTCATCGAGAAAACAAGCGAGCAATACTACGATGAGGAGGCGAAGCAATTCTTGGCCGACCGCTATATCACGGGTACTTGTCCGCATTGTGGAAACGAGAAGGCATATGGCGATCAGTGCGAGGCTTGCGGTACGTCTCTTAGCCCGACGGATTTGATCGATCCGAAATCCGCTATCAGTGGCAGCAAGCCGGTGATGCGTGAGACGAAACATTGGTATCTGCCTTTGGATAAGTGGGAGCCGTTCTTGCGTAGATGGATCTTGGAGGATCATAAAGAATGGAAGCCGAACGTCTACGGGCAGTGTAAGAGTTGGCTGGATATGGGTCTGCAACCCCGTGCGGTGAGTCGCGATTTGGATTGGGGTATCCCTGTTCCCGTGGAAGGGGCGGAAGGAAAGGTGCTGTATGTATGGTTCGACGCTCCGATCGGTTATATCTCTAATACGAAGGAGTTGCTGCCGGATAGTTGGGAGACTTGGTGGAAGGATCCGGAGACTAAAATGGTCCATTTCATCGGTAAAGATAATATCGTATTCCATTGTATCGTGTTCCCTTCCATGCTAAAAGCGGAAGGTTCTTATAACTTGCCGGAGAATGTCCCCGCCAACGAGTTCTTGAACTTGGAGGGCGACAAGATCTCTACTTCCCGCAATTGGGCGGTTTGGTTGAACGAGTATCTGGTGGATATGCCGGGCAAGCAAGACGTGTTGCGCTATGTCTTGACGGCTAACGCACCGGAGACAAAGGATAATGATTTCACATGGAAAGATTTTCAGGCTCGTAATAATAACGAGTTGGTCGCTATTTTAGGGAACTTCGTGAACCGTGCGTTAGTCCTTACGGATAAGTATTTCGAGGGTAAGGTGCCGGCGGCTGGCGAGTTGACGGATTATGATCGTCAGACCTTGAAGGATTTCGCGGATGTGAAAGAGAACGTGGAACGCCTGTTGGATACCTACCACTTCCGTGACGCTCAGAAAGAGGCGATGAACCTAGCCCGTATCGGAAATAAGTATCTCGCTGATATGGAGCCTTGGAAGTTGGCGAAGACGGATATGCCTCGTGTCGCTACGATCATGAACATCGCTTTGCAGATTACGGCTAATCTGGCGATCGCTTTTGAGCCGTTCTTGCCGTTTAGCATGGAGAAACTGAACAAGATGCTGAATGTAGAGCCGTTGGGATGGAATCGCCTAGGTGCTACGGATCTATTGGAGGCCGGTCATCAATTGGGCAAGGCAGAGTTGTTGTTCGAGAAGATAGAGGATAGCGTGATCGAGGCCCAAGTGCAGAAATTATTGGATACGAAGAAAGCGAATGAGGAAGCGAATTATAAGGCGAAACCGATCCGTGAGAATATTGAGTTCGATGATTTCATGAAACTGGATATCCGTGTGGGTACGGTGCTGGAATGCACGAAAGTTCCGAAAGCGGATAAGCTGCTTCAGTTCCGTATAGACGATGGTCTGGAGAAACGCACGATCGTATCGGGCATCGCCCAGCATTATAAACCCGAGGAATTGGTAGGCAAGCAAGTTTGCTTCATCGCTAACTTAGCTCCCCGTAAGCTGAAAGGTATTGTTTCCGAGGGTATGATTCTCTCCGCCGAGAATTTCGATGGAAAGCTGGCCGTTATCACCCCGGAGAAAGAGGTGAAACCGGGTAGTGAGGTGAAATAGGAAATCCTTTTGGAATGGCATAATTAAAAGTAGGGACATTCAAGTGCTATTTGAATGTCCTTCCTTTTTCATTTTTAAATAATAAGATCGCAGATATGGAGAAAAAAATACAAATGGTTGATTTAGTTGGTCAATATCATCGACTAAAGGAAGAGATAGATGAAGCTATGTTTTCAATGATAGAGAGTAGCTCTTTTATTAATGGCCCGATGGTGAAGGTTTTTGGCTCAAATCTGGCAGCTTATTTAGATACGGAGTATGTGATTCCCTGTGGAAACTGTACCGATGCTTTACAAATCGCTTTGATGCGTTTGAATTTAAAGCGAGGAGATGAGGTAATAGTGCCGGCGTTCACATATGCGGCGGCGGCTGAGGCTGCGGTTTTATTAGGTCTGGTTCCTGTTTTGGTTGATGTAGATGAGCGTACTTTTAATATTTCTCCGGAAGCCATAGCTGAAGCTATAACGGATCGTACGAAGGTTATCATTGCGGTTCATCTTTTTGGACAAAGCTGTGATATGCATCCGATATTGGAATTGGCTAGGAAAAATGATTTATATGTTATTGAAGATAATGCGCAATCATTGGGCGCGGAATATACATTCCCGGACGGAACCTCAAGAAAGACCGGGACGATAGGCGATATTGGCGCTTTGTCTTTTTTCCCGACAAAGATTTTAGGATGTTATGGTGATGGAGGAGCTGTGATCGTACATGATGCGGACTTGGCAGAAGAAGTCCGTATGACTACGGTGCATGGACAAAATGTAAAGTATCATCATCAGATTATAGGTTGTAATTCCCGCCTTGATACCTTACAGGCGGCTATCTTAAATGCTAAATTAAAACATATAGATGACTTTATCGCCTCCCGACAAGCTGCTGCCCGGCGATATGATGCAGGCTTATCAAGCTTGGATGGTATATTGTTGCCTACTTGTATTCCTTCCTCAACACATGTATACCACCAATATACGATACAGGTCTTGGATGGCCGTCGTGAGGCTTTGCAAAATTATTTAAAAGAACATGGAATCCCTGCCTTGATTTACTATCCCGTTCCAATGCAAGAACAAATTGCGTTTAAGGATCATGTTCGGCATGGAGGCGACTTGTCTGTAGCTAAACGCCTTACACAAAACGTCCTCTCCCTCCCTATACATACGGAGATGGAAGAGGATGTTCAAGAGTATATTATAGATATACTACATGATTATTTAAACCACTAAAGAATCTATAAATTGATCAGGCTTTTCAAATATTTTCCAGATACGAGATGCTTTTAATGAGGGCTTGAGTTTTTTCTCAGCGACTAAAATATCATATCTAATAAGTATATATTGTAATGCTAAGATTTCAAGTTCATTTAATCCTCCTCCATAACAAGGAGAACTATGCATTATGAACTTATTTATCTTGAGATCGAAATCTTTGTCGGACATAGCATCTATCTTGCATAAATCAATTTGTATTTCCTCTTTTTTGTTTGTATCGTCATATAAGGCAATGTATGTATCTTCTATATAGAAGGGGTTTTTTTTGTCATTTCGTTGAATTCCTTTCCCCCAACCTTTAATATGAGAGGTTTCTAGCTTATGTAGAGATAATATTTTCAATAAAAGTTCCTTAAATATGTTGGATGCGTTAAAAGTTGTAGACCAATAGTAATTATTCCCATAAGTATATAGGTCATAAAGCTGTATGTTTTTTTTGTATAGGTCAGCTCCTAGATTAGTGGAAAATCTATAATTTTGAGATAGTTCCTCTGGTGAATAGTTGAGATTGAAATAATATATTAGGTTTTGTGGTCTGATGTTTATATTGTTGATAGTATTGAATTGTAGTATAATATCTTCTTTCATGGGGAAATTTATAGAATAAATAGTGTGTACTTGATTATTCTTTCTCTTTATATGAATTCGGTAAAAATACAGAGTTTTCTTTGTCTCGTTACTTTTGAAATCAATGTTTAAAAACTTTAAATTGTTTGTTGTGCCTGTTTCTTTATTTTTACTTATTTGATAAAAACTTATAGGTGTTTCTGTCATTTTCTCAAGTTTTCGTACCGCACATAAAGGTGTATTAGATAAATGTATTGATGAAGATAGAATTGTATTAGGGATTTCCTCTGAAGCTAGAAAATAAAGTCCGAAATTAGGGTTGTGAAAATCTTTATCATTAGAATTAAATTGGCCTGTTGTTTGTAATGGTTTTGCATTGCCATTCCATAAAGGTACCCATGGATAAATACTACTTTTGTACTTTCCTCTGGATTTTTTTAATTGATAAGAAGATATGATGGAAAGTATAGTGATAACTAATGCAAATATGGTTGATATATTTGTGTTGTCTTTTAGAATTTCTATTGAAAAGTTATTTAATAAAATGCTTTTGTATATTTCATGAATTGATTTGATTGATGATAATAATGTATATAGTGCGGATATAAATATGATTAGCGTTGAAATATTGAATAAGCGAGTTTCTCTAATAAAGGTCCTAATGAAAATAATAGGGGCAAAACTTATCCATGGAAGCCTTAGCTTTTCATTTGCCGTTTTTTTATAAAAATGATCTCCTATTCTATTAGGGGATATGCATATTTTTTTAAAATAGAGTTTAATTAATGATGGAAATTCTGCAATGAAAAAACCTTCACTCTCAAGATATTTATCTTGTGCTGGATAAAACTGTAACTCTTCGATGTCCTCTGTTTTAATAGTACAGCATAAACCAATCTCTCCATTATCTGTAATAATGCTAAAGTCAGAGAACTGTGGTATTATATCCTTAGCATTTTTATTAGATATTCCTATTTCTTCTTTCAGTCCACGAATGATCCATTGTTGTACATCATATTCTCCTTCAGGATTTTTATCTGTCTCGGAAAAAGCTTCGTCAATAGAAACATGAAGTCGAGATTGCTTTTGTGCGTCTATTTTGGATGAACGTATAGTTATGAGACATGAGTTTTTATTCTTCCCATTTTTTCCGCAGACAATTGCATCAACTCCCATTGAAGAAAATATGTAAGTCAAAGTTCTCATTAGTAAACTCTTTACTGTTTCGTTGTCTTTGTTTTGATATAAGGATAAGAATAGCCGCTTGAAAAAGTCGTTATTAGATTCTTTTCCATCTTCATTCTTTGTTTGATCAAGATATAACTCTTTAAATATTTTCCATGTGAAATGATCTGTAATATAGCACTTTAATGTAATATCATCTTTCTTGATATTATAATCATATAGTCCCACTTTGTCTCCAATAAATGCCATATCTAATTCCTTGTTTTTGCGACGATTGTTTAGCCTATCGATTATAGTGACTATTTTTGACTCATCTAAGACAAATTTTTGGATGAAATTTATATCTTCAATAGATATAGCATCTTGATATTCAGGTTTTATTTCTTTTTTAATTCGTTCATAGTAATCATTTAAATGTTTAATTCTATCTTTTAATAATGATGTTGCCTCATTGTTTTTTGTTAATTGTGTATTTCGATTCTCAAAAGGAACATTTTTCCAACCATGTTCTAAAAATGAGAAATCATACTCGGAAGAGTATTCTGTTCTAATGTTATGTATTTTACGTTTTAATACGTATGCAAAATTATTACTTTTTAATTGTTGTTCATGTAGTTTTAATAATGTGCGTTTTATTATTGTTTCAAATGCCTTTATTGATATAAATACAATAGTTATACTTAATGTTATGAAGAAATAATTCTCTGCTAGATATGTTATAATAGATTCTATCATGATATTATATTTAAGATGTTATTGTATGATTCTTCCCGGGTTCCCTATCACGACCGCATGTGCCGGTACGTCCTTGGTTACGACCGCTCCAGCACCTATCATGGCCCACTCTCCGATAGTTATTCCGCAAACTATAGTAGCGTTCGCTCCGATAGAGGCTCCGTATTTTACGATGGTTTCGGAACAAACCCAATCTTCGGAGGTCTTTAATTCCCCATCTTCCGTGATCGATCTAGGCCATTTATCATTAGTGAAAGCTACACCGGGGCCTATGAATACTCCATCCTCGATCGTAACTCCGTGCGGAATCATGACATTATCTTGAATCTTTACTTTATTCCCTATTTGCACATCATTGTCTACGTAGATATTCCGGTGTATTTTACATTGTTCACCAATCTTTGCATTCTCTCCGATTATTGTATGGTTCTCAATGATGGTTTTATTCCCGATTGTAGCGGAAGGTGCTACTTCTGCGGTTGGGTGGATTATATATTGGGGTTGATAAGCTGATAATAGTTCCTGTATGTAATTTTGCGCAGCTTCTGTTTCTTGGGGTTTTGGAGCCCATGGGGCCATATCTTTAGGGTCTATAGGAGCAAATGGCCCTTGTTTGATTTCATATATAACAGTATTGGTTTCTAGAACAATAAAAGAATGCCATATATCTGGCTCTATCTCCATTCCGAAAACACCTTTAGCAGGGTTAATCTCGTGGATTTGTGTAATTGTGCCTTTGTTATCAAACAAAAATGTAAGTACACTCCCTCTTAGTACGAGGAATATCTCTTGTTTTTGGGCTTGGAGATGCCTATGAGGAGGTAAATATGTATTTGGCTCAAGAGCATTTAATAATCTTTGAACAGGCTCATCCATTTGTTTATGGAAGTTATAATTCATTCGTAAGCGTACGTTTGTCTTAGCTTGTTCGCTTACGGTATTTAGTAATGTGCTATCAATGATTTTCATTGTAAAATGAGTTTTTAAGATTAACGTCCTAAATATAGGAATAAATTTAATATGAGTGTGAATAATATAAAGAATAAGATAGTTCTCAGCCCATTTTTTGTTTTTAAGGCAATATTTAGGTTCTTGTTGCTAAAAGAAGTACTTTTGTACTTCTTTAATGAATAAGTGTTTTATGAATAAGAAGATACGTTTCGCCGTGATCGGCTGTGGTCATATAGGTAAGCGTCATGCCGAGATGATTACCCGGGATGAAGGGGCGGAGTTGGTCGCTTTGTGTGATATCCGTCCGAAAGAGGAGCTGGGGATCGAGGCTTACGCAGTCCCTTTCGCCCGGAATATAGATGAACTATTCCGTTTGGGATTGGATATAGATGTGGTGAATATTTGTACACCCAACGGTTTACATGCCGAGATGGCGATCCAAGCGATAGAAAGCGGACATCATGTGGTCATAGAAAAGCCGATGGCCTTGACCTTGGCGGATGCAGAGAAAGTGGTTTATATCTCGTTGAGATTCCGCAAGCAGGTATTTTGCGTGATGCAAAACCGATATTCCCCGCCTTCGGTCTGGATTAAGGAGATGGTTGAGTCCGGAAAATTAGGCCAGATTTATATGGTGCAGCTGAATTGCTACTGGAACCGTGACGAACGCTACTATAAACCCGGAGGATGGCATGGCGACGCTGCCTTGGATGGTGGTACCTTATTCACCCAATTCTCCCATTTCATCGACATTATGTACTGGTTATTCGGGGATATCTGTAATATCCAGACCCGTTTCGCCGACTTCAACCACGAGAAACTGACCGCCTTTGAGGATTCCGGTTTCGTGAATTTTAATTTCGTGAACGGTGGAATGGGTAGTTTGAGCTACTCTACGGCGGTATGGGACAAGAATCTGGAAAGCAGCATGCTGATCGTGGCTGAGAATGGCAGCGTGAAAATCGGCGGTCAATATATGAATGAGGTAGAATATTGCCATATCAAGGGGTATGAAATGCCGGAATTGGCCCCTACCAACCCCGGCAATGATTATGGCCCTTACAAAGGCTCCGCCCAAAACCACAACTTCGTGATCCGTAACGTGGTCAATGTCCTTTCCGGCGCCCCCGGCGAGATCATAACGACCAACGTCTTGGAAGGTATGAAGGTGGTGGATATTATACGGAGGATTTATGCGGGGAAAAGTGTGAAATAGCAGTGAGTAGATATGTGAAATCATTACAATAAGGTGATGATTTTGTGTGTCGCTATAATTATTTGATAATCAGGGCTCCAAAAAGACGTGCATGTTTCTTGGAAAACATGTACGTCTTTTTTTGAAAAGTTGCTCATGTTTTTAAGAAAACACGTACGTGTTTTTCTATGGAAGATAAAGAGGGTTCGAGGGATAATAAAGAATTTTTACAATAACTCTTTGTTTCCACATCATCTGCGGAAGATCGTAAATATACATAAAGCAAAGAAAAGCTTTCATTTTTTTAGTGTTAGCCAAAGGTAAATGCTTATCTTTGCCGCACTTTACCA
>OHQM01001352.1_pt1 | contig 10383 bp, 9 predicted proteins | sample 1577941 | NCBI WGS metagenome assembly OHQM01 (sample SAMEA3879604, study PRJEB24766) | human gut metagenome | biome: human-associated habitat; feature: feces | place: USA | collected 1985/1987
GTAAGAGATATGGCGGGCGTGATGGGGTATAACACCGTAACGATGGATTATGCCGAGGTTTTCAGTGCCATCCAAACTGGACAGATAGACGGAGCGTCAAATATTCCCGCGGAGGACGCCTATCTGCAGGCTCGGGACATGATCAAATGCTTTGACGCCAATAACATGGGATCGACGCCGGGGTGGCTGATTATCAACAAGGACCTATGGGAGTCCTTTGGAGAGAAAAACCGCAAAATCGTCCAGGAATGCATAGCGGTACAGCTGAAAAAATGGGTCCCAGTAGCCAGAACCATCGAGGAAAAATACGAGAAGAAACTTGAGGAACATGGCGTAAAGGTCATTAAGTACTCCACCGAAGAATGTATAAAGCGCAGCGCGGAAGTCAGGGCTAAAGTATGGCCGAAGTATGCCAACGTTTACGGTAAAGACACCCTTAAAATGCTTGAAGAAGCTGTGATCAGCAATCAGAAGAAACTGTCGGGCAAATAGCTGAAGAAACTATAGAAATGTCCGGTATCTGTTCAGTCAGTCTCTTGCCGAACAGGTGCCGGACAGGAAACGGATGGTGATAATCACAATGCAGAGGACAGTAAGACATTGTTTGGATAAATTAAGAGCCTCACTGTTTTGGCGGGGGCTTTTAAAAGTACAGGAAATAATTCTTTTTCTCACGAGCTGTATGATGATAGGGATACTTGGCGCGGTCGTCGTCTGCCGCTATGTGCTTAGAGTGGATCTCTTTGGATACGACGAGATCGTGATGATATCGGCATTTTGGATGTACTTCATTGGAAGTTCATACGCGATGGAAAAACGCGAGCATGTCAGGGCAGATATTCTGGAAAGACTACTTCCACCGAGAGGGAAAAGGTACCTTCGCATCTTCGCAAATCTGCTGCAATCCCTTGTCGCGATAGAGACGGTACACCTCTCTGTTGCCTATGTAATCAACGGGTTCAAAATTTGGCCGACGACGTCTGCATGGGGACTTCCTCTGATGACGTCGATGAGTGCGGTCACTGCCGGTTTTGTACTGATGGCGCTCTATGTAATAGTACAGTTCCTTGAAGAGATAACGACGCCTGTCAACGAGTCATCGCCTGCGAAAGGAGAGTTGTAGCTATGCTTCCGTTTGCGATATTGGTGATAATCTTAGGCCTGCTTATAGGGATGTATCTCCCCTATGTCTTTGTATTGGCGGCTCTTTTCCTGATACATTCGATAGGTTATGAGGACAGCTTCCTCATGAAATATGGATACAGCGTCTGTAATTCGCTGGTGCTGCTTTGCGTGCCGCTCTTTATTGCGGTTGGTCTGGTTATGGAGCGAAGCGGTATTGGCAAATGTCTCGTTAACTTTATTGGAATCTTTGTCGGACGTATAAAGGGAGGCCTTGCGATTGTCGCCGTAGTTGCCTGCGCGGCTTTTGGGTCGATAGCTGGGAGTAGTCTTGCGACTCTCTCGTGTATAAGTAGCATCATGCTTCCGCGTTTTGAAGAGTCCGGATACCCTAAGGCTTACGTTGCCACGCTGCTTACGAGCGCCTGTCCTCTGGGGCTGCTCATACCTCCAAGCGCCCACATGATACTTTATTCATGGGCCGGGCGGCAGCCGCTTCTCGCCTGTTTCCTGGCCACCGTCGGGCCAGGAATAATGCTGGTCATCATGCTTTCCATAGTCAGTCTGATCATCATGAGGAACGATCCCAACATAAAGGTACGTCCTAAGATGCCGGCGAGAAACTTTATAAAAATGGCAAAGGACGATACCTTTGCCGCTGTACCCGCGCTTCTGATGCCGGTGATAGTCCTCGGAGGTATATACAGCGGAACGTTTACTCCTACTGAGGCTGCCGCGATTGCGATAATTTATTCCGTGCCGGTTGGATTTTTCATCTATAAGCAATTAACGATGAAGAAGCTTTATCACACATTTGTGGAGACGGCTTCGACCACAGGTGTGATCATGGTAATGATATTCTGTGTCATGATGCTGAGCCGTATATACATAATGGAGGATATGCCGGGGATGATCTCAGATTTCCTGAGAAGTTTTTCCGATGATAAGACGATAATCCTGCTGGGTGTCAATATTGTGATCCTTATTATGGGTATGATAATGGACGATACAAGCTGCCTCCTTTTGGGAACGCCGATCCTGCTGCCGGTAGTGCAGAGTTTTGGCGTAGACCCGATACATTTTGCTGCGATAATGGGCGTAAATGTGGCGATTGGCTTGCTGACACCCCCCACCGCCCCAGCGCTCTATTTCGGTATTCAGGTTACAAAAACACCGCTGTCGGCGATGCTGAAGCCAAATATGATCTTATTAGTTACATGCTGGCTGCCTACTCTAATAGCAGTCACCTATTTTCCAGACCTGGCACTATGGCTGCCGCGGCTAGTACTTGGTAACTAGGACAATACCGGTATATGGGCTGTTTTATAAATTCGGCGTGAAGAAAATGGGCTTCTCTTAAAGGTGACAGGTGTGTAAATGCCTCATAGGAGTGTCATTAATGTTAAAAAATGTTTTCAATATAGACAAGGTGGTTTTGATAAAAAACAACGTCTTTGATGAAGAAATTAAACAAGAAATGAGCAGGAGGAATATGCAATGGAGAAAGAATATATGAAACGAATAGAATATCTTAAAAACAGGGTGATCGCAATCCGCCCCGAGGTTGACCTTGAGCCGGCGGTACTGCTGACAAAGAGTTTTAAAAGTACAGGTGGTCAGCCCTGGGTTTTACGTAAGGCGAAGGGCGTCAAATATCAGTGTGAGAATAAAAGCGTTACGATATGGCCGAAGGAACTGATCGTGGGGTGCTCCGGCAGCAAAATCCGCGGCGGCATCGTCTCCGCCGACAGCTGCTGGTCCGTACTTGACCAGGAGCTTGAAACGATAAGCACAAGGAGTTACGATCCCTTCTTTATTTCAGAGGCGGAGAAGGAGATATTTCTCAGAGAGATAAAACCATTCTGGGAGGGGCGCTCGATTTTTGAGGAGTGGGTCGCGCAGATACCGGAGGATGTAAGAAATCTTAAGGATAACGGCGCGATCTTCATTGACCGCAAGTTTGTCCGAGGCTGGGGAGAGGTTACCGCCGGTTATACCGACGTCATAAACGAGGGAATACTATCCATTTGCAGACGCATAAAAGAGAAAATGGCGGTTCTCGATACCACGATTCCAGGTGATTATGAAAAAGAGATCTACTACAAAGCTCTTCTGGCCACAGCTGAAGGTGTGATCGCGCTTGCCGAACGCTATTCCGCTGAGGCTGCGCGCCTCGCAGCGACTGAGGAAGACGCGGAGAGGAGGGCGGAACTGCTGGAGATATCGCGGATATGTGCGAAGGTACCGGCATATCCGGCTGATAGCTTTTATGAGGCTGTCCAGTCTGCCTATCTCTACCACATTGTGATCGTGATGGAGCAGAACGCAGCCAGTTACAATATGGGCAGGATGGACCAATATCTCTACCCCTTCTACAATGCGGATCTGGAGGCTGGCAGGATCACCGAAGAAAAGGCGCAAGAGCTGCTGGATTGCCTGTGGGTCAAACTCTCGGAGCCCTGTCTATTTCAGGACTGTATCTCCGCTCAGTTTTCCGCCGGTTACCCGATGTTCCAGAATATCTGCGCGGGCGGTGTCGATCATACCGGCGGCGACGCGGTGAATGACCTCTCTTACATGCTGCTACAGGCGACGATGGATGTGCAGCTCTATCAGCCCTCTCTCTCCGTCCGCTACAGTATGGCTAAGAATCCCAACAGTTTTCTTAAGAAGGTTGTGGAGCTCATCAAGCTTGGCACAGGTTTCCCCGCCTTCCATTGCGATGAGGTGGGTACGGCAATGATGATGAACAAGGGGGTGCCGCTGCGTGAAGCCTATAACTGGAATCCCTGTGGCTGTGTGGAGACGAATCTTGAGGGTAAGATGTGCGGCTTTACCGCCTTTGCGGATCTCAACCTTGGTTCGATGGTGGAGCTTGCTCTGCTTAACGGATCCTCCAGGAAATATGGTAGGTTTGTCTCGTTGGAGACTGGAGACCCGACGAAATTCGAGACCTATGATGAATTCGAGGCTGCCGTCAAAGAGCAGATAAATTATGGTATCAGATGTATTGTTAAGGGAAGCCATATCGTTGACTATGTCAGTAAAAGAAGGCCTGTACCTACCCTTTCGCTGACGCACCGCGAATGTGTGGAGAACGCAGTTGACTATGCGGATGGCGGCGCCAAGTATCATGTTGGGAACGGTATCGACATGATCGGTGTCGCGGACCTCATAAACAGCCTCGCGGCGGTAAAGACTCTCGTCTTTGATGAAAAGAAGCTTTCCATGCGCCGGTTGCTTGGCGCCATGGCCGATAACTTTGCGAATGAGCCGGAGATACATAAGCTCTGCCTTGACGCCCCGAAGTATGGCAACGATATCGGCTGGGTTGACAGGATGGGTGCGGAGCTGTTCACCTATATCGCCGACGAGATCGAAAGTTATAAGAGCCACAGGGGAACGATGAGTCCAGGTATCCTGCCCGTATCCGGCAACACTCCATTCGGTCTTGAGGTTGGCGCGCTGCCTTCGGGGCGCGTCGCCTGGAAGCCGCTCAGCGACGGTCTGAGTCCTATGTGCGGCACGGATATGGAGGGGCCTACCGCGATACTCAAGTCAATATCAAAGATACCTCATGACCGTTTTATGCAGGGTACCCTGCTGAACATGAAGATTATGCCGGATTTCCTTGACAGCGAGGATGGCGTTGCCGCAATGATGAGCCTGCTGAAAGGGCTCTGCTCGCTGGGAGTATTCCATGTACAGTTCAACGTTGTGGATCAGGAAAAACTTCTTGACGCCCAGAGGCATCCCGAAAATTATAAGGGGCTGCTTGTGCGGGTGGCCGGTTATACGGCCTTCTTTGTGGAGCTTGATAAGAACGTTCAGGACGATATCATTGCCAGAACTACCATTGCCAATGTGGCTTAGAAGGCGGAACAAAGGCTCCTATGACTGTTATGGGGAAGGTCCTGCGTATAGAGCGTTCTTCAAATAAAGACGGCGCGGGGCTGAGGACGGTGGTATTCCTTAAAGGATGTCCGCTCCGGTGTGAATGGTGCTCAACGCCGGAATCGCAGAGCGCGTCTTATGAGGTAGGTTTTTTACGCTCCCTCTGCATAAAGTGTGGCGAGTGCGCCAAGGCCTGTCTGCACGGGTTGATCCATTTCGATGCTGTGGACGGCGTCTCTGCGGAGCCACTTGGATGCGCCGGCTGTGGCCGCTGTAAAACCGCCTGTACCCGCAGCGCGGTTCGGATATACGGCAGGGAGATGTCTTCGGATGAGCTTATGGAGGAGATTGTAAAAGACGACGTCTTTTTTCACCACGGAGGAGGCGTCACTCTGAGCGGTGGTGAAGTCCTGTCGCAGCCGGACTTTGTCATGGATATCCTCAAGAGATGCCACGGTTTTGGAATAGATGCCGCCATGGAAAGCTGCGCTTTTGCTAAGTGGGGTGTCCTCGCCCCAATGTTGGATTACCTTTCCAGCATATTCATTGATGTTAAGATAATGGACCCGGTGAAGCACGAAAGTTACACCGGCGCGGGCAATGCTCTGGTCCTGGACAACATTGTGCGGATCGACAGTTCGGGCAAAACAAAGCTGACCATCAGAGTACCCTTCATCCCGACTGTGAACGACGATGTTGAAAACTTTGAGATGCTGGCATATTTCTGCTCAGGGCTCAGGAATTTGCTGGCTATAGAAATTTTGCCGTACCACCGGCTTGGCTTGGAGACATACCGTAATTTAGGCAGGCCGGTGCCGTTTCCTGAGATTTTTCCGCCGCGGCGGGAGGAGATCGAAGATAAAATTGTTCCGCTTAAGCGGCTGAAAAACGCTGTAGTCCGCATCGGATAAGATATTCATATCAAAAAACAAAGTGCCGTTTTCTTTCATCATTGATTTTAAGAAAGCGGCATTTCTTATTGACTTCAAAGATGGGCCACAGTATCATTTATATGTAATGGATTATCAGAATTTTTAATAACATTTAAGGGTGAATGACTGTAAATGAGTATCAGCGAAAAAATTTTATCTATCTCAGCCACATTGAGCAAAAAGCAGAATCTATTGGGAAAATTCATTCTTGATAACATCTCCGATGTGGCTCTCATGAACGCACCACAGATAGCCAGAGAGGCTGGCGTCAGCGAAGCCACGCTTACTCGCTTTGTCTACACGCTGGGTTTCAACAGCTTTTCAGAATTTTTGCTGGAACTGCGCAAGGAGACGATAACCGGCAAGGGAATCCAGTTTCGACAGGAGCCCTATTCCGAGGCCAATGGCCTGATCTACCGCCGGATCTTCGATATGGAGATAGAACTGATGAAGGAAACGCTGAACAATATCGACCCAGATACTTTTGACAAAGCGGTAACCATGCTTTCCGAATGCGACCATCTGCTTCTCGTCGGTGGGCCAATCCATTATTTTCTGACACTGTACGCCTTTAATTTCATGTGTGCTTTCCGTGATAATGTACATATAGTGCGGCAGGTGGACATGTCGTTTATCTCATTGCTGGGTGCCGCCGGCCCGAAGTCAGCCGCGCTCGTCTTCAGCTATCCACGTTATTCAAGTGAAGTGCAGAAGATAACGGGGATACTTGCCGAAAAGAGGGTGCCAATAATAGGAGTCACCGACAGCAAGCTATCGCCGATTGTCCCGCTGTCTCAGCTGACCCTCATAACGCCGCAGAAGTATGTGATTCTCGCGGACGCGAACGCTTCGGCGCTGACGATGATCCATGCGCTGATGGTCGCTATGTACAGAAAGCATCCGGACAAAATAAAGGGGATGCTGTAAGAATACGAGCGGAACGTCCTTACTGCCGACATGTTCGTCTACAAAGATTATAACTTCGTAAAAAGGCTGTAAGATTGCCATCCGCTCCTTACTTGGGAGCGGATGAGTCCTGTATCAGTCTGATGAAGGCCTGCATTTGCGGGGTGACGAACTTATTTTTATGATAGACTAGCTGGCTCCACAGATTTATTGCGTCGTATCTTACGTTCAGCACGGAGAGCTCTCCTCTGGCGATGCTTTCGTGGAGGACATAGTCGGGAATGAAGGATACTCCCATACCCCTCTTCAAAAGGCGCAGCACGACCTCCAAGTTATCGATCTCCAGTATGGGAACCAACTCAATATCATTTTTGGCCGCCTCATGGTCAAGCTCCTGCCGGTATATCGCGTCACGTTCCGTGAGAATCAGCGGCTCTTGGGCGATCTCCGCCAGCGAAATGCTGCCTGCGGCGCAAAGCGGGTTGGCGGGGCTTGTCACGAAGTTCATGCTTACTGGCGATGTACAGGCACGTATGCAGTCCTTATGATAGATGACGCTGTCCAAAAGATAGATGATGTCCAGCTCGTTCTGCCGCAGCATTCGATAGAGGGCCGCGCCGGTCGCTGATTTTATCTCGATCTTTACCTCCGGATACATACTGTGATATTGCGGCAGCAGGTCCGCTATCTTCCAGATAAACAGAGATTCCAGCACCCCAAGCCGCAACGTGCCGGTGACGGAGCCGGCGGTGTCTCGCAGAGACATCGTTCTGGCCTCCAGGTGTAGAAATTCGTTGGCGTAGCAGATGAACTCCTCGCCTTTGGGAGTCAGAGAGACGCTTCGCCCTATACGGTCAAAAAGCATAAAGCCGAGCTCGCTCTCGAGCTGCTTTATCTGGATCGTGACCGTCGATTGTGAATAGCCAAGCTCGTTAGCTGCTTTCGTAAAGCTGTTGAGTTCGGCCACACGAAGAAAGGTGTTGATATTTTTTAGCTCCATCGGCCTTTTTCTCCCGCTTCGTTAAGGAATATGTTGACATAAATAGATTCTAGCTCCATTGATTAAAGATATCAATATATACATTTAAAATCATTCATGTTGTGAATCTTTTATAATTGCTTTGATGTAAAAAGAAGAAAAAATTTCTTGAAAATATAATAAAAAGAAATATAATCTATATATCTACTAGAAGATAATACCATTTTGCAAAGCTGCGAAAATGGTCACGAGAGGGAGGATCACTATGTCGGTAAATGTTGACGCTGGGTTTATTGGAACTGGAGGAATTGCCACGGCTTTGGCCAGAGGACTGTGTGCGTCGCCGGAATTTCAGGGCGTTGTCCATGTTTTTGACATTGATGCGGAAAGAACACGCTCGCTGAAAGAGGAATTTCCCACAAAGATCGTCGTCGCGGCCTCCAACCAGGAGCTGCTCAACAATGCGGAGGTCGTATTTCCCACGCTTCTTCCTGACGTTCTTGAACGGGTTGCGCCATCGCTGAATTTCAGGGAGCAAAATCACATAATTCATATCGCGGCGGGCACCAAGCTCTTGAAGGTCGTACCATGGTTTTCTCCGGCAAAGAGCGTGGTTAGGGCGGTGCCGCTTCCCTTTGCTGCTAAGCGTACCGGCCCGGTAGTTTTCTTCGGTGACGATGCGCTATGCGAGAGGCTGCTCTCTCTTTTGGGGACCGTAGTGAAGGTGAGGACGGAGAAGGATCTTGAGGTGCTGGCCTCAGTCACGGGAGTGATGGTTCCATATTATGGACTTGTGGGTGAGATTGTCCGGTGGTGCATGACAAAGGGGCTGGATTTCAAAAACGCCATTGACTATACCTGCTATATGAACGAAGCGCTTTCGATGCTGATGCGGCAGGAGTGCAGCGAGGATATTGAGGCGTTTATGTCGGCAGCCGCCACGCCCGGCGGCATGAATGAACTTGCGTGGAACGAGATGATAGCAACCTCCGCCTATCTGCCGTGGCGGGATTCACTGGAAAAGATTGGCAGGCATTATAGCCTGTAGAAATCTTGCTAAATAAATACACAGATCCGGTTATTACTGGATAATTAAAAGTTAAACGGCCATCTGCTGAGTGTATAATATCGTAGGAAAAAGATGAGGCGGGTGGAGATTAATGATTTATTATGTATCCTATTTATCATTGCTTTTTTTACAAAGACGGCGGCAGCTGGCGTTACGTGTGTGGAAAAAGAGCTGGTTATCCTGGACTCCGACATGGTGGAGATATATGACGACGGAATGGCGATGGCGATGTTGGCCCTGTCGCCCAAAGTAGAACTGCTTGGCGTCAGCGTTGTGGCGGGCAATACCTGGGTGGAGGAGGGGACCGCCTTTGCTCTTCGCCAGCTGGAGGGAATAGGCAGGGCGGAGACGATACCGGTAGCAATGGGAGTTAATCACCCGCTTCGCGGCGGCCGTCTCGCCAATATGAAGGAGGAACGCGAGCTCTTCGGTTTCGGGCGTGACAACTGGCAGGGAGCGGGAGGATATCCCAGGCCCGAATCATGGCGTGCCGTCTATAAGAATACCTATAGGCTTGAACCTCAGTCCGCCCCGCTCGGAGAACACGCGGCAGATTTTATCATTGAGCAGGTGAAGAAATATCCAGGCAGGGTGACAATAGCGGCGATCGGTCCCTGCGGCAACATCGCCGAGGCGGTACGTAAAGCGCCGGAGATAGTTCCTCTCGTAAAACGTGTCGTCTATATGGGCGGCGCCTTCTTTCAGGAGGGCAATGTGACGCCTGCCGCGGAATTTAACTGCTGGTTCGACCCGGAGGCGGCAAAGATCGCCCTCAGAAGTCCTTTTAAAGAGCAGATAATCGTGCCTCTCGACGTCTGCGAAAAGGTGAAGCTTTCCGCCAAGAGATATGCCGAAACGGAAGAGAATATAAAAAATCCCGTCTTCCTTGAAATGGTGCACCGTAATTTCCGCTATGAAAAATTCAAAACAGAGCCGGATTATGTCACCTATATATGGGACACGATCGTCTCCGCGATAATCATCGACCCAACGGTAATTACGGAGGAGATCACCCTGCCGGTCGACGTCAACGATGACTATTCTCTCTCTTACGGACAGACGCTGGCCTTCAAAGGAGGCGCCCCCAGAGGGGCACAGTCTGCACGCATCGTGCTCTCCGTTGATGAAGATAAGCTTTGGAAGATGATATTTAATAGCTGTAACGCCCTCTAGCGATGAGAATTCTTGCGTAAGAATATATAAATAATATTGACGTTTCCGATAAACCATCTTTTTATTTACACCTGGGATGGCTATCATGTAGCCTAGGACATCGATAGAACTTGACCCGTCGCTGAAGGACATCAGTTCTTTGTGAGTGTTGCTTACCAGCTCTCCTAAGCCGACGCTTTTCATCAACAGAAACGGTACGGCGACCAACATGGAGTGGAGATAAAGTGCACTGACTACATCGGTGTAGGTGACGGATGTCAGTCTGCCTGTGGTCTAGAATAAGACGATGACTACTGCAGCAGGGATTG
>OHQM01001354.1_pt1 | contig 10371 bp, 13 predicted proteins | sample 1577941 | NCBI WGS metagenome assembly OHQM01 (sample SAMEA3879604, study PRJEB24766) | human gut metagenome | biome: human-associated habitat; feature: feces | place: USA | collected 1985/1987
GATCATATTTATCCAAGGCATTTTGTGAAAGACGATAATATTGATAATAATCTGGTTTTAGTCTGCAAAGAGAAGAATGCACATAAAAGTGATCATTACCCGATAGAGGAGGAAATCTTTTTATCACAGAAAAAAATGTGGCTGGAGCTTAGAAAATCTGGATTTATTACAGAAGAAAAATATAATCGTCTTATGGGAAGAAGTCCATTTAGTGATGAACAAAAAGCGGGATTTATTGCAAGACAGCTGGTAGAAACCAGCCAGGGAACAAAAGGTGTAGCAAATATACTGCGACAACTTTTGCCGGGTAGTAAGATTGTTTATGCAAAGGCGTCAAACGTATCTGAATTTAGGCATACAAGGGATGATATTCCGAAGAGTCGTCTGGTTAATGATTTCCATCATGCTCATGACGCATATCTTAATATTGTAGTTGGAAATGTATATTATGTGAAATTTACTCAAAATCCGCTTAACTTTATAAAAAAAGATTATGATAAGTATAAAGAAGATTATAATTTGTCAAAAATGTTTGACTGGGATGTAAAACGTAATGGTGAAGTGGCATGGATTGCACAGAGAAAGGATGGAGAGGCAGGAACAATAACTACCGTAAAGCGGATGTTAAGCAGAAATACCCCGTTGATGACCCGATATAGTTTTGAAGGAAAAGGCGGATTGGCAAATGAGACTCTTTGCAGCGCTAAAAAGGCTAAAGGTGAGGGATATATTCCATTTAAGTCATCAGATGATAAAATGCAGGATGTTACAAAATATGGAGGATTTACGAAGGTAACTGGTGCATATTTCTTTTTAGTAGAACATACTGAAAAGAAGAAACGAATCCGGACAATTGAATCGGTGCCGGTGTATTTGGCTCAAAAGATAGAACAGAATCCGGATGAATTAAAAAAATATTGTGAAGAAATATTGGGTCTTGTTGATGCAGATATAAGGCTTAAAAAGATTAAAATAGGATCTTTGATAAAGAGGAATGGTTATTTCTGTTATATTACCGGAAAAACAGGAAATCGATTAAGTGTGCGGAATGCAGTAAATCTATGCTTAAAAAATGAGTGGATAAAATATATTTCAAAGCTGGAAAAGGTCAAAGAAAAAGATGCTGTAGATGAGATTATTACAAAAGAAAAGAATGAGGTTTTGTATTCAGAACTTATACAAAAATTTAAACATGGCATTTTCTCAAAAAGACCAAATCCTGTTGAAGATAAGTTGGAAAAAGGCAGTGAAAAGTTTAGCAATTTATCAATCAAAGAGCAATGTGCGGTATTGTGTCAAATACTACAGTTAGCGGCTGTTTTAGGAAGTGAATGTGATATGACATTATTGGGTGACTCTCCTAATTGTGGAAAAATGTTGATAAGTAAGAAAATTGGAGATGAAGAAATATATCTGCTTAATCAATCTGTAACAGGATTGTATGAAAAGAAAATCAATCTCCATACAGTATGAGTTGGCGGACTGTTGTCATCTCAAGCAGTGCAAAGTTAGATTATCAGATGGGCTATCTGATAGTGAGAAATCAGGATGTTGTCAAAGTACATATTAGTGAAATTTCTATATTGATGATTGAAACAACATCCGTTTCTCTTACTGCAGCATTACTTTGTGAGTTGACGAAAAAGAAAATAAAAGTGATATTTTGTGATGAAAAAAGAAATCCTTCCTCTGAATTAATTCCATATTACGGAAGCCATGACACGAGTATGAAAGTGCGGAAACAGATTGCGTGGTCAGAGGATATAAAAAAATCGGTATGGACGGAAATAGTTACTGAGAAAATTAGAAAACAGGCTGAAAATCTTGAAAGGTGGGATAGAACGGAAGCTCAGATGCTTTATGAATATATTACACAGATTGAGTTTGGTGACGCGACAAATAGAGAGGGTCATGCGGCAAAAGTTTATTTTAATGCATTGTTTGGCTTGGATTTTACGAGAACAGCTGAAAACAGTATAAATGCTGCATTGAATTATGGCTACAGTTTACTACTTTCTACTTGCGCCAGAGAAACAGCCCTAAATGGGTATATTACGCAGATTGGATTATTTCATGATAATATTTTTAATCAATTTAATTTGGCATCTGATTTAATGGAACCATTTCGACCGATAGTGGATAATCTTGTAAAAACGATGCATCCAGATAAGTTTGAACATGATGAAAAAGTTGAAATATTAAAAATGCTGCAAAAAGAGATGATAATAGCCGGACGAAAGGAGTGCGTGAACAATGCAATGAAAATATACTGCCGGAGTATTTTTGATGCATTAAATGAGGGCGATATTTCATTGATTAAGTTCTATAAGGATGAGTTATAGGTATATGAGAATAATGGTTTTGTTTGATCTTCCGGTACTAACTGAAAAACAGCGCAGGGATTATAGAGAGTTTAGAAAGTACTTGTTAAAAGCAGGTTTTTTTATGATGCAGGAATCGGTGTATTGCAAATTAGTTCAAAATGCAGGAGTAGCAGATGTTGTTCAGGAGAGTATCCGGAAGAATAAACCGGGAGAAGGACTGGTGCAAATATTAAGAGTGACTGAAAAACAGTTTGCAAAGATGGAATATGTGGTAGGAGAAAATAAGTCTCTGGTATTGGATACGGACGAAAGGCTGGTGATTTTATGAAGTTAGTAAATACTTTATATAATCTGGAATTTGATTTAATGGAGAATCAGATACTGGTTTTATCAATAGAGAATCATTTGGCGTATAGAAATATTCTGGAAGAATTGTGGAAACAATATAAAGGAGAAACGGGAAATTTTATTTTGTCAGATGGGGATAAGGAACTGAAAATGTCACAGAGGATAGAGTGCATTTATAATATTTTTAATATTAATACCAATGATCGTAAAATTATCTCTAAATTGTATCAGGAACTTACATATCAAAATGACACACTATTACAAGAAGAAAGCATACGTTTTAAACAGGAATTGATGGAATATTTTGATAAACTCATTTCTACGGTACCATATAATCTAAAATATAATTTTGAAGTTGATTTATCAAGCTTAATGAAAGCGATATCAGTAGAAACAGATATGGAAAGTGACTCGTTACTTGAAAAATTGCTTCAATATGTAAAACTCATGAATCAAATATGTGGAATCGATATATTTGTGATTCCAAACTTAAAGTACTATTTTTCAACAGAAGAGACCATGCAATTTTATCAGTTTGCAATGTATAATAAGATTTATATGGTTGTCATAGAACCAACACTATCACCGCATATGGAAGGTGAAAAAGGCTGGATAATTGATGATGATTTATGTATAATTGAACTGTAAGAATTAACACTATATTCGCAATATAGTATAGGCTCGGAGATGGCCTTAAAGCAATTTGAGGTTTGAGAGCTTTGTTAATTCAGAAAGATGTAAAACAGTCCAAACTTTGGACTTCAAGTATTCTTTGTTTGAGAGCTTTGTTAATTCAGAAAGATGTAAAACACACACCGGGCAGACGTACCCACTCGGAGGGTTTGAGAGCTTTGTTAATTCAGAAAGATGTAAAACTTTCTATGATTGCCTGGGCTATGATTACGGGTTTGAGAGCTTTGTTAATTCAGAAAGATGTAAAACGCTCCAAACCTTCCCCATCTTGCCACAACCGTTTGAGAGCTTTGTTAATTCAGAAAGATGTAAAACAAATTAAAAGCATTAACTGACACAGTAAATGTTTGAGAGCTTTGTTAATTCAGAAAGATGTAAAACCAACATAAGCCTTGCCACTATAGCCGCAACGTTTGAGAGCTTTGTTAATTCAGAAAGATGTAAAACACATTTTTCAAAACACTGACTACTTCACTAGTTTGAGAGCTTTGTTAATTCAGAAAGATGTAAAACCGTATCAACTAGACAAAACTGCCAATGGTAGTTTGAGAGCTTTGTTAATTCAGGAAGATGTAAAACGATACAACAGGTGCAGGTGGTTCAAAATCGGTTTGAGAGCTTTGTTAATTCAGAAAGATGTAAAACTTCCCTTCAGATACAAACAAATCATTGCCAGTTTGAGAGCTTTGTTAATTCAGAAAGATGTAAAACAATTAAGTCTGGAAGATTTAATGAAGGGAGTTTGAGAGCTTTGTTAATTCAGAAAGATGTAAAACGTTCCAGACAACGGCGGACTTCCTGGAAAGGTTTGAGAGCTTTGTTAATTCAGAAAGATGTAAAACTTCGCCTTTTCTCATTGGTCTTGTGGTATAGTTTGAGAGCTTTGTTAATTTGTAGAGTTATAAAACAAAGTACCTTATTATGCCGATACCCTGATTTGAGAACTTTGCTGTTGGGTGATATAAAATAACGAAAGGTGGTGGTAATAAGTGAGTAATGAACATAAGGCAATTTTTAAAGCTTATCTGCGAAATCTTATGAGACAATTAGAGGCAATGGAAAAGGAATTTGAGAATAATGACATTGAAAATGCTAAAAAAATTCTCAGCGATTTAATCCAAGATACAAAAGATAGTATAGAAGATTAGTAATTGAAATTATGTGGAAATGAGAATGGCGAAAGTTGTTCTCATTTTGCGTTTTGTTACATGATTGCTTTTATTAATTAAAATATACACATAAAAGTCAAGGAGAACAATATGCCAATAGAATATAAAAGACTTACAGAAAAAGAACTTAACATTTTTATCAATATGAGAATAAATCAGCTAAGAGAAGAAGGAGCAAAAGAGAAAATAGATTTGTTTCCTGCGCTGAAAGAGTACTATACGCATCATATGAAGGATGGAACATTTGTATCCTGGCTTGCCTTTGATGGGGAAAATATTGTTGGAACAAGCGGAATGTCATTTGTAGAGAAACCGCCATATTTCGGATGTCCTACTGGAAAAATAGGCTTATTGTCCAGTATGTTTACAAATCCCGATTATAGAAGAAAGGGGATAGCTAAGGAATTGTTATCCCGTGTTGTAAATGATGCCAGAGAATATGGATGTGGAACAGTACAAATTACGGCATCTGATATGGGAGTCAAGTTATATACCGATTTTGGATTTGTGCATAATGACAATTTCATGCAGTATAAAATTTAAATAAACATGCCAATATAATTCAGAAAAGAATACAAAATATTAATCTACAGAACCTGCATGGGCAGCTTCTTATGGATGCTTGGCAACAGCAATAAGAGTGGTTTCACAGACTGCTCTTATTTTTTTTGAAAATTTTTGGAAAATTTAAATCTTTTTTCCGCTCCCTCCTGTCTTACTTAATAGAAGGGAGGAAGGACAGATGAAAAACATAATAAAATGGTTTGTGCTGCTGATGCATAAGGACATGCAGAATTTTGAAATGAATGAGGATACGGATTGCTCGGTTCGTAAACAGATTATGAACAGAACAAATCGCAAAAAGGAAGGTGAAAGATTAGGATGAAAATGAGAAAACCTGGATATATTGCACTTGCTGTCCTGATGGCAGCAACACTCACATTAACAGGATGTAGCAATGTGACAGAAGCAAAGGGAAGTCCGACTACGGAAAAAGAAAAAGTAGCAGAGAAAACACCACAGAAGAGGGTAAAAGTTATAGTAGAAAATGCTGCAGAAACAGCTATTGAAACAGTCAGATAAAAATAAAAGCGGTAAGAAAAAGAATACAACAGTAGCAGATACAACCGATTCAAATAAGCCGCCACATGACGGAATGATATATGATGTCGATGAAGGAACATGGATTGATATGCCGGAGGTTCATCCGGATGGTTTTGACAGAAGTGCAGCCGAAGAGGTGTGGTCTTATGTGAATGCAGAGAGAACAGCAGCAGGCCTCAATGCACTTACCTGGGATGAGGACATATACAATTTTGCATGCCAGAGAGCACAGGCAATTGTATCAGATTTTTCCCATAATGGCTGTGGCAATTATGGAGAAAACATAGCATTAAATTCTGCGGGAAGCGCATATAGAATCCACATGCAGTGGTTTTACTCAACCGGTCATCACAATAACTATATGTTATCTTCCTATGTAAAAGGTGCCTGTGCCATATATGTATATCAGGGTGTCTGGTATGCAGTGGAAAATTTTGCACTGGAAGAAAGTGAAAACAGTGGTGGAACGTTATCCTGCAATGCCTATGGACTGGAGGCAGAAGCGGCTTTAAATGAGTATATTGACAGTCATGACTGGTGAGAAAAGAAGATGGAAATGTGCTTGCGGTGGAAGAGCTGTTTCTGTTAAAATTTTAAGAAATCAGGCGTTAAAGGAAAAACACATGAGAAATAAGGAAGAAAGAAGGAAAAGAAAATGACATATACACAGGCGGTTGAAAAAGCATGTAATGGAGATTCGACGGGATTTGAATTTCTTTATGATACAACAAAAAATAATAAATATTATCTGGCTTTAAAATATGTGAAGGATGAAGAGGCAGCAAAAGATGTTCTGCAGGAAGCATACATACGGGCGTGGAAAAATCTGGATAAACTAAAAGAACCGGAAAAATTTGATTCCTGGTTAGCACAGATTGTGGTAAATACAGCAAAAAATGAACTGGAAAAACGCAATCATACACCGCTTGATTTACGCATGGAAAGTGGTGAGGAAGAAGATGCAGAAATCATGGATCAGGCAGTAAGCGTCTGGGAAAATGAGCCGGAATTAGAATATACGAAAGAAGAGACCAGACAGCTGGTGCATGAGCTGATCGATGCATTGTCTGACGAGCAGCGTCTGGTGGTAATTGCCTTTGAATTAGAGGGACTTACCACAAAAGAAATTGCAGAACAGCTGGGCTGCCCGGAAGCTACAGTGAAATCAAGACTGCGTTATGGCAGGAATAATATCAAGACAAAGGCAGAGGAACTGCAGAAGAGGGGATACAAGCTTTACAGTGTTGCACCAATGCCGTTACTGTTGTATCTGTTGAAAAAGGAAATGTTTGTATCTGCAGCGGAGCCATCCACCCAGCTTTTATTAAGTGAATGTAGAAAAAGTATAGCAAAGAGTACATATGGTGCAGGAAAAATTGCAGCCTCAACAGCGGTAAAAGCCGCAGGCACAGCAAGAAAGATGTCATTTTTGTCAACTGCAGCTGGAAAAGCGGTAATTGGAATCGTGGCAACGGCATCTATAGCAAGTGCAGTGACAGTTGGTGTCATCAGCTACAATAAATCAAATGATAAAAATGCGACCGCACAGGAAAATGTTCCGGCAGTAGAAGAAGTTCCGGTAAATGCAGACCAGCCAATAGATGGCGTGGTTGAGGATACAGAGACAACGGATGCACCAGAGGATGAAAATGGAAGTGAAAAATATGCTGATATTCCGGAATCTGTGCTTCCAAGTTCCGTGCATAATGATAAAGACTATTTTGAATTCTGGGACGAGCCGGTAAAGGCAACCTGCTGGATTGACGGTGTCAAGGGAACGATTTATGCAGACTGGGATATGACACAGATTATCAAAGAAGTTACCTATGATGTAGATGGCTATGAGGATGAACTCCTTATTATTGGCTGTACACTGGATGGCGGTACCCATGCCATTGCAATTTATAACGGACAGTATGTTGTGGTAAATGATGCCATGTGGGATCATTGGTATAATGGAAAGAGTTCTGCTTTTGATTAATACGAAAACTTAAGATTTCGTTAAATTTATGGAACTGATTCTTAAGGTTGCCTGTGAGACATTGACCAACCAATTCCAGTAAGATATATTATGAATTAATGGGCTGTGGAAAAACAGTCCGGATTAAGGAGTATAAGTATATCAAAGTAAGGAGGAACTATGGGCATGGAAAAGCAGAAGGCGAAGACAGGTCCGAAAAAGAAGGTTGGAAAAAAGCAGAGAAGAAAGAGAAAACTGATACTTTTTATTGTAGAAGTATTAGTGATACTCATTTTGCTGGTAGTATTTTATGTAATGAGTAAGCTGAATAAAATCAATAATACCGGTTCCTTAGACGCGAAGAAGCTGAATATTAATATAGACAGCGAGACCCAGGAAGTGTTAGATAATTATACCAATATAGCTATCTTTGGAATTGACAACCGGAACAGTGGAAATTATGAGAGCGGAAACAGCGACTGTATCATGATTGCCAGTATCAATGATGATACCAAGGAAGTGAAGCTTGTATCCGTATACCGGGATTCCTTTCTGGCAGTAGATGATAAAGACAGCCTGCGGAAACTGAATGCAGCTTATGCCAAGGGAGGACCGACCGGTGCAGTAGCGGCATTAAATAAGAATCTGGATTTGAATATTACCGAATATGTATCCGTAGACTTCAATGCGGTAATGGAAGTTGTGGATGCATTAGGTGGAATAGAGTTGGATATTACCAAGGAAGAAGCCAGCAATATGCACATCTGGATTGATGAAATGAATGAAGTCATGGGAACCCATGGCAAGCCGGTTTCCGGACCGGGCGTGCAGCAGGTCAATGGAATACAGGCACTTGCCTATTGCCGTGACCGAATGAGCGGCGGAGACGATTTCCGCCGGACCGAGCGCCAGCGTATCGTAGTAGGAAAGATTGTAGAAAAAGCAAAGCAGGCAGACATCCTTACTTTAAATGATTTGGTAGACAAGCTGTTTCCGGACATTTCTACCAGCCTTTCTACCACAGAAATATTGGGACTTGCAGCCCATGTCAAAGAGTATGAGCTTGCAGATACCCAGGGCTGGCCATTCCAGTTAGACACCAAGATGATGGAAAAATCCATCGGAGCAGTAGTTGTACCAACGGATTTGGAGACCAATGTAGATTTATTGCACCGCTATTTATTTGATGTAGAGGATTATGAAACGACAGATGAGGTAAAAGAAATCAGCAAGGCAGTAAGTAACCGGACAGGAAAGACGGCAGCAGATACCACCCGGGATACGAATCCGCTGGTGCAGGATGCGGCTGCTGCTGAAATAACAGAGTAAGAGGAAAATATAACCAAATTTTATAAAAATTTCACAAAAAACAAGAAAAATCCAGTTACCTTTTGTATATTATTATGTTATGATAAAAATATATCAGTAAACATACAATGATTATCAAGGAGGTATTACGAATGCAGAGATTTACATTACCAAGAGATTTATATCACGGCAAAGGTGCATTGGAGGCACTGAAGAACTTTGAAGGAAGGCGCGCAATGATCTGTGTTGGTGGAGGCTCCATGAAACGGTTTGGTTTCCTGGATAAAGCAGAGGCATATCTGAAAGAAGCAGGTATGGAAGTGGAACTGTTTGAAGGAATTGAACCGGATCCATCTGTTGAGACCGTGATGAAGGGTGCTGCCGCTATGGAGAAGTTCAAGCCGGACTGGATTGTAGCAATCGGTGGTGGTTCACCAATTGATGCTGCAAAAGCAATGTGGATTAAATATGAATATCCGGATATTACCTTTGAAGACATGTGTAAGGTATTTGGAATTCCGAAATTAAGAAAGAAAGCACATTTCTGTGCAATTTCTTCTACCTCGGGAACAGCAACAGAAGTAACTGCATTTTCTATTATTACGGATTATGAGAAGGGAATCAAATATCCGATTGCGGATTTTGAGATTACACCGGACGTAGCAATCGTTGACCCGGAACTGGCAGAGACCATGCCGCAGAAACTGGTAGCCCACACCGGAATGGATGCGATGACACATGCAATCGAAGCGTATGTTTCAACTGCAAACAGTGATTTTACAGACCCGCTGGCACTCCATGCCATTGAGATGATTCAGCATGATCTGATTGATTCCTATAACGGAGATATGGCAAAACGTGATGCCATGCACAATGCCCAGTGTCTGGCTGGAATGGCATTTTCCAATGCACTGCTTGGAATCGTACATTCTATGGCACATAAGACCGGTGCCGCATTTGCCGACTACGGTGCACATATTATCCATGGCGCAGCCAATGCCATGTATCTGCCGAAGGTCATTGCATTTAATGCTAAGGATGAGACTGCAAAGAAACGTTATGGTGTGATTGCAGACTTTATGAAGCTTGGCGGAGAGACACTGGACGAGAAAGTCGCACTTTTAATCCAGTACCTGCGTAAGATGAATGATGACTTGAATATTCCGCACTGTATTAAGAACTACGGACCGGACAGCTATCCGGCTGAGCAGGGCTTTGTACCGGAAGAAGTATTCTTAGAGAGACTGCCTGAGATTGCAGCTAATGCAATTTTAGATGCCTGCACCGGCTCCAACCCAAGACAGCCAAGTCAGGAAGAAATGGAAAAACTGCTGAAATGCTGTTACTATGACACAGAAGTAGATTTCTAAAAAATAGATTAAAAATGAAGTAAGCCCCGTTTCGATATCGTGATATGTACCCAGAATCCTGGACACATATTTACGAACTAGGCTGAACACATGGA
>OHQM01001357.1_pt1 | contig 10364 bp, 10 predicted proteins | sample 1577941 | NCBI WGS metagenome assembly OHQM01 (sample SAMEA3879604, study PRJEB24766) | human gut metagenome | biome: human-associated habitat; feature: feces | place: USA | collected 1985/1987
GGCGGGGGCCGCCCGCAAAGGGGGAACCCCCGGCGAGGGTTCCCCCTTTGACCCCTTCCTGCGCTTCTTTGGCACAAGGGAGAGTTCCGCGCGCTGCGGCGCGCGGCCAGGGGCGCCGCCCCTGGACCCTGCCCGCTTTTTTGTAAAAAAGCGGGGCAAAAACTTTTAAACGCTTTGGCCTTCGCCGTATCTTGACGGCATGCGGCGCTTATGCTCTGTGACGCGGTGCATGCGCTCTATCTTGGCGCGGGCCGCCTCGTCCACCGCGCGGCCCAGGACCACGGCGTCGATGTCGGCATAGCTTAGGCCCATCTCGGCCTCGTCCGTCTGGCCCTCGAAGAGGCCGGCGGAGGGGGCCTTCTCTATCACCGAGCGGGGCGCGCCCAAGTGCTCCAGAAACTCGTATATCTCACCCACCGTCAGGTCGGCTATGGGGTTCAGATCGTAGGCGCCGTCGCCCCACTTCGTGAAATAGCCCACGTAGGCCTCGCTTGCGTTGCCCGTGCCAGCCACCATGCGCCCCTCGGCGTGGGCTATGGCGTAGAGCGTCAGCATCCTCAGCCTGGGCGCTATGTTCGCCACGGCCATCTCCGTCAGCTCCGTCACGCCCGCGAGCGCGGCAAGCTCCGCCTCGCGCACAGGCGTCAGATCCACCGTCCGCGTCTCGATGTGGAACTTCTCCGCGACCTCCATGCCGTCGTCCCTGTCCATGCCGTAGTTGCGTTTTGAGGCACAGGGCATGATGATGCCCACCGTGTCCTCGCAGGCCAGCTTGCAGAGGATACCTACCAGCGCCGAGTCCTTGCCTCCGGAGTTTCCGAAGACGATGCCCCGCGCCCCGCTCTCGCGAAGGTAGGCGCGTATATACTCCACACGCGCGGCGGTTTCTTTGGCGTAATTTCTCATGAACCATCCCTCCTTACCCGGATATTATCCGCTTTTTCGCCCCAAAGTCAAGCGAGTCCTTGACGCCGTGGGGAATTTGCGTTAATCTTTCAGGTGTATTTTTTGCTTGAAAAAGGTGATGAGCTTTGTCCGGCATTGAAGAGATATTCGGCACCATGGTATTTTCCGACGCGGTCATGCGCGAGCGGCTGCCCTCGGAGACCTACGCTGCCGTCCAGCGCACCATGCGCAGCGGTCGCCGCCTGCACCCGGACACGGCGGAGGTCGTCGCCGCCGCCATGAAGGACTGGGCCCTCGAAAAGGGCGCGACCCACTTCACGCACTGGTTCCAGCCCATGACCGGCGTCACCGCCGAGAAGCACGACAGCTTCCTCGAACCCGACGGCGCCGGCGGCGTCATCATGGAGTTTTCCGGCAAGGAGCTCATCCACGGCGAGCCCGACGCCTCCTCCTTCCCCTCCGGCGGCCTGCGCGCCACCTTTGAGGCCCGCGGCTACACCGCCTGGGACCCCACCAGCTACGCCTTCATCCGCGACCGCGTGCTCTATATCCCCACGGCCTTCTGCTCCTACGGCGGCGAGGCCCTTGACCAGAAAACGCCCCTGCTGCGCTCCATGGAGGCGCTCTCCCGCCAGGCGCTGCGCGTCCTGAAACTCTTCGGCACCGAGGCCTCCCTCGTGCTGCCCATGGTCGGCGCGGAGCAGGAGTATTTCCTCGTCGAACGCGACATGTACGAGCGCCGCCAGGACCTAATCTACACCGGCCGCACCCTCTACGGCGCCATGCCTCCCAAGGGCCAGGAGATGGACGACCACTACTTCGGCACCGTGAAGCCCCGAGTCGCGGCCTTCATGCGCGAGATAAACGAGGAGCTCTGGCGCGTCGGCGTCTCGGCCAAGACCGAGCACAACGAGGCCGCCCCCGCCCAGCATGAGCTCGCCTGCGTCTATGACACGGCCAACATCGCTGCCGACCACAACCAGCTCGTCATGGACGTCATGCAGAAGACCGCCAAGAAGCACGGCCTGGTCTGCCTGCTGAGCGAAAAGCCCTTTGAGGGCGTGAACGGCTCCGGCAAGCACAACAACTGGTCCCTCGCCACTGACACGGGCATAAACCTCTTCGACTCCGGAGAGACCCCGGGCGAGAACGCGCAGTTCCTGCTCTTCCTCTGCGCCGTCATAAAGGCCGCGGACGACTACCAGGACCTGCTGCGTATCTCCATCGCCTCTGCCGGCAACGACCACCGCCTCGGCGCGGCCGAGGCGCCCCCCGCCATCATCTCCATGTTCCTCGGCGAGGAGCTCACCGGCATACTTGAGGCCATCGAGAACGACACGGCCTGCGACGTGAAGGAAAAGGAGCTCTTCAAGGTCGGCGTCCACGCCCTGCCCCGCTTCCCCAAGGACACGACGGACCGCAACCGCACCTCTCCCTTCGCCTTCACGGGCAACAAGTTCGAGTTCCGCATGCCCGGCTCTGCGGCGTCGATATCTTCCGCCAACATCGCCATCAACACCGCCGTGGCCGAGGAGCTGCGCCAGTTCGCGGACGAGCTTGAGGCGGCGCAGGACTTCAAATCCGCCCTCCAGGGCCTCATAAAGCGCGTCGTGCGCGAGCACAAGCGCATCATCTTCAACGGCAACGGCTATGACCCCGCCTGGGTGGACGAGGCGGAACGCCGCGGCCTGCACAACCTGCGCTCCACGCCCGAGGCCCTGCCCCACATGCTGGATGAGGCGAACGTGGAGCTCTACTCCCGGCACAAGGTCTTCTCCTATGCCGAGCTGCGCTCCCGGCTGGAGATCAGGCAGGAGGAATACTGCAAGCTCGTCACCATTGAGGGCAAGACGGCCCTGGCCATGGCGCGGCGTGAGATCCTGCCCGCAGTCAGCACCTTTGCCGCGCGGCTGGCGGCTTCGGCTGTCTCCCTGCGAGCGGCCCTGCCGGGCTGCCGGGCGGAATTTGAGCTCGGCACGGCGGAGAGCCTTGTCCAGCTCTCGGACGCGGCCTACGGCCTGGCAAGGCAGCTGGAGGACGAGCTGACGCACGCCGCGCAGCTGCGCTCCCCCGAGGAAAAGAGCTTTTTCCTTCACGACCACGTTCTCCCCGTCATGGGCGCCCTGCGCGCCGCCTGCGACGATATGGAGACCATCACCGGCGAGGACAGCTGGCCCATACCCACCTACGGCGAACTGCTCTTCGGCGTCAAATAAAATATGCCCACATCTGCGAAAGGCGCGGCCGTGGCCGCGCCTTTCTTTTTTATATGTCCCCGTGCGGGATGGACTCACCTGCCTCCGGGCCTAACTCCTCCTGGACGGCGGCGGCAAAGGCCTCCGCCGTCAGCTCCACAAAGGCGCGGCGGCGCGGCTTTTCCGCGAGGCTCTTGTAATAGACGCCGTAGGACAGAGGCTGCGCGTCCGCTATGGGCAGGAGCACGAGCCCCGGCTCCCGGCCCCGGAAGAGGTCCGGCACGACGGCGGCGCCGAAGCCGCCCTCGGCAAGGACGGCGGCGGTCTCCACGGACTCGCAGAAGTAGACCCGCTCCGGCGGCAGGCCGTCCAGCAGGGCGTGCAGTTGGCTGCGGTAGCCCTCCGGGCTGCGCTGAGGGCTGAGGGCAACTATGGGGTACTCCCGCAGGGAGGCAAACTCGACCTCCCCCGCCCCGGCCAGGGGGTGGCTGGGATCCACAAGGGCCACCAGACCGGGCCTTGCCAGCTCCCGGTAGCGGATGGACTTCCTCAGCCCGCCCTCCCGGAAGGCCACGACCACGTCCACCGTCTCCTCCAGCAGCCGCTGGTAGAGGTGGCGGAAGGGTACGACCTGGAAAACGGGGTAGAGTTCCGGAAAGCGCCCGGCCATGCGGCGCAGGGGCTCCGCGAGGCGGAACACGTCCGCGTCTGCGTGGCAGCCGATGACGAAAGGCTGCCGCAAATCCTCGACGGCGTGCTCCGCGCGGAGCCTGGCCCGCTCAGAAATCTCCAGCATCAGCTTTGCGTCCCCCAGGAAAATCAGGCCCGCCTGAGTCAGCTCCACCGTCCTGGTCGTGCGGCGGAAGAGCTGCGTGTTCAGCTCCGACTCCAGGGAGTGTATCTGCTGTGTGACAGCGGGCTGGGTCACGTGGAGCTGCTCCGCCGCCCGGGCAAAGCTCAGCGTCTCCGCCACGGCCAGAAAACAGGCCAGCTGCATGGTGTTCATCCCCCTCGCCCCCTCTTAAATTAATAAGATTTACTTATTTATAATAACATAGTCTGAATTCACTTTCAAGGAAAAAACCTTATAATACATCCATGGAGGCCTGACGGCCTCTGCCGGGCGGCATCCTGACGGCCTCTGCCGGGCGGCATCCTGCCGGCCGGCTGTTATTATCGCATGAAGGAGGATGTATATCCGGAAATGATAGAGCTTTTAAAACACCTGAACGAATACAGGAGAGACGCCGTGCTGACGCCCGTCCTCGTGGCGCTGGAGGCCGTAGGCGAGCTCTTCCTCACCCTGACCATACCTGGTCGTCATTCCCGTCCTCTTCTGCTGTCTCATGGTCATCGCCCGCGTGACGCACCCCATATTCCGCCGCGTGTTCAAGACCTATGACCGCCTCAACGGCATAGTCCGGGAAAACTTGCACGGCATCCGCGTGGTGAAGGGCTTCGTGCGAGAGGAACATGAGGCAAAGAAATTCAGGGACATCTCCGGCGACATCCGCCGCGACTTCACAAAGGCGGAGACGACCATTGCCTTCAATCCCTTCCTGATGCAGATGGGCATCTACACCTGCCTCACCCTCATCGCCTGGCTGGGCGCCAAAGCCATTGTCGGCTCCTCGAACGGGACTGTTCTCGCCGGCATACCCATGACGACCGGCGAGCTGCAGAACCTCATAACCTATTCCATGATGATACTCATGTCCCTCATGATGCTCTCCATGATATACGTCATGCTCATGATGTCGCGCGAGTCCGTCAGCCGCATACGCGAGATTTTATCCGAGCAGCCGGGCATAGCCGCTCCGGAACGCGCGGCGACGGAGATACGCGACGGCGAGATCGTCTTTGAGCACGTAGGCTTCAGCTACGTGGGCGACGCCGGGAAGCTCTGCCTTTCCGACATCGACCTGCGCATAGAATCCGGCGAAACCATAGGCATCATAGGCGGCACGGGCTCGGGCAAGTCCTCCCTCGTCCAGCTCATACCGCGGCTCTACGACGCCACCGTCGGCAGCGTGAAGGTAGGCGGCCGTGACGTCCGGGAGTACGACATCGAGGCCCTGCGCGATGCCGTGGCCATGGTGCTGCAGAAAAACGTGCTCTTTGCCGGGACTATCAAGGAGAATCTCCGCTGGGGCGACCCGGATGCCACAGACGAGGAGCTGGCCGAGGCTTGCAGAATGGCCCAGGCCGACCCCTTCATCAGCCAGTTCCCCGAGGGCTACGACACCTATATCGAGCAGGGCGGCACCAACGTCTCCGGCGGGCAGAAGCAGCGCCTGTGCATCGCCCGCGCGCTGCTGAAAAAGCCCAAAATACTCATCCTGGACGACTCCACCTCCGCCGTGGACACCAGGACCGACGCCCTCATCCGCCGCGCCCTGCGGGAATTCATGCCCGAGACGACGAAGATCATCATAGCCCAGCGCATCTCCTCCGTTGAGGATGCCGACAAGATAATAGTCATGGACGGCGGCCGTATCGACGCCATCGGCACCCATGAGGAGCTGCTCCGAAGCAACAAGATATACCGGGAGGTCTATGACTCCCAGCAGAAAGGAGGCGGCGAGGATGAATAAGTCCCGCAAGGGCACCATGGCCCGGCTCATGGAATACATAACGGCAAGGCACAAGCGGGAGTTTGCCCTAGTCATTATCTGCATCCTCATTAGCGTCGTGGCCGCGATGGTGGGCAACTCCCTCATGCAGGTCATCATCGACGACTACATACTCGAGATGGTCGAGACGGGCGAGGACCTCTTCGGCGGCCTGCTGCGCATCGTCCTCGTCATGGCCGCAGTCTATCTGGCGGGCGCGCTCGGAACGCTCTTTTACAACCGTGTCATCGCAATCGTAGGCCAGAAAGTGCTCAAGGAGATACGTGACGATCTCTTCGTGAAGATGCAGACCTTCCCCATCAGCTTCTTCGACTCCCACACCCACGGCGACATTATGAGCGTCTACACCAACGACACGGACACCCTCCGGCAATTCATCGCGCAGAGCCTGCCCATGATGATATCCTCACTCGTGACCATCCTCTTCGCCTTCTGCTTCATGCTGCGCTTCAATCTCATACTCACGGCGATAGTCGCGGCGCTGTCTGCGGTGATGGTGCTCACGGCGCGCGCGATGGTGCGCTACAGCAGCAAATATTTTTCACGCCAGCAGGACTCCACAGGCGCGGTGAACGGCTATATAGAAGAGATGTTCGGCGGGCTCAAGGTAGTCAAGGTCTTCTGCCACGAGGAAGCGGCCAAAGCAAGGCTTCGGGAGCTGAACGAGGAGCTCTACTCCAACGCTCTGCGCGCCAACGGGGCCGCCGGGGCCATGATGCCCGTCATGTCCGGCTTCGGCAACCTGCAATACCTGACCGTAGCCATTGTCGGCGGTGCCATGGCCCTCTTCGGTCAGGGCATGTTCTCAACCACGCTGGGTACCCTCATCTCCTTCCTGGGCCTCATACGGCAGTTCACCTCCTCCATAACCCAGACGGCCCAGCAGATGAACAGCGCCGTTCTCGGCTTTGCCGGCGCGGGACGCATCTTCGAGCTCATGGACAACGAGCCTGAGCGCGACGAGGGCTATGTCACCCTGGTCCGGGCCCGGGAGCAGAACGGGGAGCTGGTAGAGTGTGCCGACGGCGACGTCTACGCCTGGAAGCACCCCCACCACGACGGCAGCCTGAGCTATACCAAGGTGCAAGGCAGCGTGGTGTTCGACCACGTGGACTTCAGCTATGACGGACGCAAGCTGGTGCTGCACGATATCAGTCTGTACGCCGATCCCGGGCAAAAAATCGCCTTCGTAGGCGCCACCGGCGCAGGCAAAACTACTATCACGAATCTCGTGAATCGCTTTTACGATCTGGCAGACGGCAAGATACGCTACGACGGGATAAACATCACCAAGATACGCAAACCGGACCTGCGCCGCTCCATGGGCATCATCCTCCAGGACGTGAGCCTCTTTACCGGCACGGTGATGGACAACATCCGCTACGGCAAGCTTGACGCTACGGATGAGGAGTGCATCGCAGCGGCGAAGCTCTCGGGGGCCGACTCCTTCATCACGCGGCTGCCGGAGGGCTACCAGACTGTGATCAGCGGCGACAACAACAACCTGTCCCAAGGCCAGTGTCAGCTCATCTCCATAGCCCGCGCCGCCGTGGCCGACCCGCCTGTCATGATAATGGACGAAGCGACCTCGTCCATAGACACGCGCACGGAGGCAATAGTCCAGGACGGAATGGACGCCCTGATGTCGGGCCGGACCGTCTTTGTGATAGCCCACCGTCTCTCCACCGTCCGCAACTCCAAGGCCATAATGGTCCTGGAGCAGGGCCGCATAATAGAGCGCGGCAGCCACGAACAGCTCATCGCCCAAAAGGGCCAGTATTACCAGCTCTATACCGGCGCCTTCGAGCTGGAGTGAAAACTGCAAAACGCCGCAGGCCATGAGGCTTGCGGCGTTATTATTTACCGGCTTTTCCCGGGCGCCGCCGCATTGGGCGGAATACGTGGTATAATGGCGTCGGCACAAATTGTGCCGCAAGGGGGAGGTGAGCGCGGTGAAGATACACATCATAGGCGGCAGCGGGAGCGGGAAATCTCACCTGGCCGAAACTCTGTCTGCAAAATATGGGATGCCTCACTATGATCTGGACGAGCTGCAATGGGACAGTTCAGGCGCCTATGGGCAAAAGAGGGCCCCGGAGGAGCGCAGGCGGCTTCTGGACGAGATACTGGAAAAACCAGATTGGGTCATCGAAGGGGTATATCACAGCTGGTGCCTCCGCTGCTTTGAAGAAGCGGACATGCTCTATCTTCTGAGCGTTCCGAGGTATAAATACAGATACCGCATCCTGCGCCGTTTTGCCAGGCGGAAGCTCGGCCTGGCAAAGGGCAAAAAGGAGTCCCTGCGCTCGGTTGCTGAACTCCTGAAATGGGCGGACAGGTATCAGGAAAAAGACATGCCGGAAATACGGAGTATGCTTGCGCAGTATTCGTACAAGGTGGTAGAGCGTTAAGGGTGGAGATATATCCGGCCGTCACATTATGGGCGTGCCGATGTGCATTTCCCGCCGCCGCGGCGAGTTCCCCGGCCCTGCGGACCCCAGGTAAACCGGCGGTTCAGCGGATTCTACCAACCGCTCATTGAAACAGGCCGAGGCCTCCGCTATGATAACGCCAGAGAGGAGGTATTATATTGAACCCAGAAATACTTGGAGTGAATATTGACGAACTGCTGTCCGCTCCCCTGGCCGGCAAATGGTGTCCTTTCAAAGAGCTTAATAAGAGCGACGTAAAGGATATGCTCACGCTGCTGTGCCGCTGCGTGTGTCTGGCTCTTGCCGCCGGCGGACTTATCATCTATCTGATGGGCAAAATCATCATTTCGGATCTGGGGATAATGCTGTGCATAGCCGTTATCCTGTTGAGCATAGACAGCCTCACCCGCTAGGAAGAAGCCTCAGCCCGGCCCATTTAAGACGCAAAAAACGCTGCAAGCAAGGCTTGCAGCGTTTTCATGGCACCCCCGGCGCGACTCGAACGCACTACATTCCGCTTAGGAGTTTGGCGTTTCTTTTGGTACGATATACCCATTATAACTTCCCATTATTTTTGATTCGTTATGACATTGTGTGGTCACTGGTCAATCTGCACAAAAATCCGTAAAATGCCGCCTCGTTACGGCCTGTTCAGAATGTCAAATTAGCAAATTCTTAGCACGGATGATGGCAGAAAGCCCCTTTGCCACAAGAAAAATCAGATGGGCATAGCCAAAATGCCTACGAAAAATGGGAGGCAAAATTATGAGTACATCGCAGGAAAAGAAGCTGCCGAGCAACAGAACCTACACCGTGGATGATATTGCCGCAATCCTTGGTATTGCAAAATCCACCGCATACCGCTTGGTGAACTCTGGAGAGTTCAAAACAATTCGCATCGGTTATGCGATTCGCATTTCCAGAAAGTCGTTTGAGGAGTGGCTAGCCATGGAGGAGCCGGAGGAAGAAACTGAATAACTGGCAGGGTCGTCATAGGCTGCAAATCCTATGGCGACCTTTATTGTTCTAAAAATCCGGGATACCCGCAATCAATATCTATAGTTCCATTCTTTTCTGTTATTTCATATTCTTGTATGTACTCATTTCGCATTGAATCAATATATTGGATTGAAAACGATACCCCTTCTGGCAAAGCATTAGGATCAACCTTGAAAAAAAGATGTTCGGATTCGCTTACCGAAATCACTTTGCGATATGCTTGTCCACCGAAATTCAATCCAGTATGTATAACCAATGTGTTTGCAAAGCCGTTTCCAATATTCTTTATCGTTACATTAATTTTTTTGGTCGCCACTTCTCTGGTTTCCATAGACCCCAGTAAAAAGCCCCTTGAGGCCTGCTTATCAGCATCTAAAGTCACCAACAAAAACGGTTGAATTGCTGCCCTTTCTTTCTGTGTATCAGACTCCTTGTAATACTTAATAGTGTAGAATACACCAAAGAACGCAAGTACACCTGAAATTACACCTCCAATAATTCCTCCCCAGTAAGATGCAAGAGAACCAATCCATGTCGAGTTTATGGATTCATCCACAGCTAAGCAAGAAATTTGGGTGCGCATCCACCATTCAAAACGCAAAGTAAATATTATTGCGCAGATCATAAACAATATGAGGAATATGATAATATGTTTAGTTATTTTGTTTTTCATCCTTTTTTCCTTTCGGGGATTAAAGGGTAGACCAAATCTTTTCATTAAAATTTTTATCATTTTTGTTTCCCCGCTTACTAGTCAATATGCAATTCTTTTCGCATAGAAGCAATCAGATTCATTTTCAATTCCTCTGTATTGCCAACATCAATATTGCCGCATTCCCAACATTCATAAAGGTGTCCATCCAAGTCTTCAGCTTTATGAATTATATTTTTACTGCCATATAATCTAAGTCTTGCCTGTATTCCTCGAAATGACTCCAGAAATTCTTTTGATTTCACCGTACCATATTGATCATCTACTTTTATTTTAAGTAATGCATCAATATAACCTAGGTAGGCATCTTCACGAGCTTCATTTCGCTTCTGCTTAGCCGTACTTTTGGCTGTAAGGAGCGATTGAAGCGCTCCACCAGCAATAGCCAACACACCACCAAGAAGCACAAGCCACATTTCTGTTAACACAACTATACCTCCGATTATCAGATAATATATCAAGCATATCATGATTTTGCTTTCTATTC
>OHQM01001365.1_pt1 | contig 10326 bp, 10 predicted proteins | sample 1577941 | NCBI WGS metagenome assembly OHQM01 (sample SAMEA3879604, study PRJEB24766) | human gut metagenome | biome: human-associated habitat; feature: feces | place: USA | collected 1985/1987
GAAACGACAAAAAATAAGCTTGTTTCCATTGATGTTAGAGCTCATGTAAATTCCAATGATGCAATTTCTATTAAAAAGGAAATTGAAAGAATAGAATATATTCCATTAGAATTAACCGACGATAACAGCTCAATGGTTGGGAAAATAATGGACGTAATCCTTACCAAAGATTATATATTTGTCTTATCTGACCCTACATGTGGAGTGCTTCAATTTGATATAAAAGGGAATTTCATTAGGCAAGTAGCAAAATATGGACAAGGCCCTGGAGAACTTCTTTTTCCTATAAGTATGTATTCAGTAGAAGAAGATAGTAAATTATATATCACCGGGGCGTACCAGACAACAATATACAATTTTGATGGGAAATTTGAAGAAGCGTTCGACCGGGGAGGGAGAATGAGTTTTTACTCTTATCCTATTGGAGAAGGACGAGTCGTTGAGACAAGTTCCGAAGGCATACCTTTTGAGGCAAAAGGACATTTTGGAATTGGCATATTTAGCAATATGGGAAAAGGAGATACAGTAATGATGAAAAACAATTTTTCAAATGATAAAATATCTCCATCAAAAGAATCAGGTTTTAAGTTAACAAGATGTATACCCAGTGATTCGGGAGTATTGTTTTCAACCATGACAAATGATACTATTTATCGTTTGACTAAAGATACAATCATTCCAGCATTCTGCTGGCAGAGGAATCTAAATGAAGAATCTTTAAAAAGTTCTTATTCACTCTTGAATTTTATACCAACAAATACCGAACTATTTCTTTACGATATAATAGAATTCCCTGAATCTATTTGCTTTAGGTATGTATATAAGGAAAAATCGTACATAATGCTTTATGATAAACAGAGTGGCAAAATATTATCCACACCTACTCCATATAAATGGAATGATATTTCAAATGTTGATTTTTGGATGACCATGTGGGGAATAAATAATGATATAGATCATGGACTACCTATTACCCCGTTACATTGGTATAAGAACAAAAAAATATCTATACAGTGTACCCCTGCTTCAACTATTGATTATCTGCGAGATAAAGGTATGCTTAAAAAAGCTCCAGACATTCTAAAAAAGATGAATGGAGATGAAAATCCGATTGTTATATTGTATCACTTGAAATGCTAACTCTGTTTAATTGGATACAATTGCCCTGATTACAGACAATTCCATCATAAATCTTCGCGGAAAAAGCTGTACTTTTGTGGTCTATAATAAGAAGGTATGAAGATAGGCTCAATAGATTTAGGTGAACGCCCGGTATTCCTGGCACCGATGGAAGATGTGACGGATATTTCTTTTCGTCTGATGTGTAAGCGCTTCGGTGCTGATATGGTTTATACGGAATTTGTATCGAGCGACGCTTTGATACGCAGCGTAAACAAGACACAGGAAAAACTGACCGTTGCCGAAGATGAACGTCCGGTCGCTATCCAGATATATGGAAAAGAAGTAGATGCAATGGTGGAAGCAGCCAAAATATGCGAAGCTGCCCGTCCTGATATACTGGATATCAACTTCGGTTGTCCGGTCAAGAAAGTGGCAGGCAAAGGTGCCGGTGCCGGTATGCTCCGGAACATTCCTTTGATGCTTGAAATAACGAAAGAAGTAGTAAAAGCCGTCAATATTCCGGTTACGGTTAAAACACGTCTGGGATGGGATGCGGATAATAAAATAATCGTCGACCTGGCCGAACAGTTGCAGGATTGTGGCATCGCCGCCCTTTCCATCCATGGCCGTACCCGTGCCCAGATGTACACCGGCGAAGCGGACTGGACACTGATCGGTGAGGTAAAAAATAATCCCCGGATACATATCCCCATTATCGGCAACGGCGATGTGACCTCTGCCGAAATATGCAAACAGCGTTTCGACAATTATGGAGTAGATGGTGTCATGATCGGTCGCGGAAGTATCGGACGCCCCTGGATATTCCGTGAAGTGAAACATTTCCTGACTACCAGGGAAGCACTGCCGGAAGAAAAATTCACCTGGTATCTGGATATCCTTAAACAGCAGGTCAACCAAAGTGTGGAACGCCTGGACGAACGACGCGGTATTTTGCATATCCGACGCCACCTGGCAGCCACTCCATTGTTCAAAGGAATTAGCGATTTCAAACAAACACGTGTCGCCATGTTGCGCGCTGAAACAGTGTCAGAACTGTTTGATATTATGGATTCTATCCCGGAAAAGTTCGGTATACTGTAACAAATCATTCAAAAATTGTAACATTTACGTCATAAAGTGACAAATTTACAATAAATTGAGACGATAGTATATTGCACATATTATAATTCCTCTTATATTTGCAATGAGTTTTTTTCATAGTATTTTAGATCTAAGGTTAACAAGTCTTTGCAAAGGAGGAATCGTGAGACTGCTTCGTTGGAAAGCAAAGAAGCCGCATCCGTTAATTATATGGATTGCGGTTTTCTTTTTATCTGCCCGTCTCTTTTCTTTTCACTTTTCCTGAAAAAACTCTTTCAAATCTGCAACCTAAACGCAATAGCATTCGTCTTATAAATAAAAGAACTAAAAAATTATACAGATGAAAACAAAAGTATCCCTCCTTATTGCCTGTTTACTGACCACATTGACAGGATTTGCTTTCACCAATGAAAAAGTGGAAGGAAACGGAAATATCATTACCAAAGAAATTTCTATCAGCGACTATAATGAAATATCGACAGTCGGAGTCATGGAGTTTGTTTATGAGCAATCGGATGCCGCTCCTTATCTGAAAATCATGATCGACGAGAATCTGTTTCCGTTACTGAAAGCACAGGTAGACGGCAAGGAGTTGATAATCGGTCCGAAAAAGATCAAGGAAAATAGTCGTAACGGTAATTCATATAACCTTCAACCGACCAAATTCAAGGTTATAACCAACTCACGCGAAATAAAAGAGTTGAACGTGGTATCTTCCGGCGATTTCATTATTGCCAGTCCGATAAATATCGGAAAACTGGAAATCAACATGGCAGGCAGCGGCAATATTCTTTTGGAAAAGAAAGTAGAAGGAAACAAGCTGGAAATCAATTTGGCCAGCTCCGGGAGCGTAGTAGCCTCCAATATCGATCTGGCAGGAATAGAATGCAGCCTGGCAGGCAGCGGTTATATCCAGATTGCAGGCAAAGCGGACCGCGCAGAATACAATCTGGCTGCAAGCGGCAACATTAAAGCCTACGAATGCGTCACCGGCAAAACGGAATGCAACATAGCCGGTAGCGGAAATATCCAGACTCATACCAGAAATCAGTTGGAAGCAAACATCGTAGGAAGCGGGAATGTCTATTATAAAGGTAATCCCACTACGAGCAAAAGTATCATCGGCTCCGGTAAATTAAAAAGTGCAAACTAAATAACGAACATAACTTAACAACGAACATCATGAAAAGAATTACATTCGCCATCATCAGTTTAATCGCATTCAGCACTATATCCTGTTTTGCAGAGAAAATCAAAGGGAACGGTAATATAATAACCAAAGAGATCCAAGTTGCCGATTATAAACAGATAAAAGTAGGCCAGGGAATCGAAACCGGTGGAAACTCTTTCTTCGGCAAGAATCAGTCTCCCCAGGTGAATTACACACAGAAGGGCGGTAAATCAGGTTTAAAGATCACAATCGACGAGAACCTCCTTTCCGAATTAAAGTTCAACTCGAACGGAGACGTACTTCAGATAGAGACAGAACGCGGCACTCGTATTAATCCGAGCAAATTGATTATAGAAACCCATTCCTCAGAATTAAATAAATTAGGGGTATCAGGGGGCATCGATTTCTTTCTGCGCAGTTCCCTCTCCGGAGAAAACCTGGAAATCAGTGCTTCCGGAGCAAGCGATGTTTATCTGGAAAAACCGATACGCATAACTAACCTGTGCAAGATCAACCTGAGCGGGGCCAGCGACCTGAAAGTATCCGACCTGATTTGTGACAGAATAGATACCCACTCCTCAGGCTCCAGCGACATGAATCTGAAAGGAAAAGCAAACGACGGAAAATATAGTTGCAGCGGCAGCAGTGATATCAAAGCATACGACTTCGTTATAAAAAGACTGAAATGTTCTGCAAGCGGCAGCAGTGACATTTTCACAACCGTTACCGAAAAACTGGAAGCCAACGCATCCGGAAGCAGCGATATCAAATACAAAGGCAATCCGGAAGTTAAAAAGCATTCAAGCGGTTCCAGCGATATCGACCACATAAAATAAGAGATCATTATATTGGGAGTTGGAAAACCCGGAATTACTTTTCATCAAGGTATTGGATGAATAGTGATATCCGGGTTATTCATTATAATTCCAAAACTTAATTCCCTATAAAAATATACGAAATGTTGGACTTATAAATTAAAATACTCCTATTTTTGTAACCGACCGCATCGAAGTCACGTCTATTTATTATAAGAAAAGGCAATACTAAACAAATAAATTATGAGAACAAAAGGGTTATTATCTATTATCATGTTGCTGGGCCTGTTATTTACAGTCCAGGCGGCAGATCATGTGAAGGGCAACGGTACCCTTACTACAAAGAAAATAAAGATCGATGATTACAATGCCATCAAGATTGACGGCGTTATCGATTTCAACTATGAACAGTCGAATGCAGAACCCTATATCGAAATTACGGTTGATGAAAACCTGCATGAATACGTCAACATCAATATAAAAGACCGCGAACTTTCTGTTGGTTTCAAAGGTGCCAAAGTGGATCACTATACCAAATTCATCGTAAAGACCAACTCCAAATGGCTGAAAGAGGTAAAAGCCGCCGGAAATGCGAATTTCATGATAAACAGCTCTTTGACTGGTGACGAGGTAAAGATCAAGGCAAACTCCAACTGCCTGGTACAACTAAAAGAACTGATAAAAGTAGGAAAACTGGAATTGAATGTTTCCGGTAGCGCCAATATGGTTGTCAATGACCTCCAAGTAGACAAACTGGAGTGCAGCATCAACGGCTCCGGCACTATCAACCTGAAAAAAGGGAATGCCAAGGAAGGTGAATATAGCATCACCAGCAGCGGAGAGATCATGGCTTTCGGTGTAGACGTTCCTGAACTGAGTTGCAAAATGACCGGTAACGGAACGATGGAAGTTCACCCCACCAACAACCTCAAGGCAAACGTTGTCGGCAAAGGTAAAATCCGTTATAAAGGCCCGACAGCCGTTCAGCAGAAAGTTATTGGTAAAGGTTCCGTAGAAGAAGTAAAATAAGATGAGTAAGAAATTATCATTTATAATATTGGGCAGTATCCTTTTACTTGCCCAAGGATGTATATTTTTCCCTGCTGTAAAAGGAGACGGAAATGTAACGACTCATACGATCGACATTTCAGACTACGATCAGATAAGCGTCGATGCATCGGCAGCCGTTTTCAATTACACGCAGGAAGAATCGGCGCCTGCACTGACTGTCACGGTCGATCAGAACATTTATGACCTTTTCGATTTCAAGACGGATGATAATAAGCTTGTCATCCGCCCTAAACGAGAAAATAAAACACTCCGCCTCCGTCCGACCCAATTCACCATTACCTCCAATTCCAGGCAGTTGAAGAAGGTAGATCTGGCCGGTGCAGAAAAATTCAATGTAAACAGCAAGCTGTCTTCGAACGACAAGATCAAATTTAACCTGGCAGGCAGCGTCATGCTTCACATGAAAGATACTGTTACGGTAAACCAACTGGAAGTATCTATAGCCGGTAGCGGTACCGTAGATGCACTTACCTTGTATGCGAAGGAGTTTAAAGGTGAAATAGCCGGTTCCGGAACATTCAACCTGGCAGGTACGGGAGAGAAAGCGGCATTCGAGATTGCCGGTAGCGGGAAAATACATGCACTGAATTTCTTACTATCAGACGTATCGTGTGAGATAGCGGGCAGTGGTTTGCTGGAAACTCATGCAACGAATAATATCTATGCCGAGATAGCCGGTAGCGGGAATATCAGATATAAAGGAGACCCTTCCATTAAAGAGGAAAGGGCAGGTTTAGGTAGCATAAAAAAGGTGGACTGATCTACAGCCACCCTTCCTTACAATACCACTCAATACTTTCCTCCAGCCCTTTGCGCAAAGGGTATTCAGGAGTGAAACCTAGTTCTTCCTGAAGTGGCGTAACATCGCAAATCCAGTTACGCTGCTTCAGGATGATATATTTATCGGTGTTCAGTGTCATACTCTTATTCAACAACTTGCCTATCCACTCGGAACAATGGCACGCTACATAAACCAATCCCAACGGGATGCGGGCATGCAACACATGTCTTTTCTTTACTATATCCTGTATCATCCGTGCAAATGACTCGTCGGTATGCACATCTCCGTCTGCCACAAAATAATGCCGGTTAAGGATTGTTTCATTCTCCAACGCCAGGAATGCCACTCTCGCCAGATCCTTTACATATATAAATGTAATACGCTGGGGAATGAATCCTACCGCAAAGTCAAACCCCGACTTTACGCTTTTGATCTCCATAAAATAATCCTTTTCACCGGGACCATACACACCCGTCGGCCGCAGGATCACATAAGGGAAATGAGATTGGTTGCGCACATAGCTCTCCGCTTCCAGCTTACTTTTACCATAGGCTGTATCCGGTTGTTGCGGATCATCCAGGCGAATCGGACGGAAATTCACCTCGTCTCCCCTCCCATAACTGCTCAGGCTACTCATCAACAGAAACTTTTTCGGTTTGCAACCGGCAGCAGCCAATGCCTCTATGAAGTTATGTGTATTCTCTGCATTGATACGGAAGAAATTTTGCTTATCGAGCGTCTTTGTCAGACCTGCATTATGGATAACATAATCCCAGGCGCCCTGCTCACGGACAAAATCCTTCAACTGGGCAGTCAATGCCTCCCGATTGTTATATTTGAGATCAATAAAATGAATCCGTTCATCCTGTAGGTTTTCACGGCTGCTTGTGGCACGTACGCCCGCCCAGGTTTCATATCCCCGGCGCAACGCTTCCTTTACCAGAAAACCACCGATAAATCCGCTTGCACCTGTAATCAATATCTTCATAACTCAGTCTTTATTCTTCATATAATAGGTGTAGTAATACCATAACAGACCAATCCAGTTGAGAACAATAATGATCAGTATCCATACAATCTTCTGTCCTCTGGAAATAAAAGGATTTTGCGTAACGGCCTTGCATCCGAACAGGATAACGGCAATGCCTACGATAATACCGGCTTCCGGTAATGAGATTAAGCAAAGTGTGTGTGACATGGTGGAATTAAGAATATTAATGTTCGTGTGTTTTCAATACGCGGTGCGGCAGATTCCCATGTCCGATCAACTCGATCGGGCAGGCATATTTCTCGCCCAACCATTCTTCCGAAACGTCTACACCGGGGTGATAATGCAAAGTCTCGTTCACGCAGGCAATATTTTTCACCATGGTCAGCACCGTTCCGATATCGTGAGAGACCAGAATAATGGCACTCTCTTTATTGATATCCTCCAGTAACTGGTAAAAACGCGACTCAAACCGTTTATCGACATACGAGTTTGGTTCATCAAGAATCAGTAATTGCGGACGTGAAACGATCGAACGGCCTAACAGAACACGTTGTAGCTGCCCTCCCGATAACTCTCCGATTGAACGGGTGTACAAATCTTCGAGCCCCATCTGCCGGATCACCACCTCAATACGCTCCTTCTGGACAGCCGTGTAAGAACGAAAACGAGGCTTTTCAGCAGCTAGTCCCGAAGCAACCACTTCCCATACGGAAATAGGGAATTTACGGTCAATATTATTCAGTTGAGGCAAATAACCAATCCGTAAAGAAGAAACTTCAACCCCATTCTGATAAAAACGTATCGCACCGGATACCGGCTGAAGTAATCCCAGGATCACCTTCAGCAGTGTTGTTTTACCACCGCCGTTAGGACCGATTATGCCCAGAAAATCATCTTTCCATACGGTCAGGGAGACATCTTTCAAAACAGTCTTATTCCCATAAGCGGCTGTTATCTTATCTATTTCAATGAGTTTGTCCATCAGCCAGTGCTTTTGCAATATGAATCATTTCTTTAGTCCAGTCATAAGCCAACGGATTGATTACAGTCAGTTTACAGCCTGTCTCTTTGGCAATCAGTTCGGCATTCTTCTGATCGAACTCCTGTTGAATGAATACGACGCGGGCATTGTTGGCACGCGCTGTTTCCACCAACCGTTTCAGTTGTGCAGGCGAAGGTTCTTTGCCGTCCATCTCGATACAAAGTTGCGTGAGATTGAACTCGTTGGCAAAATAAGTCAGTGCCGGATGGTAGATAATAAATGTACGGTCGGTCAACGGGTCGAGCAGTTGCTTTATCTCAGTATTTGTTTTATCGATCTCGTCCACCAGTTTATTATAGTTCTGCCAAAAGTACTCCGTATTGTCGGGATCGAGTTCAATAAATGCATTCAACGTATTCCAGGCAACAGCCTTAGCTCCGGCAATCGAACTCCATATATGCGGATCGACTCCGCCATGATGATGGTGATGCGCCTCCTCTCCGGCATGGGCATCATGATCGTGCGTGCCATGTTCATGTGCATGGTCGTCATCTTCCGTATCTGTCAGCAGGTTCATTCCTTCAGATGTATCAAACACCTGTAGTTTCGGATTATTTTCACGTATCTTATCCATCCAGGCCTGTTCAAACCCGATAGGACCGATACGCAAGTAAGCGATACTTCTTCCGATCTGTATCATTTGCAGGGGAGTAGGATCGTATGTTTCAGGACTTTGCCCGGCAGGAACTACACAATTTATTTTGAATTTATCTCCTGCAATCTTTTCCGCAAAATAGCGCTGAGGTTCAATCGTGACTGTAACAACAGTCTCATTAGCCTGCTTTGTCACACAAGCCGTTAACAGAAAAAATGAGAGAATAGTGATTAGTATACTCGTTTGTTTCATCTTGATTTTCTATACATTATATATCATGCAATATTTTTATTTCTATCACAACCTGACAAAGGTAGTAATTTTTTTGTTTCTCCTTCGATTCCTTACAGAAGGTACTTCTTCTTGTAGAAAAATCCACACAAGTATGGAGAAATTCCACACCTGACGGATATACTTCTTTTTAATCCGGTTAATCAATAAAAAAATTAACCTGCCCATTTAGAACATGTTACCTGAAAGAATAGTTCAGTTTACCTTTCTGGCACGAATATTGGATTATATATAGCAAAAGATAAATTTAGGTTTTCAATTTTAAGGCAAAAAAGATATGAAAAAGATTGTTTTAATGGCAGTGATTGCCATGTGCGCCGCTTTTACATCACAGAGCCAGGCACAAAATATACTGAGTAATGACAAAACACAGGTAGAAAAACAGGATAAGTTTTATGAAATAGACGTTACGAATATCCCCCAGATACTTCAGGAGGGTGTAAACAATGTCTACCAGGATTGTCTGATAAAATCCGTTTACGTGTCGAATAACAGCACTTATGTTAAATACAAAGTTATCCTGGTGACACGCGAAGGAAAAGAAATGAAAGTTTATTTCGATGACAAAGGAGCCGTAGTCAAGGAACATAGTTATTTCAAATAAGACATTGATTCCCAAGTTAAACACACATATATTTTGCAGGCTTTCACCGATCTGTGATCAGTGCTGATCTGAAAAGATGTAATTTTTTTTCTTTTTTCGTTAGGGTAATCCGGGAATGGGGTGTTATTAGTATGAAAGGCCCCAAAACGGGAACCTAAGTCAATACGAAAGAATGGAAAAAGAATTACTACATAAATATTTCAGAGGCGAAACTTCCCCCCAGGAAGAAAAACTGATCATGGATTGGGCGGAGGCTTCCGGTGACAATTACCGGGAGTATCTGGAAGAGCGCAAAATCTGGAATGCCCTATTAGTACATTATTATAATATCGAAAACAAGAGCTCTCATACCAAAAGAGTTTCATTGCTTCATCTATACAAATATGCAGCAGCCGTTGCCGTCATAATATTGACTGTCGGAATTTACATCACATTTACTAACAAAACTCCGGATATTCTTTCCTTACAAGAAATATCCGAACCTACTTTATTAATTAATAATAAAGAACATATCGCTCTTACCCAAAAGTCGTTTTCCATAGAGAAAAAGGCTGCCAAAATACAGAATGATCACAAAAACAATAAACTTTCTTACTTACAACAAGACAAGTTTTCTCAACAAAAAGAAGTGATGACCAATCGCTTATTAATACCACATGGAAAAACTTATCAATTAACCCTTTCGGATGGTACAATTGTTACATTGAACGCAGAATCGGAACTTATATTCCCTTCACAGTTT
>OHQM01001369.1_pt1 | contig 10313 bp, 9 predicted proteins | sample 1577941 | NCBI WGS metagenome assembly OHQM01 (sample SAMEA3879604, study PRJEB24766) | human gut metagenome | biome: human-associated habitat; feature: feces | place: USA | collected 1985/1987
GTGAATTATTCTGTTTCAACGCGTTAATAACCTCTTTGATGAAAAGCTGTATCAATTCCAGTTTAGTCCGGTCCGACAACGGATAGCATTCATTCTGCAGCAACCGGGAAGGTTTCGCTTTAAAACGTGAAAACAGTCTGCCAGCTTCCGGGTTATTCCCCAGAGCCTGCTGTCCGATCTTCATCACATTCTTTTTATTGATAAAGAGAACTGACATTATTTTCCGCTTATCGTTCGAATCAAAAAACAAATCAACAGGCTTCTTCGATCCTTCTACAATAACATTTCCATACCTATCTCTTTTAGTCAATTTCCAATAGCTGGCTGATGTTTCACCATGCCCAAAATCGAGTCCGATAATATAGTCGTATTCATCAATATTTGCTTCTGTTATATTGAATTTAGAAAAATCTAATAGTGCCATGATAATATGATTAAAATTTATAATGTGACTTTTATTTCCGTTTCATCCGAAATCTTCGTTTCCTCTATTTTTCTGTCCAACTCAGCTTGAACGCGTTCTCTCAAATCCGGGGCCAACTGGTCCACTGAAATAGAATGTCTCACCACATCAGTCGGCCGGGCCAATGCTTTCAATGCCGTCTTGGGATCTTTTTTAAGCCAATCCAAAAACAAGAAAGCCCGGTAAGGATTCATTTTCATATCAATTATCAGTTCCTGGAAGGTAATGTTCGCCACCTTTATTTTCGGCTCCTTTCCTTTATCCAACCATTCCGCAAAACTTCGTTTGACTTCGTTATCCAGAAATAGCAATTTACCCACCGTATGATTTACCTGTCTTAATGAGTAATTATAATTACGCTTCATATCATTAAGAAGCTGAAAATATTTAATAATAATAATCATGATATTCAATTTTAAAAAGATTCAACAATACTATCCGCAAAATTACGGGCATCAAATTCTACCGCCTGATAATAATAGCCATAATCGTCAGTCTCGGGACTGATATAGTTTTCGCCAGCGAAATTAACACCCCAAATAAACCGCTGTTCTTCAGATCCATATTTATACCCCATAGTCGTAATCGCCTTATGTTGAATGGCATGTCTACACTCATGGAAGATTGTACCGACAATAAATTTCAGGGCAGCAGGATCATTTTGCGCCAACATATCCAAATTAATCGCCACTTCATTGGTCTCACTGTTGAAATATCCGCCACAATACAAACCGATCTCGCTACTTGGCGAAAACTTGACCATTTGTACATCTACATCATACAGGGCTACAATATCTTCTGTCAACTGTTTGATTAATTCGATGCGGTCTTCAATTGATTTCGACTGCAACACCCCAACCCTATTATCCTCTTGAAAATACTTATTCAAAAGATCCTTACTTTGGCCGATCAACTCGACATCGACCTCCGTGGGTTGATATTCCTGATCCAGCTTATAAACAAAACCTAAGTTCTCATAACCGTTTTCTCTTATCTTTCGCTTCACGAAAGAGAAAACATAGCCAACAGCTTCAATAGCTATGTAGCTAAGAATGAATGCTCCAACCTCTATTAGCATAAGTTAATTAATTAAAGTGTTACACATGATATATTTCCTCCTCTTCTAGTTTATACTCTTACAATCGGATTGAAAAATGTTACACACTTTTATTCCATTTTTTTATTTCTTCCCTGATCTTGCGCAAATATCTTGAATGTGTAGTTGTAACAGCATTTTCAGACATGTTTAGGACCTCTCCTATTTGCCTAGATAAATAGAGAGGTATACCAACTTTCTTATACCTCTCACAATATAAATAAGTAAGTATGATGTATTGGGTTTGCGGACTTAAACCCTTCACTAATTCTAATGCCTGAATCAGTAGCATGTCCATCTCATCCTCCTGTTTTTGCCTATTTGACAATGCGATATCACCATTTTCATCCTCATTCGTACCCAGATAATCACCATTAAACAGGTCATCATCCGTTTCACTCGGAATATCCTCTGTTACAGGATATTTAAAGTTGATCTTTTCTAATGGAACATATTTCTGATCAACCTCTATTCGCTGTAAATTATGAATATAATTCCGGCAACAAGTTTGAATCCATGCCCCAAAAGGTTCATTCGGATCATAACCGGATAACCTATTTTTCTTTTCCTTTATGGTTGGAGTCGACATATATTCAAAAAAACCGTAAACAGAATCATACAGGCTTTTTGTATCATAATTCTTCTCATACAAACCAAATACCCTACATAATGATCTTAAATACCTAACCATCAGAAGATAATAAAGCCCTGATAGTTCTTGTTTGTCTAGATACATTGCCACTATTTCGGCATCAGTTTTATTTGAAAATACCCTAACCAGCTCTGTCTCAGACAAAATATTCCTTGAATATCCACATTTTTCCATATTCATTCAAACCGTTGAATTATAATACTTAATCACTTTGACTATTTTTACTCTTTTCAATCACTATTCCTTCCTTTATCAACTCAAAAATATTCCCTACATTATACATGTCATACAATTTATAATCTTCCCTAAAATATTTACTTACCTTCTCTAACTCATCCCAAGAAACCAGGCAAGCATGTTTTTTACGTATTTCATCCTTATTGCATGATTGATCATCATTTATTTCAGATAAATTCCAAGTCTCCCAACCATTTGTAAACAGTGTAGCATTCCAATGTAAATGTTCTCCTTCAGCCAAACAAGCCATCCTTTCAGGACCTAAAAGTTTCTCAAAGTCTTTCTTTATTTCCAGTTTATTTACATCAGCCACAGTTAACCCTGCTAACTTTAACTTGGTATAAATATGTACAGCAGCAGATAAATTTGTCATTTTTTTTATCATAGACAGCTCCTGCCATTTCTCTTTATCAATCTCTGCCTTGTCCTTATTATAATGTTCATGGATTTTTTTGGCAGTATGAGAACATATTTCATTTACAATGATGTCTTCCCTAAATATCTCATTATGACCACCAAACAAATGAATTTTATCAGCTATACAAATCGTTTTCTTGATATAATCATAATTCTTAATATTATAAACATTAACAAACAGATCAACCGGTGCCTTAGCATGCCTTAGCGAAAACTCATACAATTCGACTGCAACCTTGATGTTCAAACGATCATCACCCAATGAAACAACTACATATTTTAAAGAATCTATTTTGTTTTTCAGTAGTTCAAAATACTTCTTACTGTTCACTTCAGCCTTTTCATACTCAACCTGATAACTTTTCACTCCTGGATATTTATTGATAAATAAATCTTCCTTGCACTCTATCATATGATCAATCACTGTCGCATGAAAAGTAGAACCAACAAATTGCCCTTGTTCGATCAAATAGCGTAAAGCGAATGTACCTATCTGTCCGAAACCTAAAATCAAAACATTAAAATCAGAAAGGGCCGTTGCAGTAGTCGTATCTTTCTCTATGTAATCAACTGGAGGATATAGATCAGTTGCAGATAATTTATATCGATTGATTACTTTTATCTCTATCTCTTTATGCATAAAACTAAGCTTTCTAGTAAAAAGATTATCCAAGTTCTCCGATACCGTATTTATATAGATAAAAAGCTTTTTAACAACTAAAGATTCCCTCTCAATTTCTTCAATCACTTGCTGCGCCATTTGGATATTTAAAGTTTCATCCTCTGACAAAAAAAACAAATGGGATTCACTCTTATGAATCAGATTAGCTATTCCTAATTTTTTCAAAGATCTCTTTACTATATACTCCCTGTTCAAAAAAACAGCACTCGTATTCTTTATCTGCTCAAACAGTAACTTATTATCACATAAACTTCCATTTTCCTCCACTGCTTTATGATGAAGAAAAAAACTATAACGAATATACTTCCCCACAAAAACAACAAGTCGATCTTTTTTCTTTTTCATTAAATCCTCTGCTAAAGAAACAGTGGCCTCATTAAGATCGAAAAATAAATAACTTTGCTTCGGACAACTGACCTTCAGTGACAACCAAGATATAAACTGTTTTCCACACAACTGAATAATAAACAAAGTACTTATAATAAATGCTGAAAAATGAATAATTGAAAAAATAAGCATATATGTTTTAGATCCATGCATATGATGACTAACCTCCAACAAATCAGAATGCAATAAAAACATCGAACACATGGATAAAAAAGAACGAATACAAGAAGTTGTTATCACATTTTCAGTTCCACCATCCTGATAACCAATATAATAAATAATAAAACCAGCAATAGCGGTCAATGGTATCAATACCCTATTTCTCAATTTATTATAAGCGTCATTATTTCTAGCCAATAATAGACAAAACAGAAACAAAATTACCAATATAATAATTAATGTCATTACATCTTCTACTGCAATTTTCGTAACATTCATGGTATTACTTTTTAGTTCATCTAATCTTTTTAATTTCAAAACCACAATCCATAATTAATCTCAATGTATTTAGAGCAGTTCTACGGTCATATTCCTTTTCATATTCAGGAAGTTCATTGTAAGAAACCAAACACGGATGAGTTTTAAATTGATCATTTCGTTCCGTGCCATACCTCCACCCTTCAGATATTCGTGAAGCAGCCCAAGTATCATGAACCTCCTCTGCCATCAACTCTTTTAGCTCTTCTAACTCTAGAGGTAGCATTAATTTAGATAAATCGATATTTTTCATATCACTTTAGTTTATAAAAAAACAAACAAGTCATTTGCTAAAATATCTCCAACACTTCCCGCAATCTCCTATAATACCTCTGCGACACAACCAACTCAATATCCGTAAACGGCGAATACAACTCACACTTTAACGTCACATTCTCAATCGAGCACAAATAATCAAGATTAACAATATAATCCTGACTAATCTGTACAAAAGAAGGATTAATTCCCAGCAAATCCTTTGCAGTCGTACTCATGCGAAGTTTATAGGGTTTGCGATCAGCAGCAAGCATCATCTGCCAGCAGCGCAAATCTTTTAAATATTGAAACAAAAGAATCTCCTCACACTTTACAAAAACTAACCCGGATATAGTTTGAACCGCAAACTTACTACGAATAAGCAGTTTACGTAATGACTGTTCAATATTAACCTTCTCATCTTTGACTACATGAGCACGGAGACGGCTCATCAAATCGTCTAACTCTTTTGACTTATAAGGCTTCAACAAATAATCGAAAGCAGACGCATGGATCGCATCCAACAAATATTTATCATAAGCGGTATAAAAAACTATATGCATATCCGGATGAATATCCGACTGTATACGGCTTAAAAGTTCCAGACCAGTCATACCCGGCATTTCAACATCAATGAAAAGCAGGTCCGGTTGCAAACGGACTATCTCGCGGGCTGCATTATCCGGAGATGTGCACGTTGCTACGACACGTATCTCCGGGAAGCGTGATAAATCGCTTTCTAAACATTTGATACAAGACGGTTCGTCATCGACGATGACTGTAGTAATTTCATTCGCATTCATAAAGCAAAGTTGTAATTAAGTGGGACAATTAATGATACACTGGTTCCGTGCTGTTTCTCAGAGGCAGAATACAGGTCTCTGATGGAAAATTGCATTTTACGGATATTGTGAGTATTCAACAAATCGGTTGTACGGTATAGTATTTTTAAACCCTGGCCGGTACTTCTCTCATCCCGGACATGTGCACCGGGATGGTAACCGATGCCGTTATCTTCTATTGATATGTGAAGTTCCTCATCTTTAACAAAGACAGATATGATGATACACGGATTCAAAGATTCTGCATTAAAAGCATATTTTACAGCGTTCTCAACCGGTATCTGGATAGACATCGAAGGGACTAAGGTTTCCATAAATACACCGGAAGATATATTCCACTCCACCCGGATACATTCCGGATCACCCAGCATCTTCAACTTCAGGTAATTCTTTACAAAACCAATTTCTTTTTCCAACGGAACCGCCAGTTGTTCGGAAGAAAGCAAATCACCCCTCAATACGTCAATCAGCAAATTTACCGGTTCGGAAAGTTCTTCATAACGGCGGAAAATAGGCATCACTGAATTCAATACATTAAATATATAATGTGGGGCAATACGATTTCTGACAACTGCCATGCGCAATTGGGTGATAGTGGCTATTTGCTGTTTATAACGAAGCTCTTTCTTCCGACGGATATAAAGCAGCGCACATACCATTAATAAAACAACAATAATTAATCCTAGTCCGGCAATCCATGCAAGCCACATCCATTGCTGTGCCTTAGCTTCAGTTTGCGTAATCATGATATCTTTCTTCAAAAGAGTCGTATCCTGCCGATAACGAAATTCGGTCTCACGAATACTATTCGTAATCTTCATATTCCGCAAAGAATCTCCACAAAGGTTCGCCTGGTTCCTGTAATAATACGCCTGGGCAAAATCTTTCTTTTTACGGTATAACTCCTCCAACCGCTTGTTATGATAATATTGATACTGGAGATCCGTATGGAGCGTATCATAAGGTTGATTCAATCGCCGGGTAGCTTCCGGCAAATCATTTTCCTGCAAAGCTAAAGATGCAAACAATCCATCCATATAAAACTTTATGCCGGGTTGCTGCAAGGCTGATTCTCCGAAAAAGGCAACAGAGCGTTCCAAATAATAGCGAGCGGAATCCGACTGCTCCTTCAACAAATATATTTCTCCGATATTCCCTTCTACTATACCCCGATAAATAGGTTGAGGAAAGTTTGCTACAATCACATTTGCCCGCTGGAACCAAACTAATGCATTATCATACTCTTTGGTTACATAATAATAGTTACCTCTGGAATTAGCAAAATAGTACTTTTCATAATCGCTTCCTTTATCCCAATATTGTTCTGCCTCCCGAAAATAAGAATCAGATAACGAATAGTTCTCCAGTTCCTGATACAATTTTGCCAATCCGGAATAAATAGGATAATTCATCTTATCACCAACACCTAAAGAATCAGAAAGAAACAATGCTTTACGGTAATGATAACCGGCCCAGCCATAATCACCCTGATGTTGATAACAATCTGCCAGATTAATATAGACATTTATCGCAGGTAAACGATTTTGAACGTTTACCTGCGATAATGCTTCTGAAGCATTATGCAAACACACAATGGCAGAGTCCCATTGATTCATATCCTGAAAGAAAACACCCCGGCTATTATAGGCATCTGCCGATAATTTCAGTAGACGATCCTCTTTTTCCGGTTGTTTTTCAACAAAATGTAAGACCCGATCATTCAATAAGAATGCAGAATCAACCTGATTGCTAAAATAATAACAACGGGAGATCGTTTGATCCAGATTATAATAGTTTATGCTATCCGATATATTTTCCTGATCAGTCCTTAATTTAGAAATAACAGCTAACGGCCTTACAGCCAAAGAGTCCCTATAAAAAGAAAGCAAAGAATCGACCCTGCTCGTTTCAGCCTCCTTTACAGATGATTTTTGAAACGAACAACCCAATAATAGACTAAACAGGATAACGAATACCCCATATGGCGTTAACTGTTGTTTTTCCATACTTACCTTCCCTTTTTAACAAAGGACATAAATTATTATGACATTTACAATCGTTCAAATCCATTTTAACGTATAAACTTTGATTATCACGATTAAATACCCTATTTAAGCGGACAAACGCCAAATCCGTAAAGTATATATATACAAAAAGAGGATGCTCTTTTGAAGCATCCTCTCTCTCACTTATTATATGTATAGAATTTTACTTACACATCTCATTAATCACCGCAATCAACTCGCCGCCGATTTCTTCAGCTTCTTTCATGGTGTGAGCTTCGGAATAGATACGGATGATCGGTTCGGTATTACTTTTACGAAGGTGAACCCATTTGTCGGGGAAGTCGATCTTTACACCGTCGATATCAGTGATATCATACTGAGCAAATTTTTCTTTCACCTTAGCCAGGATTGCATCCACATCGATCTCCGGAGTCAGCTGTACTTTCTGCTTGGAGATAAAATACGGAGGATAGCTGGCACGTAATTCGCTTGTTTTCATTTTCTTCTTTGCCAGATGAGTCAGGAACAAGGCAATACCAACCAAGGCATCACGACCGTAATGGCTGGCCGGATAGATCACACCACCGTTACCTTCACCACCAATCACAGCGTTTGTCGCTTTCATCTTAGTAACGACATTTACTTCACCTACCGCAGCTGCATTATATTCGCAACCATGAGCACGGGTTACATCGCGTAACGCACGGCTTGAACTCAGGTTACTTACCGTATTACCCGGTGTATGACTCAATATATAATCAGCTACTGCCACCAATGTGTACTCTTCGCCAAACATTTCACCATCTTCGCAGATAATAGCCAAACGGTCTACGTCCGGATCGACAACAAAACCGACATCCGCTTTAGCATGCTTCATCAGGTCAGAAATCTCTGTCAGGTTTTCAGGAATAGGTTCCGGATTATGAGAAAAGTTTCCGTGAGGCGCACAATGCAGTTTAAAGATTTCCTTCACACCCAAAGCATAAAGTAAATCCGGCAAAACAATACCACCCACTGAGTTTACAGCATCAATAGCCACCCGGAAGTTAGCCGCTTTAATTGCTTCTACATCCACCAGGTCAAGATTGAGTACACTCTCGATATGTTTCTGATTATATGTATTATTGACGATCACTTTTCCCAAATGATCCACATCGGCAAATTCAAAACTTTCAGAAGCTGCAATATCCAAAACTTCAGCACCTTCGGCCGCATTCAGGAATTCACCTTTTTCGTTCAATAACTTCAAGGCATTCCACTGTTTCGGATTATGGCTTGCAGTCAGGATAATGCCACCGCAAGCGCCTTCCATAGCAACGGCTAATTCAGTAGTCGGAGTTGTAGCCAGGTCGATATCGACCACATCAAATCCCATACCGGTAAGCGTACCCAAAACCACCTGTTTTACCATCGGGCCGGAGATACGGGCATCACGTCCTACTACGATTTTGTTTGTTGTAACTGTCGTGTTTTTTCTGATGAAGGTAGCATAAGCTGCTACAAACTTCACAATGGCTAACGGATTCAATCCGTCTTCCGGTGCTCCGCCTATTGTACCGCGAATACCGGAAATAGATTTAATTAGAGTCATAAGTATGTTAGATTATTTTTCGAATGTATATCTTACTTTGCTAAAATAGACCGGAACATAACTGCTTTGGAAATAACTGCCCATTCTCTTAAATGGAACGATCATTTTGACAGTAGCGCCTTCTCCTACATGATATAAAGCTGTAGCCAACCCTTCGCCGACAAATAAATCCGGATCATAACTTCTGCTATCCCCCGAATAGACATTATAACCGAATATAAATTCTGTAGGGAATCCCCAAATATTATTATACTTGGAAGATAAATTATCAACCATCATTTGTGCAGTATCCGTATCCATGATGTTATTAGCTATGAAACGACATAAAACACGGGTCGTGCTCAATACTGCCCGATTTCCATTACCTGAGTCAATCACATTCAGATACACATCATTATCCAACTTCACAAATTCATTTTCCTTAAAAACACCATCTGACGGATAGTGCTTAAGAATTTTAAATCCTTCATGATCAATCAACCGATCAATCGCTTTCCTCTCGTCCTTCAAGTGCTCAGTGTACGACTTCGTCTTATCGCATGACACCACCATCAGGGCTGCACACAAAATCATCAGGATACAAAAACCTTTCTTCATCTGTTATTCTTTAATGTATAAATGAGCGACAAATGTAAATAATATCTGCCATATCTCAGGCAAGTTTCTCTATTTCTTCTATTTTATTAGGATTAAATTCTTTTAATCCCTTCTCAAACGTAGCTACAGCATCCTCCAAAGAGCCGAAAAACTCTCCCCCTGACGCATTTTTATGACCACCGCCATTAAAATACTGACAAGCAAACTGATTGCAAGGGAAATCACCTACCGACCGGAGAGATACTTTAATGTAATCCCTATCTTCACGGATAAAGACACTAAAAGTAACTCCTTCGATGCTCAACGGCATATTGACAAAACCTTCCGTATCACCTGTTTTGTAATGAAACCGGTCCAATTCCTCCTTTGAAAGAGTTATCAAAGCCGCATGATGTTCCGGATAAATCTTCATCTTTTCATACAAAACATATCCCTGCATCCGTAACCGGGATTCGGAATACACCTGGAATACTTTACGATATATCAGATCTTTGTCTATACCTTTCTTTATCAACTCACTGACAATCGTGTAAATCTCCGGTTTATTGGAGTTATAGGTAAAAGAACCTGTATCCGTCATCATTCCGGTATAAATACATACCGCCGCCTCT
>OHQM01001377.1_pt1 | contig 10257 bp, 7 predicted proteins | sample 1577941 | NCBI WGS metagenome assembly OHQM01 (sample SAMEA3879604, study PRJEB24766) | human gut metagenome | biome: human-associated habitat; feature: feces | place: USA | collected 1985/1987
GAAAAGGTTTACGTGATCTATGGTGGGCAAAATCCCGGATTTTTGCAATTCCGCCGTTACTTCTTGTTTGGTCAGGCTTTTGTATCCTTCCAATATCTTTCCGATCTGATCTAGGCATCTTGTGAACAGCGTTTTTTCTATCTTCCCGAAATGTCCCTTGGCGTACGACATAACGGCAGCCTTGATACGCTCGGAAGATAGCATAAGCATCCAACGGATATCCTCGGCGGCCACGAAATGCCAAGTAGGACGCATCACATGGGTACGTAGAATATCACCTTTGTACAAAGCCTCATTTACCGTTTCAAGGGAAGAGGATCTCAAGCGAATACCGATCGCCCATTTGGCCATCTCATACTCCTGCGCCTGGATAGCGCCCATCCAAGAGACCAATTCTTTCGGGGACTCGAATCGGGATTGTTCCAATTGTTGGCTAGCTACTCGTATATGTGTTATCATAATATATGAATATAAACGCAAATGTACGAAATAAAGCGTTAAACATCCCATAATCTTGAAGATATACTCATTCTTTTTGTACCTTCACGCTAGAAACAATTAGTGAAATTTATGACGATAGCGTATTTAAATGTGGCTACGGACCGGCAACACTTGGATATTCAAAGGGAAGAGATCTCTTCTTTTGCCGCGGCCAAAGATATCCATGTGGATAAATGGGTCATGGAAGTATCCGGAGAGAAAGCGAAACAGCCGGGACCAAAGTTAAAACTTGTTCTCGAACGCTTGAAGAAAGGGGATGCCTTGATCGTATCGGATATTACCCGTTTGTGTCTTACCTTATATGAGTTGATGGGGATACTTACCGTTTGCATGGAGAAGGACGTGACGGTCTATTGTATAAACGACCGTTATATATTCGATGACCGGATGGATCGCCAATTGATGATTAATGTCTTCAAGCAAGTAGACGAGATTGATCACAGTCTGGTTTCCATACGTACAAAAGACGCCTTGGAACAGGTGAAAAGTACGGGAAAGCGGTTGGGACGTCCTAAAGGCTCGGAATCCAAGTTGTTCTTCTTAGACGCCCATAAGGGGGAGATCATGAACATGTTGGAGCGGGGAGAATCGGTAGGATCGATTTGCGAGCATTTCAACGTCTCTAAGAATACTTTTTATAAGTATAGGAAGAAATTCTTCAGATCGTAAGGATTGGTTTTAATACCAATCCTTTCGTTTCATATATAGCCAAGTCAATACTCCGGTAGCTATCATGACGGCCCAAGCTATGAAATAACCGTAACGCCAATCCAATTCCGGCATTATCTTGAAGTTCATACCCCATACGCCCACCAAGAATGTCAAAGGGATGAAAAGGGTGGAGACAATCGTCAGCCGTTTCATGATGGCGTTCATCCTAAGATCGTTATTGGATATATAAAGATCGACAAGGGAAGAGGTGATTTCCCGGCAGCTTTCCGTTGTTTGGATAACGAATTGGAGTTGGTCTTGCAGGTCATTATAGATCGGCAGGATATCCGGGGTGATAATCCCGTTCTCTGTTCGTAATAGTTTTGAGAATTGATCTTTCAGCGGTAGGCTATTCTTACGGATAATCATGTACTCATGGCGGTGTTGTTGGATTAGGGAACCCATATTACCCTGATCGTTCTTAGGATCGAGCAAAGTCTCTTCTATATCCTCTAGTATCTCTTCTACCTTTGAGGCGGATTCTACTAGATTCGCTATGATGGTGTTTAGAAGGAAAGCGAGCAGCAATCCACTGCCTTTTTTCCGGATGTTCAGCATGTTGGATAGTAGCGCTTTATGAGCGGCCTCGAATACGGGGTTGTTGCTTTCCGTAAAAGTGATAACCGTATTGTTCGCTACCAGTATACTGATGTGCTCAGACCGCATCTCGTTATTGACATCGTAATAGCAGGAGTTTAATACGATAAGCATTCGTCCTTTGTATTCCTCTACCTTGACCACGTGTTGGGGAGTCAAGATATCCTTAGCGTCCAGATTATGCAGTCCGAAATCTTTTACGATACGGGTAATGGCATCCGCGTTGGTCAATCCGCTAACCTCGAACCAATTGATCTGATCCGGGTCGGATAGTTTGCTGAAAGAGGTGTCGGTTATCCGCACCTCTTTCGTATGCAAAGATTGTTCGTTGTATTGCGTGAGACGGATGCCGGTTGCTGTCTCATGTTCGCCGGCGTAATAATACTTGTCCGATAAATGCCGGTTGGATATATGTCTTCTCCTGTGTGTATATTCATTCCGTCTCATAATAAGGATCTCTTTTTAATCGAATTCAACAACGGTGATGCCGGCGCCTCCGAACTGCACATGCTCGTCTTGAAAACGACGGACACCGGGAACCGTGCGCAGATAATCCCGGATTAGCTGACGTAAGATACCCGTACCGGTTCCATGCAAGATGCGAACCTTGCCTGCCCCGACTTGAATGGCGTCGTCGATTAAATAGGTCACGCTTTGCAATGCCTCATCGCCCCTCATTCCTCTCACATCGATTTCTTGCTTAAAGTTTATCTTCTTCTCATGCATATTGTCAGTGGTCTGGGAGCTGACGAACGTGCTTTTCTGGATTTCCCGTTTGATCTGGCCTTTGCTTACCTTTTCCAACTGCTCCAGCTTAACCGTGCTTTTGATCATCCCGAATGCTACTACGGCCTGCTTTCCTTGTAGTTCCATAACGGTTCCGGCGGAAACCTGCCCTTTAAGGCGTACATTGTCACCGACCTCTATCACCTCTTTATTAAATATCGGCTGGGCCGTCACTTTTTGTTTCTGTTTCTTCCGTTCATTCCGTTCCTTGAGCTTCGCCATCTTGCGTGCGATCTTATCGTCTTCTTCTTCGGTCGCCATTACGGAGTTCTTGAACTCTTCCAAGGCTTTGCGGGCCAGTTTGGTCTGTTCTTTTTCCGCTTGGGCCTCCTTGATCTCACGGACGGTATTCTCGATCTTGGCGTTAGCCTCCGCTAGAATACGTTGGGCCTCGGCCTTTGCCTCCCGGATGATCTCTTTCCGTTGCTTGTTTACGGCTTCCAAGTCTTGTTCATAACGAGAAGTGACATCTTCCAGTTTTTTCTCCTGCTGACGGATATTCTGCCGTTTGCTTTCCCAGTACCGTTTATCGCGTACGATATCTTGCAGGTATTTGTCCATATTGATATAATCCGCTCCGACGTTCGCGGAAGCGTCGGCTATTACGTCCTCGGGCAGACCGATCTTGCGTGCGATCTCTACGGCGAACGAGCTACCCGGGTTTCCGATAGAAAGCTTGAACAAGGGCTGCATCAAATGGCGGTCGTACAACATGGCACCGTTTACGATACCCTCCGTATCCTCGGCGAAATGCTTCAAATTCTGGTAGTGGGTCGTGATTACCCCAAAGCTATGATTCCGGTTGAAGCGATCCAATAAAGCCTCGGCGATAGCGCCGCCAATCTGGGGTTCCGTACCGCTACCGAACTCATCGATTAGGATAATGGTCCGCTCGTTACAATTCTTCACGAAATACTTCATGTTGGTAAGGTGGGAACTGTAGGTACTCAAATCGTTCTCGATGCTTTGCTCATCGCCTATATCGATGAATATATGCTCGAAGATCCCGGTTCTTGATCGCTCATGCAAAGGAATCAATAAACCACATTGCAACATGTATTGAAGTAATCCGACCGTTTTCAGGCAAACGGATTTACCACCGGCGTTCGGACCGGATATGATCAAGATCCGTTTTCCCTCGGTCAGCTCGATATCGAGGGGAACTACCTGCTTGCCCTGTTTCTGTAAAGACAGGAATAAGAGCGGATGCACGGCACGTACCCAATCCATTTGTCGCTTATCCTCCACGATCGGCTTGATCGCCTTGACTTGCTCCGCGAATAACGCTTTCGCACGAATGAAGTCAATGTCGGCAAGAAACTCGTAAGATTGTAGGATATCCGGAGCTAAAGGACGGATCACGTTCGTGAATTCCGTCAGTATCTTAATGATTTCCCGGCGTTCTTCCCCTTCCAGTTCCCGGATGCGGTTATTCGCTTCCACGACCACCTCCGGCTCTATAAAGACCGTCTTGCCACTGGCGGACTCATCATGTACGATACCTTTTATCTTTCGTTTGAAGGCCGGGGCTACCGGGATCATCAAACGACCGTCGCGCATGGTCGGTGTCACGTCCTTATCGACAACCCCGTCCGATTGAGCCGCACGGAGGATGGATTGCAGGCTGCGGGATATACCGCTCATCGTGATCGTCATCTCCCTGCGGATTTGCGATAGGGTGGAGGAAGCACTGTCCTTGACCTTGCCGAATTTATCGAGGATGCTATCGATCTTTCCAATCAATTGGGGGAAGACAAAGATATCTCCCGCCAATTCAGTCAAGGCCGGATACTTGATTTCCTCATCGTCCATGGGCTTGAAGAAGCGTACGATGTCATTGATCGTTTGCAAGGAACGTTTGAGGTCGAACAACTCCCGTTCATCCAGCCAAGTACCTTCCGGCCGAATCCGTTTCAAGGAATAGCGCACGTCGAAGAAATAACTGGCGGGGAATTCCGTGTCTCCGTGTAGGATACGGATAAACTCATCGGTTTGTTCCAATCGCTTGGAAACGACCTCGAAATCGGCGGAGAATCCCATCTCCGCTACCCGCTCTTCCCCGAGCGGGCTTAAACATTTTTCTGTGATTAAGTGACGGATCTTATCAAAGCCCGTCTTTTGTTCAAAATTTTGTGGATATATCACGTGTTTGTAAAATCTTTATTTGATCTCTACCGTCACTTCAGAGCGAATGGTAGGACGGATAATTACTTCTAATTTTGTCTTGCCACGCTTTATATTAAATGTACAGGCGTTGTTGCCGGACGGATTAATATAAGGGGCGAAATAGTATAAATAAGAGAACGCCGGCAAGTAATCGGAGCTTTGCGACGCATCCGCTATTTGGGGATATTTGAATACGTCCCAAAACATGCAATATTTGAAACCGTTCGCGTCCGTAAACATCGTCTTCGGATCACGATATTGCATCGTGTTCGTGATAAAGCGCTTGTAGGCGGATGAGAACTCCTCTGCCGAATGATCCATCTTATGGCGGCCGATCTTTTCTATAATGTCACGAGGACGGATGCCTGCCGCATAAGCGGGAGAGTTACGATCTACGTCAACCACTTGATCCAATTTGTCGATATCGTAGCTGATCCCCGTATAATTATAGGTCTTCTTGCTCACCTTGAACGGTACGTTACGTCCGTATTTCGTGTATGGGTATTGCATACACATCAACGGGACATGCACCCGGGCGTATTCGTCTAAACGATAAGAGTCTTCCAGCAACTCGTTCGCCTCACATTCCCAGAGTACACGTCCGGGGATATCTTTTTGATCGATGATACGGATACCGAATTGCAACAGATATTCGGCTTCCGCTTCGGCGGCGGCGTAATTCAAGAACGGGAATTTCTCCATCTTACTGTGCGAGAAGTTGTACCGGTAAGTCGGTTCTTTTTCTACCAATACTTTATTCGCTCCCAGATAGTTCGGGTTCTTATCGAAAAAATAGAAAGTCTGTATCAATAAATCCGGCTTCGCGATATCAACCGTAAGTCCTTTTTTGGTCAACTCGTTCTCGATGCATTCGTTGATGACCGTTTCCAGTTTACGGTTATTCTCGTCGATGGTCGAGAAGGCGAATGTCTTGAAGTTACCGAAATCTACGCCGTCGGATGTGACGGTAGTCTTGAACGGGCATACGAATTCTTGCTCATTGGTTGTCTCCAAGCTATACATCGCATAGGCGGACGCCAGCTGGTCTTCCGTGATGGCGTTACTTTTCTTGCAGTCCTTCTTTACCAATACTTGTTTAGAAGGAGAGGAAAGGTTGCTGATGGTCAATAGGACATCGTTTCTTCCGGCGGGATTCAGCAGTTGAGGGATCTCATCGACAGATATTTCCGTCACAGGTACACCGTTGATCTCCTCGATCACGTCGTATTTCTTAATACCTGCTTGCTCGGCGGATGAATAAGGGATGACGCTTTTAATGACCGGCTTGTTGTTTCCCCAGTTCTTGCTCTGGCTGATATCGTATGTGAAGCCTAGCCGGCAGATGGATGTATTCCTGTTTTGGGCGGAAACCGTACAGACCGCCAATACTAATAGCAACGTTGATAAAATCACACTTCTCATCATATTCTGGAATTTTATTTACTCTAAAAATACCTGTTTCGTTTAAAACATAGGCAAAGGTAAAGATATTTTTGTTGAGTATGAATAGTTGGCAGCATATTTGATGTTATTCCGGTGTATGATCGTAAGGATAACTTTTTCTGCATCCAAAGTGTTAGTAGATGAAAGTTGTCGTATTATGCTGACAATTAGGTAATAATAAAAATATTAAGATAGTTATGAGCAAGATGAATTTTAACGGAAAGAAGGAAACGGCTGAAAAGAATGAATGTCAGAACAACGAAGAAGCGACAAATTTGCAGCAGGAACAGGAAAATGCGGCAGAAGAATGTGCACAAACTGACAATGTGACCGAAGAGCTGGATGAGTTGAAAAAGAAGTATAACGAATTGAACGACTCTCATCTTCGCCTGATGGCAGAATTTGATAATTACCGCAAACGTACCCTGCGTGAAAAAGCAGACCTGATTAAGAACGGCGGTGAGGCAGCCCTGAAAAATTTACTTCCTGTAGTCGATGATTTCGAACGTGCATTACAGAATATCCGTAACTCGGATGATGTGGAAGCCATGAAAGAAGGGGTAGAACTTATCTATTCCAAATTTATGGCTTATCTGGCCCAGCAGGGAGTGAAAGCTATTGAAGCGGTAGGCCAACCTTTCGACACCGAAATGTTTGAAGCTGTAGCTACTATTCCTGCTCCGGAACCTGGCATGAAGGGTAAAATCCTGGATTGTGTACAGACCGGATATACTTTAAATGACAGAGTGCTTCGTCACGCTAAAGTAGTAGTAGGAGAATAAGCAACATGCTAGAGGGCAAATAACAACAATACAAAGATGGCTAAAAGAGATTATTACGAAGTGCTGGAGGTGTCAAAAACCGCCACAGTAGAAGAAATTAAGAAAGCATATCGAAAGAAAGCAATCCAATTCCACCCGGACAAGAACCCCGGTGACAAACAGGCAGAAGAAAACTTCAAGGAAGCTGCCGAAGCGTACGACGTATTGAGTGATCCTCAGAAACGCCAGCGCTATGACCAGTTCGGGCATGCCGGAGTAGGAGGTGCATCCCAGGGAGGTGGCTTTGGTGGAGCCGGAATGTCAATGGAAGATATCTTCTCTCAGTTCGGAGACATCTTTGGAGGACACTTTGGTGGCTTTGGCGGTTTCGGTGGTTTTGGCGGAGGCTCACGTGGCGGCCGTCGTGTGAACCGCGGATCAGATTTGCGTGTGAAGGTAAAACTGAATCTGAAAGAGATCGCTAACGGAGTAGAGAAGAAAATAAAGGTTAAGAAATATGTACCTTGTAGCAAATGTCACGGTAGCGGAGCAGAAGACGATCACAGCTCCAAGACTTGTGAGACTTGCCATGGCAGTGGTGTCGTTACCCGTATTGCCAATACAATCCTGGGTCAGATGCAGACACAGTCAACCTGTCCGACTTGTGGCGGTGAAGGAAAGATCATCACTAAAAAATGTGCTCAATGTGACGGTGAAGGTGTTATGCGTGATGAAGAGATCATTACGATCAACATACCTGCCGGCGTAGCTGAAGGAATGCAGTTATCCATGAGCGGAAAGGGAAATGCAGCCCGCCACGGAGGTATAAACGGTGACCTACTGATTTTGGTTGAAGAAGAACCGCATGCAGAACTGATCCGTGACGAGAATGACTTGCTGTATAACTTGTTGTTGAGTGTTCCGCAGGCTGCTTTGGGAGGAACCGTAGAAGTTCCGACCATCGACGGTAAAGCGAAAGTGAAGATTGAACCGGGTACGCAACCTGGTAAAGTCCTTCGCCTGAGAAATAAGGGACTTCCTTCCGTGAACAGTTATGGAACGGGTGATTTGCTGGTAAATGTCAGCGTATATATTCCTGAAACATTATCAGCGTCAGAAAAAGAAACGCTGACCGGCCTGGATAATTCACCGAATTTCCAGCCGAACCGTACGATGAAAGAGAAGATCTTCAGCAAATTCAGACATATGTTTGATTAGAAGTATTCAACTATTCTCAGATAAATAAGAAAAGAGTAAAGTCGACTAACAGGAAGTTGGCTTTACTCTTTTTTATTATCGGGCTTGTCCCGGATGGACAGGGCGGTGACTTTTCACATACCTCTTTTTTATAAAGCAATATATTACTGCCCTCATTTATTAGTTTCTCTGATCATTTTTCCTACTTCTTTCAACGTTTTCACATCTATATCACGAATACGTCCCTTGTAATCAGGCCCTATGTTGACGGAAAATATATTTTCATACTCTACGGCTTTCAGGTAATCTTCATATATTTTGGAAGCCGGATGGCATAAGTTGTCATGCTTGGGTAAGGAATAAAACCAGGTGGCACCTCCCTGATGTGGGGGAAGGAGTGGATATGTAAATTCGGCAACCAGGTAACCGTTGTAGTTTGCTTCATGATCCTTATTATACTGACTGGCTTCGCTGTCACCCAACCGTCCGGGTTTTCCCATTTCCCGCAGACATAAACGTCCGGATGGTTCTCCGTGATTATAGCCTACAAAACAATTCGGTTGGAACTGGTGGACCCAACGGGTGGTCTCTGCATGCGAAAGTCCGCCGTCGCCCGTTGCATGGTCAAACCAGATTAGCTCTATGGGGCCGTATTCTGTCAGCAACTCTTTTAACTGTGCCTTTTTAACTTCCGGGTTAACACCTCCTGCATCTCTGCCGCGACCACCTTTTCCCCGGGTAGCTTCCGGCCAGTTCCAATCTCCTTCCGAGAAATAAATTCCCAGTTTTATACCATATTTGTCACACGATTTGCGAAGCATTGCCATTACGTCCTTTCCCAGCGGGGCATTTGTAACCTTGAAATCGGTAGTCTTCGTGTCCCACAAACAGAAGCCGTCATGATGTTTGGTCAGGAAATAGATATAATTCATGCCTGCTTCTTTCGCGGTTCTGGCCCATTGGTCCGTGTCGCATTCCGTAGCACGGAAAAATTCGACAGGCAGTTCTTCTCCGGTCCATTCTTTTCCGGAGAAAGTGCTTAATGACCAACAAATGAACATACCGAATTTCATATCCTTCATCTCTTGTGCCCTGATATCGTTCGGGATAACTTCTTTACTGATAGACGTTTTTGTCGATTGGCAGGAAGTGATTACTGACAAACATATTCCTAGAAAGATGGTAGAGAAATATTTCATGTTATCTGATTTAAAGTTTGTACAAACTTAGTAATTTCTCAGTCGGTAATCTTGTAAAAAAAAACTTTATATTTGTACAATCTTATCATAATGCATATTTTATATGATTTATTTATCCCAGACATACGAGATTCTTACCGGAGGCTTTTATACCGGAAGCGTTTCATGGAATAAAAAGCGGACAGAGGTGGATAATTGTTTTAAAATCTATCAGTTAACAGAAGGAGAGGTTCGTATTTGCGATGAACAGCAGGAATTTACTTTGCAGAAGGATAAGACTTATTTTATTAATGGCAATAAACTGACCCGTCAATACTGTGATTCTTCATTTTCTATCCACTGGTTGCATTTCATTCCAAAAGATTTGGTTGTTTATCAGGGATTATTGTCTTTGCCTCTTGTTGTGGAACTGCCTGACGTAGCAAAGGGACAAAATGTACTCATGCCGGATATAGAACAATTACAATCTCAAAGTGCGGCATCATGCTATAAATATACTTTTGAATTACTGAAGCTCCAGACGTTTATACAAGCCTTTATCATACGTGTTTTTGAGCGATATCCTTTGGACGAGAATGACCAAACCTATAATATACAGCGTTTGCAACCGGCAGTACGGTATATCAATAAGCATTTTACGGAGTCGATGAACCTGAAAATGCTTGCCGATTTGTGTTGTCTATCTTCGAATTACTTTCATAAGCTATTTACAAAGCTGCTGAATACGACTCCGAACAATTATATCGCTTTATTACGGATGAATGCCTCTCTACAGCTATTAATCAATGATAAATATACCATAAAAGAAATAGCTTACGAGCTGGGATTCACAGACGACGCCTACTTTTGCCGGGTATTCAAAAAGCACTACGGAATCACTCCCGGCGATTATAAGA
>OHQM01001378.1_pt1 | contig 10255 bp, 8 predicted proteins | sample 1577941 | NCBI WGS metagenome assembly OHQM01 (sample SAMEA3879604, study PRJEB24766) | human gut metagenome | biome: human-associated habitat; feature: feces | place: USA | collected 1985/1987
CGGCGGCCCGCATCCGGCGGCTAGACGAGGGGGCGGAGATCATTGTCTTTGAGCGCTCCGGCTATGTGTCCTACGCCAACTGCGGCCTGCCCTACTATATCGGCGGCGTCATTGAGGACCCGGAGGAGTTGACCCTCCAGACCCCGGAAAGCTTTTGGGAGCGGTTTCGCGTCCACATGCGGGTGCGTCACGAGGTCACAGCCATCCACCCCTCCCGCAGGACCGTTTCCGTCCGCAGGCTGGACAGCGGCGAGGAGTTTGAGGAGTCCTATGATAAACTGCTGCTGGCCCCCGGCGCCAAGCCCGTCCAGCCGGAACTGCCGGGAATGGGTCTGGACAAGCTGTTCACCCTCCGCACTGTGGAGGACACCCTGCGCATCCGGGCCTTTGTGGAGCGGGAGAAGCCCCGGTCTGTGGTTCTGGCGGGCGGCGGCTTTATCAGCCTGGAACTGGCGGAGAACCTGCGGAAAATGGGGCTGTCGGTCACAGTCGTCCAGCGGCCCAGGCAGCTGCTGCCCCCTCTGGACGCGGACATGGCCAGCTTTCTCCACGCCAAAATGCGGAAGGAGGGCGTGCAGCTGCTGCTGGGCCACTCCGTGGAGGGCTTTGCGGCCCAGGACGGCGCTATACGCGTACTGTTGAAGGGGGAGGCGCCTCTCCAGGCGGATATGGCGGTACTGGCCATCGGCGTGACCCCGGAGAGCCGTCTGGCCAGGGAGGCGGGTCTGGAACTGGGCATTAAGGGCAGCATAGCGGTCAACGACCGGATGGAGACCTCCGCCCCGGACATCTATGCCGTGGGCGACGCGGTGGAGGTCCGGCACTATATCACCGGAGGGAAGGCGCTGATTTCCCTGGCGGGTCCCGCCAACAAGCAGGGCCGCATTGCCGCGGACAATATCTGCGGCGGCAGCAGCCGGTATCCCGGCTCCCAGGGCTCCTCCGTCATCAAGCTGTTCGACATGACAGCGGCCGCCACCGGAATCAATGAGCAGACGGCAAAAGCGGCGGGCATCAGCTGCGACAAGGTCTACCTGTCCCCCGCCAGCCACGCCGGCTACTACCCCGGCGGCAGGGTCATGACCATGAAGGTGATCTTTGAAAGGGGGACCTACAAGCTGCTGGGCGCCCAGATCGTGGGCTACGACGGGGTGGACAAGCGGATCGACGTGCTGGCCACGGCCATCTATGCGGGCCTGACGGCCCTGCAGCTGAAGGATCTGGATCTGGCCTACGCCCCGCCCTACTCCTCCGCCAAGGACCCGGTGAATATGGCGGGCTTCATAATTGAGAACCTTTCCAACGGCACGCTGAAGCAGTTCCACTGGGACGAGATCGACGCCCTGCCCCGGGACGGCAGCGTAACGCTGCTGGACACCCGCACCGCCGGGGAGTTTGCAGGCGGCCATGTCCACGGCTTTGTCAACATCCCCGTGGATGAACTGCGCCAGCGCCTGGGTGAGCTGCCCGCCGGAAAGCCCGTCTACGTCATGTGCCAGAGCGGCCTGCGCAGCTATCTCTCCTGCCGCGTGCTCAGCCAGCACGGCTTTGACTGCTATAATTTTTCGGGCGGCTACCGGCTGTACGCCTCTGTCACCGGCGACCGCTGCGCCGCCGGCGCAGCGCTCCCCTGCGGGATGGAAACATAAGCGCAAAAATGCCCGTCACGGCAACGTGGCGGGCATTTCCTATGGGCTTTGCAGCTGTCTCAATTTCCTCTCGTCCGTAATTGCCACGGTCCCCCGCGCCAGCTTCACCATGCCCTCGGCCTGGAAATAGCGCAGCATTCTTGTGACCACCTCCCGGGCGGTGCCCAGGTGGTTTGCAATTTTCTCGTGGGTAATCCGGAGATCGGAGACGCCCTCCAGGGCGCTCTCCTGCAGGAGGAAGTCCGCCAGGCGCTTGTCGAAGCTTTTCCACATAACCTGCTCTATGAGCCACATGACCTCGGAAAACCGGCTGCTCATAATCTCATTGGTATAGTTGGCCAGTGCGGCGGATTCCTCCATCAGGGCCCGGTAGACGTCCGGGGGAATCACCCAGAGTTCCGTATCCTTTTCCGCCTGGATGGTGATGTCAAACTGGATGCCGCGCATCATGCAGGAGGCGGAAAACAGGCAGATATCCATGGCAAAGAGGCGGTACAGGGTAATCTCCCGCCCCTCGTCGGATAGGATGTAGGCCCGCAGCTGGCCGGAACGGACCAGCAGCAGACCCAGGCAGTCCGCGGAGCCGCTGTGGAGCACAGCCCCCCTGGGTACACTGCGGTGGAACGCGGCGCCATACAGCCGCTCCCTCTGCTGCCCGGTCAGCTTGCCCCAAACGGGAAAATAGCTTGGGAAATCCACGGCGGCACCTCCTTTTTTAATTCGCATAAAACTTCATGCGCCACCAGGCACACCGGGGATGGTGTGCCCGGGCTGTTGCAGCGCTCTCCCCCCATGTGATATACTCTTGGAAACGAGGGACAAATCATCGGTGGACAGGGGAGGTCTTGGACAAGGATGGAGAAAAAATTAACCGTGCTCTCCCATATTGCCCACGTATTGAATCGGGAACACATCACCTGGGCGGTAGGCGCCTCCATGCTCCTGTATTGTAAGGGCAAAACGGACCAGATCCACGACATTGACATCATGTGTCATGAGGACGACGCCCAGCGGGCAAAGGAATTGCTCTTACAGATGGGGACCCTGGCCCCGCCGGCCGCCAGGGGGCAGTACAGGACCCGGCACTTTTATGAATTCACAATAGAGGGCGTGGAAGTGGACATGCTGGCGGGGTTTGTGATTGTGAAGGACGGAATCGAATATGACTGCTCCCTGCTGCCGGAACAGATCGTGGAATACGCGCAGGTGAACGGCCAGCGGATTCCCCTCCAGTCCTTACAGCAGTGGAGACGGTACTATGACCTGATGGGAAGGGCCGCCAAAGTCGCGTTGATTGACGGGTAGCCCTCCCTTCGGCCCTCTCCGGGCCCCGGCAAAAGCGCCCCCCGACCATCAGTCGGGGGGATGCTTTTTTGCTTTTCGGCGCCGGATCCCACGGCATGGGGACAGCGGCGCCCTACGCGGTTTTCAGCAGCACCTCCACGATGCCGGCATACTCGGTGTCCGGGTAGAAGCGGATCTGCCAGGGGCAGGGGGGTATCTCCACCGACGCCTCCGCCGGCGGCTCCGTCTCCCCGCCGGGCTGCGTCTCGGGGGCGGGCTCCTCCCCGGCGGCGGGCGGAGTCTCCTCCGTCTCCCCGTCGGAGGGGGCCGTCTGGGCGGCCAGTTCCTCCAGACATATCTCCCGCCACAGCCCCTCCACGGCGGAGCGCACCTCCGACTGAAGTTCCGTCTCATAGACGAACTTGGCTGTCAGGCGGGCGTGGTCCTCCCGCAGGGCCAGGCGCAGCAGATCCACCAGGGACTGGCTGTCCGACAGGGCCATCAGCCCCGCCACATCCTCCACATCCTCCCGGTAGACCAGCCGGTAGGTAATGGTGGCGCTGTCCTCCTGGGACTCGTAGGAGAAGGTGACGCTCTCCAGCAGATAGGCGCCCAGCGTGGTCTCCCGGCGAACCTCCTGTCCGGCCTCAAACGCCTCGGCATAGGACCGCTGGGCGGCGTAGTAGCGGATCACGCCCTCCTCCGCCCCCTGCTGCACCAGCATCAGCAGGGAGTTGACCAGATCCTGATAGTTCTCCGCCCGCAGGGTATCCTCGCCGCTGGCGTCCCAGTAGCGGTTGCGGTAGGGCTCCACCACACTGTAGGACCGATCCAGCAGGGCCGCGCAGCCCGTCAGCGCCAGGCACAGGGCCAGGGCCGCCGCCCATATCCCTTTTTTCATTCCGGCACCTCCCCGGCTCCGCCGATCAGGAGCCCAGCTCCTCGTCAATGAGCACGACCTCCATATCCATGGACAGCATCGGCCCGTAGTGGACGGTCAGCGCCCGGCAAATCCGCTCCGGGCTGTGGCAGTTGTAGCACCGGTCGGCCTTGGCCGCGCAGGGCGTTTTCCGTCCCAGCCGCTGGGCATTTTTCGGGGCCACCACATTGCGCAGGCGGTCCAGCGCGCTGGCGAAGTCCGGCGACACCTTGTTCCGGCCCGCCACAAAGTACACCTTCCGGTGGCCGTAGAGGGAGGAGGAGAGGCGATTTCCGCTGCCGTCGATGTTCAATATCTCCCCCGTATCCTCCGCGATGGCGTTGGCGGAGAGCAGATATACCTCCGCCCCGGCGGCCTGGCGGCGGGCTGCGCCGGGATCGGCACTGGTCCAGTGGAAGGCCAGGGTGTTGTGCTCCGCCAGGGTCTTATCCAGCCCCAGTTCCGTCAGGGTTAGGGAGCCGCCCATGCCCACGGTAACGCCGTCAATGGCCCCGTTGAGATAGGCGGCGGCCTCCTCCCCGGTTTTAAACACGGACACGGCAAAGCCGTTTCCCTCCAGGACCTTTCTTAGTTTTTCAAATGCCATGGTGCTTCCTCCTCTGCTGCATATAAATTTATAAGCTGTCCGGTGTATACTCTCCGAAGCCCTCCCCCAGCACCTCGTGGGCCTCGCAGACAATGATAAAGGCCCCCGGGTCCAGGGCGGTAACGGCAGCCTTAATGGCGGCGATCTGGCTGCGCTTAAAGGCGCACAGCACCACCTGCTTCTCATCCCCGCTGAAGCCCCCCTTGCCCTCCAGCAGGGTGACGCCCAGATCCATGGCCAGCAGCTTTTCCGCCACCGGCCCGCTGTGGGCACTGATGATGTAGGCCATCTTGGCGTTGGTGGAGCCGTATACCACCGCGTCCATGGCCAGGCTGGCGATATACATGGCCATGATGCCGTACAGGGCATTGTGCAAGCTGCGGAAGGTCATGGCGTAGAGGACAATCACCACCACGTCGATCCCCAGGCACAGCCGGCCGATGGAGAGATGCCGCAGCTTATACTTCAGCAGCCGGGCGGCCAGTTCCGTGCCGCCGGTGGTGGCCCCCACATTCAGCAGCAGCCCCATGCTCAGCCCCAGCAGCACGCCCCCGTATACGCAGGCCAGCAGCGGGTCCATGGGGTGGAAGGTATACACCATGGCCAGCGCGTCGATGAGAACCGAGCCGATGGCCATGGCGAACAGGGAAGACACCAGCAGCCGGGGGCCCTGCTTGCGCACACCCAGATAGAAGAGGGGGATGTTCAGCAGAATCACCGTCACGCCCACAGGCAGGGCGGGAAACATCCGGTTCAGGATCTGGGCAACGCCGGTAAAGCCCCCCATGGAGATGTTGTTGGGCTGAAACAGCCAGTTGAAGCTGACAGCGTAGATCGCGCTGCCCAGCACGATCATGCCATACTCATACAGGCGGCGCAGCACCGGACTCTTGATTTTCACGAAAAGACCTCCTTGTGCACTCTACAGCAGCTGCATCTGCTGGTCGTCCCCGTCCTCCTCCCTCAGGATGGCGCCGGCGGCGGGGATGGCGCGGCAGCGATAGCGGCCTAAATTGGTGATACCGCTGTCCTCCAGGGTGCGGACGCGGTCTAAGTGGAACCTGCTCTTCAGTGTCATAACCTGGACCCCCTGGGTAGAGCGGGTGGCCTTGGGGGCCAGAAGGGCGGTGCTCACCACCAGGGCCCGGACCTCCGAGGAGTAGAGGGCCACCTCCCGCTCCTCCGTCAGGTGCATCAGGGCCACCAGCGGGCTCTTGTCGCTGTACGCCCCGGTAAGGCGCCGGCGGTTGGAGGTGGTGGCGTAGGCCCCCAGGTCCACCCGGGCGGCCTTGCCGTTTTCAAAGAAAAACAGCACGCTCCCGGCGTAGTCCCCCGGCAGCACCATGGCCACCACGTTCTCCCCCTCGTCCATAGCCAGCCTGGTGGGCAGATAGTCCCCCAGGGCGCTGGCCTTGGTGTCGTCAAAATCGCTGAGGCGGCATTTGTACACCTGCTGGCGGCTGGTAAAGAACATGACCTCCGCCCGGTTGGTGGCCTCCGCGCTCTGGCGCAGCCCATCCTCCTCCTTGAACTTCTGGGTGTCCGCCATGCGCAGAGACTGGGGGGTGATCTTCTTGAAGTAGCCCTCCCGGGAGAGAAAGACCGTCACCGGATAGTCCGGGATCTCCTCCGCCTCGTCGCAGGCGTCCGGTTCGTGGTCGTAGGCGATGGTGGTGCGCCGGGGCTGGGCGTACTTTTTCTTCACATTCTCCAGTTCGGAGATGATGACCTGCCGGATGCGCCGGGGGCTGTCCACCAGATCCTCCAGGTCCGCGATCTCCCCCTGAAGGGCGGCGGTCTCCTCCACCCGTCTGAGGATATACTCCTTGTTGATGTTGCGCAGCTTGATCTCCGCCACATACTCCGCCTGGGACTGATCGATGCCGAAGCCGATCATCAGATTGGGGATGACCTCGGCCTCCTCCTCCGTCTCCCGAATGATGCGGATGGCCTTGTCGATGTCCAGCAGGATGCGCTTGAGGCCCTTGAGCAGGTGCAGCTTGTCCTTCTTTTTGCTCAGGGTGAAGTACACCCGCCGCCGGACGGAATCGGTGCGCCAGGCGCACCACTCCTCCAGCACCTCCCGTACCCCCATCACCCGGGGCATCCCCGCCACCAGGATGTTGAAGTTGCAGCTGATGGCGTCCTGGAGCGTGGTGGATTTATAGAGTTTGGCCATCAGCTTGTCCGGGTCCACGCCCCGTTTCAGGTCGATGGCCAGCTTCAGGCCGCTGAGGTCCGTCTCATCCCGCATGTCGTTGATTTCCCGCAGCTTGCCGGCCTTGATGCACTCCGCCACCTTGTCCAGGATGGCCTCGGTGGTGGTGGTGTAGGGGATCTCGTAGATCTCCACCACGTTCTCTTCCTTCACGTAGCGGTACTTCCCCCGAATCCGGATGGAGCCCCGACCAGTGCGGTACACCTCCTTCAGGGCGGCGGCGTCGTAGAGGATCTCGCCGCCGGTGGAGAAATCCGGCCCCAGCAGTGTGGCGCCAAGGTCACAGTCCGGGTTTTTCAGGTAGGCGATGGTGGTGTCGCACACCTCCCCCAGGTTGAAGCCGCACAGCTGGGACGCCATGCCCACGGCGATACCCTGGTTGGCGCTGACCAGAATGTTGGGGAAGGTGGTGGGCAGCAGGGCGGGCTCCTTCATGGTGTTGTCGTAGTTGTCCACAAAGTCCACCGCGTCCTGGTCCAGGTCCCGGAAGAGTTCGGCGCAGATGGGGGAGAGCTTCGCCTCGGTGTACCGGCTGGCGGCCCAGGCCATATCCCGGGAGTAGACCTTGCCGAAGTTGCCCTTGCTGTCCACAAAGGGGTGGAGCAGGGCGTCATAGCCCCGGGAGAGACGAACCATGGTGTCATAGATTGCGACATCGCCGTGGGGATTGAGGCGCATGGTCTGGCCCACGATGTTGGCGGACTTGGTCCGGGCGCCGGTGAGAAGCCCCATCTTGTACATGGTGTATAAAAGCTTCCGGTGGCTGGGCTTGAAGCCGTCGATCTCCGGGATGGCCCGGGAGACAATGACGCTCATGGCGTAGGGCATGTAGTTGACTTCCAGGGTGTCGGTAATGGGCTGCTCCAGCACCTGGGCCCGCAGGCCCATCACGTTGGGATTATTGACTTTTTTGGCCCCCTCCTCGGGGGTTTTCTTCTTTGCCATTGACATGCGTTCCTTTTCTCGAGACTGTCAATAAAGAGGCCCTGCCTCTTTTCAAAAAGCTTGGGGGCCTGCATGCACAGGCGGGGCAGGGCAGGAAAAGGCCCGCCCGGACGCCGCGGAATGCTCCTGCCCCCAGGCTCTTACCTACCCATACCGCTCCAGCCGAGATTCCAGGCCGTGGCGGGCCTTGGCCTGACGGATGCCGGCCATGTGGGGCTGGGCCTGGTGGCGCTCCAGGGCGGCGGCGTCGCGCCACTTCTCCAGCAGCAGCGCCTCCCCGTCCTGCCGGCAGGAGAGGAAGTAGTCGTACTGCAGGCAGCCGTCCTCCGCCTGCACCGCTTTTTGCAGGCCCTGGGCCTGGATGTCCGCCAGAAAGGCGCGGACCGCCTCCGGCCGGCCGGTGTAGTACACGTGCAGAATGATCTGTTCCATGGGGACCTCCTCTTATTTGTACAGATTCAGGAAATATCCGCCAGATCCAAAAACTTATACCCCTCGTTGGCGATATGGTCCTTCCGGCCCTGGAGGTTGTCCCCCAGCAGGAGGTCAAACATCCGGCTGGTGGCCTCCGCCGCCTCCGGCATGACCTTGATGAGCCGCCGTGTGGCCGGATTCATGGTGGTCAGCCACATCATCTCCGGGTCGTTCTCACCCAGGCCCTTGCTGCGGTCAATCTTGTACTTCTTCCCCTCCAACTTCTTGACAATATCCCCTTTCTCCTTCTCCGAGTAGGCGAACCAGGTCTTTTCCCCGCAGGTGATCTCAAAGAGGGGGGACTCGGCGATATACACGTACCCCTTCTCAATCAGGGTGGGGCAGAGGCGGTAGAGCATGGTGAGGATCAGGGTGCGGATCTGAAAGCCGTCCACGTCGGCGTCGGTGCAGATGACCACCTTGCTCCAGCGGAGGTTGTTCAAATCAAAGGAACTGAGGTCCTTCACGTGCTTGTTCTGGACCTCCACGCCGCAGCCCAGGACCTTCATCAGGTCGGTGATAACCTCGCTTTTGAAAATCCGGGCATAGTCCGCCTTCAGGCAGTTGAGAATCTTGCCCCGGACGGGCATAATGCCCTGGAATTCCGCGTCCCGGCTCAGCTTCACGCTGCCCAGGGCCGAGTCGCCCTCCACAATGTAGATCTCCCGGCGGCCCGTGTCCCGGGTCCGGCAGTCCACAAACTTCTGCACCCGGTTAGCAATGTCGATGGAGCCGGACAGCTTTTTCTTGATATTCAGCCGGGCCTTCTCCGCCGTCTCCCGGCTGCGCTTGTTGATGAGCACCTGCTCCGCAATGCGCAGGGCGTCGTTGGGGTTCTCAATGAAGTAGATCTCCAGCCGGGTTTTCAGCAGTTCCGTCATGGCCTCCTGCACAAACCGGTTGTTGATCGCCTTCTTCGTCTGGTTTTCATAGCTGGTCTGGGTGGAAAAGTTGTTGCTCACCAGCACCAGGCAATCCTCAATGTCCGCCCAGGTGATCCTGGACTCGTTCTTCTGATACTTGTTATTCTGGCGGAGCCAGGCGTCGATGGCGCTGACAAAGGCGGATTTGGTGGCCTTCTCCGGGCTGCCGCCGTGCTCCAGCCAGCTGGAGTTGTGGTAGTGCTCAATCACCGCCACCTTGTTGGAGAAGCAGCAGGCCACGCTGAGTTTTACCTTGTAGTCGTCCTTGTCGGCCCGGTCCCGGCCCCGGCGCTCCGTCTCCCAGAACACGGGGTCCGTCAGGGGGCCCTCCCCCGCCAGTTCCCGCACATAGTCCACGATGCCGTTTTCGTAGAGAAATTCCGTGGTCTCAAACCTGCCGGGGACCGTCTCGTTGCGGAAGCGGAAGGTGATGCCGGCATTGACCACCGCCTGGCGCTTCATCACGCCGGTATAGTAGTCGGCGGGGATATCGATGTCGGTGAACACATCCAGGTCGGGCAGCCAGCGGGTGCGGGTGCCTGTCCGCTTTTTCGTCAGGGGCGTTTTCGTCAGTTCCTGGCCCTTTTTGCCCTGGGCCTTTCCCTGCTTGAAGTGCAGCTGGTGCTCAAAGCCGTCCCGCCAGACGGTGACGTCCATATAGGCGGAGGCGTACTGGGTGGCGCAGGCGCCCAGGCCGTTGAGGCCTAAGGAGAACTCGTAGTTCTCCCCCTCGTTGTTCCCATACTTGCCTCCGGCGTACAACTCACAGTACACCAGTTCCCAGTTGAACCGGCGTTCCTTCTCGTTCCAGTCCACCGGGCAGCCCCGGCCCTGATCCTCCACCTCCACGCTGTGGTCCAGGTAGCGGGTGACGGTGATGAGCCGGCCATACCCCTCCCGGGCCTCGTCAATGGAGTTGGACAAAATTTCAAATACGGCGTGCTCACAGCCCTCCAGCCCGTCGGAGCCGAAGATCACCCCGGGGCGCTTGCGCACCCGGTCCGCCCCCTTCAGCGCGCTGATGGAGTCGTTGCCGTAGTTCTGTTTCTTCTCAGTTGCCATAGGTTCCTCCGCTTTGGAATGATCGCGTACATGGGAATAGTGTATCAAATTTTTGCCCCAAAGGCAAGGAAATTCCCGGCATTCACGTCCCCCGGTAGCCACTATTATTGAGTTACACACCAAGGAATTGGATGTGTAACTCAATTTTTTGCTATGCAAAAACATAGCAAAAGG
>OHQM01001387.1_pt1 | contig 10189 bp, 10 predicted proteins | sample 1577941 | NCBI WGS metagenome assembly OHQM01 (sample SAMEA3879604, study PRJEB24766) | human gut metagenome | biome: human-associated habitat; feature: feces | place: USA | collected 1985/1987
GCTCGGCGCCGAAGCAGCCGGCCTTGAGCTTGAGGTCGGACACGGGGATGCCCGCCTCGCGGATGGACTCGCCCAGATACAGGGCGTAGGAAGGCGTGCAACAGAGCATGGTGGCGCCCAGTTCCTTGATCATCATGATCTGGCGCTGGGTGTTGCCGCTGGACATGGGGATGACCGTGGCCCCCAGCCGGCCCGCGCCCTGATGCGCGCCGAGGCCGCCGGTGAAGAGGCCGTAGCCGTACGAGACGTGCACGACGTCGTCCTTGGTGCCGCCGGCCGCGACGATCGCGCGCGCGCAGCCGTCGTCCCAGGCATCGATGTCATGCTGCGTGTAGAAGGCGATGACGCGCTTGCCGGTGGTGCCGCTCGTGGACTGGATACGGACGCATTCGGAGAGGGGTTTGCAGAGCAGCCCGTAGGGATAGGCCTCGCGCAGGTCGTCCTTGCTGATGAAGGGAAGCTTGTGCAGGTCGTCGACGCCCTTGATATCCTCCGGCTTCACGCCGTGTTCGTCCATCTTCTTACGGTAGTAGGGCGAGTTTTCATAGGCGTGCCGGACGGTCTTTACAAGTCCTTCGCTCTGCCATTCTCTGATCTGTTCACGTGACGCGCATTCGATTTCGGGCTGGTAATAATTCTGTTTCTCCATTTTTCTCATTTCCTTTCTCGGGTCTCTCCCAAATGTTTTTTAAAAATTTATGCTGTCGCCGGGCAGCAAAAAAGCAGGGCCGCAATGTGCGGGCCCTGCTTCAACGACATATACGCGGTGCGTAGATTCAAATGGCGCTATCTATGAATCAAGCAGTCTTCGCGCAGATCCCGTGAAGAGGACCCGCGCCGATAAAGGAGAACCGTGTGACACGACTGTCAAGCGATGAAGCTGTTATCTTATTCGTCATGTCCCATTGCCTCCTTTCAGATGATTTACACTGATTATCTTTCAATGGGTGAAATTTTAGATACAAACAGAGCGATTGTCAACCCCATTAAGTGAATAAACCGGCGGCTTGTTAATTGCAAAAGTAAATGGTTTTCTTTGCCCCAAATACGCGACGCCAGCGTTTATTTACGTACTATGAAATATTTTTAAAATATTATCGTTATATTTAGAAAATAATTTATTGATTAATTGACTTAAATTTTATATATGTGTTATTGTATGCTTATGATTGGTTTTATATATATAATTAAAAAATAGATGGTGCAGTGTCCGATGGTGGGGAAAAAAAGCGAACTGACGATCATAACAAAGGCCAAAGAGCTGACCGATTATATTTTTGTAGCGACGGAATCGTCCCCGAAGAAATATCGGTATACCTTTACGGCGAGACTCCAGAACAAATCTCTGGAGGTTGTCGAGACGCTTTACGCGGCGAACGACGTCTATATTGGCGGCGGTGAGTCTTCGAAGAGGTATGAAAGGCGCCTTGACCTGCAGCATAAAGCGCTTACGGACTTGAAAGTCATTGATTATCTGTCATTCGTGGCAAGCGAGCGGGGATGTTTGCTCAAGAGACAATACGAACATCTTAGCGAGTTGATAAGCGATTGCTCTAATTTGTTGGGAGCATGGATAAACAGCGATAAAAAAAGATTCGCGTCCAGAACGTGATTTTTTATAGTTTGGGGACAGGGTTAAAAAAGGGCGGTTATTGGTGGCTTCGTTCCCCCGGCGGCAGCGTCTACTAAGCGTCAGACGTCGATAGCGACGGCAGCCTCAACGATAGCGGCGTTAATCTTGGGGCTGTCGGCCTTCGTCCGGATCTGCCTTAACTGCGTGAAACTAGGCCCAAGGGGGCGAGTCGGTGCGTAAGGCAAAGGAATCCTGTTCCTTTCCCGGCAGATGGATAAAGCAAAACTCCTAATGCGGGGATAAACACATACCGCGGAGAGAACGGACATAAGAAACAGCTATTTTCGTTTTCATATGAATTTTGATTACAGTACTTCAGAATTCTTCCGCGGTGAATTTTATTTTTTGTGATCGGAGGTGATATATGACGACAGATTACGAGAAAATGTCTTCCTTTGAGAGTCTCATGCAGGCTCACAAGGCTGCGAGACGGGGCAAGCGCTGTAAAACCGAGGTAATACTCTTTGAGATGAATCTGTCACAAAGTCTCTGGCAGCTTAAAAGAGCTTTAGACGACAGAACATACAAAATAAGCGGGTATTATCGGTTTAAAATCCACGATCCGAAAGAGAGAAACATAGACGCGCTGCACTACAGAGACAGAGTCGTTCAGCACGCGCTTTGCGACCAGATACTCTGGCCGCTTCTTGAAAACCGTATGATATATGACAATGCCGCCTCAAGAAAGGGAAAGGGAACCTCATTTGCGATAGACCGCCTCTCTTGTTTTTTAAGGGAACATTACAAGAGCCATGGTGCGCACGGATATTTTCTGAAAGCCGATTTCAGCAGATATTTTATGAGCATATCGCATACGGTCCTGAAGACAAAGATGCGAAAAGTGCTGGCTGACGACGAGGTATACGGACTGGTTTGCGGCATAATCGACAGCTTCTCCCCCGGGGTACCACTGGGAAACCAGACGAGCCAGTGTTTTGGGGTCTATTACCCGGACAGCATGGACCGGATAATAAAAGAGGACTGGCGCGCAAAATATTACACGCGGTACATGGACGACGGCGTAATCGTGCATCACGACAGGGAATTCCTCAAGGATTGCCTTGCGGCTATGAGAGATCATGCTGAAAATGTATTGAAGCTTCAATTCAACAAAAAGACTCAGATATTTCCAATATCTAACGGAGTGGACTATCTCGGTTTCCACTTTTATCTCACGGATACGGGGAAAGTTGTTCGTAAACTGAGGAGGCAGTCGAAGAAGCGCTTTGGGGGTAAGCTGAAGGAAATCGCCGCAAAATACTATAACAACGAAATGGATTATGCGGCGGTGAAATCCCATCTGGCGGGTTTTAGGGGGCACCTTGGCCAGGGGCACACATACTCGTTAAAGCGTCGGCTGCTTGAGAATACGGACATGCTCAACTTTATTGACGAAATATAAAGGAGATGGAAAAAGTGAAAAGAACGAAAAGAATTCTGATGTTGTTATGCGCGGCGGCGTTATTAATGGTGCCTGTGCTGCCCGCGATGGCGCTGACAAGCGCGGACGTCGTCTATTATGGGACATACCCGCAGTCCGGCACCTCGGCTGACTTCAAGGTGGAGCCCGTTCTCTGGCGCGTGCTCGAAGTGAGCGGCGACAAGACGGCGCTCATGCTTTCGGAAAAGATACTGGACGGCGGCGTGTCATTCAATCCCGATTACAGCGATACCGATCCATACTATTGCTGGTGGAGCGAATCGCAGATCCGCAAATTCCTCAATGGCAAAGAATATGTCGGGTCGGTCTCAGCGGATGTGACCAAGATAACGGTGAGGAACCCGAAGCCCTATTCCTTCTACGGGAAGGCCTTCTCCGCGGGCGAAGGCGGCGGGATAATAAAGGCGGATGTGGACAACTCGAGCACACGGGGTGCTACCCCCGGTCCCAAGACAACCGATAAAATATTCCTCCTTTCCTACGCCGATGCGAAAAATACTGCCTATGGTTTTGCCAATGATGATAATAGCAGTAGTTCCCGTAAAGCGGAGCTTACCGGCTATGGCGCGTCGCAGGGAGTCATGAGTAATACGGAAGGTAACAAGAAGTATGGTTATTGGTGGCTTCGTTCCCCCGGCGGCGGCGTCTACTGAGCGTCAGACGTCGATAGCGTCGGCGGCCTCGACGATGGCGGCGTTTATCTTGGGGCTGTCGGCCTTCGTCCGGCTTTTCATTTAAATCTTGAAAACATCATCTTCACATCTCCCGCCGCAGGCGGGAAACAGGATGACCTGACCGCCTCGCTCTATAAGCAGAGCTACGCCTCCGACGATAAGGGAAGAGATGAACACAAACTGACCCTCGCGACAAATACCTACAAACTCGTCTCTGCCGACGTTACCTCAGGGAAGATAACCGCCGCCGCCAGCGTTGACGTGGCCTACTCCGGGGCCTCCACGGGCGCGGGCTACCACCTCGCCGCCGTTATCACGAGCGGCGACCGCTCCCTCTATTACGGACGGATAAAGAGCCTTGAAACGGCGGCCGACGCGTCGGGCGCCGCCACCTTCGTCATCCCCGAATACCGCGAGGGCGAAGAGGTCTATATTTTCGTCGAGGGCCGTAATGACAATGACGACTATAAGACGGATTTTGCGGGCGTGCCGATCTGTATCGCGGGAAGCGGCAGAACGATAGAGCCGCTCTCCGAAGATGTGGAAGAGCCGCGCCCGGAGACAAAATTTGTGACCGTAAATCCCTCGGAGCTGACCCTCGTAAAGGGTTATGACAAAAAACTCACGGTATCCTTTGCGCCCGAGGGGGCGCTGGAGGAGGTAACCTGGAGCAGCGACAGCCCGGATGTCGCCGCCGTCGACCCCGTGACGGGAGTCGTCAGCGCGCTGAAGGCGGGGAGCGCGAAGGTCACGGTGAAGGCGAAAACGAGCGGTAAAGAGGCTTTCTGTACCGTCACGGTGACGGAAAAGCCTCAGGCTTCCGCCCTGATACTCACACCCGCGGCGATGACGGTCAGCAAAGGCGTGACGGAAAAGATAACCGCCGCCTTCCGGGGGATAACCGAACAGCCGCTGACCTGGAGCAGCAGCAAAGAGTCGGTCGCCACGGTGGACAAAGAGGGTAAGGTTACCGCCAAAAGCGAAGGAACCTGCGTGATAACGGCGGTCACAAAAGACGGCAATTACAGCGCCTCCTGCGAGGTGAAGGTGACGGCGGCGACGGTGGTCCACGGCGGTGGCTCAGGCGGCTGCAACGGAATCGGCGCCGGCGCGCTCGCGCTGCTGGCCATGCTTCCCTGCCTGCTGATAAGGGGCAAAAGGGAGAGATAGGCGGGTACCGCCTATATGTGGCCGCCTCAGCAGAACCGCGGCGGCCAGAGGAAGTGAATTTTTAACGGGAGCAAAGGAGGCGCGCGGCACCGACCGCGCGCCTCCTTTGCCATTATGCTCCCCTACGCGAAAAATTCTTCCGCGTATTCCACCGCCGCCTTGGGCGCGGGGAGCCCTTCGCGCAGAGGCAGGGCCATGAAGTTTGCCTCCGGAACGTCGAAGGGCGCTTTGATGGCAAACTCCGAGGCCGGGCGGTATCCGGCGCGCGGATAGTAGTTCTCGCTTCCCAGAACGACGGAAAATTCGTAGCCGAGCTCTTTGGCTATCCGGTGCCCCTCGGCCATGAGCCGCGAGCCGACGCCGCGCCGCTGGAACTCCGGCAGGACCGAGAGCGGCGCCAGCGCCAGCGCGGGGGCCTCTCCGAGCCCGATCCTGGTAAACATGATGTGGCCGACGATCCGTCCCTCTTCTTCCGCGACAAGCGAAAGTTCGGGTACGAAAGCGCCGCTTTTTCTGAGCCGCGCTACAAGCTCATGTTCAGTGCCGTCGCGGTGCTCGGCGTTTTCAAAGGCCCTCTCCACTACACGGCAGACCTCGGCGTGGTCTCTTTCCTCTTCTCTTCTGTATATCATTCTGTCGTTTCCTCCATTATCAATCATATGCCGCTGGCGTCACTCTGCGGCGGACAGCGTCTCGGTTTTTTTACGGTTTTATCGGGCGGGGAGGGGTAGATTTACGGGAGACTTTGCCCATACGAAACAAAGGGTGCGGTTGAAACCGTGACCATCGAAAGGCCATTTATTGGTACGCCCGTCACCGCCCTGTATGAAGCAAAACCACATACCAACATAATACGGTATAAAACACCGTTTACGCAGTCCCCTTATGCGGTTTGGTCTCCCTTACAATGCGGTCAAACAGGCACCCCTTGTGTAATTCATTTTTTCAACGATAGCATCAGGTGCGCAGGCTGTCAACAATAGGGCGGGCGCCGCTATTTTTTATTTACCAGCCAGATGCCGCTCATGATCATCGCCGCGCCGAGCAGGAGCCAGAGGGTGTAGCGTTCGCCGATGAGGAAGTAGGAGATGACCATGCCCGCGACGGGCTGGAGGAACTGGAAGACGATGAGTTTCGCGACGGGCATTACGGCGAGGGCTTGATACCAGAGCAGGTAGGCGAAGGCCGAGGAGAGCGCGCCGAGGAAGATTATCGAGAGCCAGGTCTGTACGGTGAAGGTGGGTATTTGGGAGAAATCGGTGCCCACGATGAAGCTGGCGACGAGCGCGTAGAGGAAGGCAAAGACTATCTCCCAGAAGATGGAGAAGGCGGGAGACATTTTGGCTTTGAGGAATTTACGCGAAGCGACAAGGAAGACGGCCCAGTTGAGTACGGATAGCAAGATGATGTAGTCGCCCACGGTGCCGAAGGAGCCGGTTTCGGCGGTCTCTTTCACCGTTCCCCAGGCGAGCACCATCATGACGCCGGCGGCGGAGAGGATGAGGCCGAGCACGCCGGCGCGCGAGATTTTTTCCCCGAGGAAGACGCGTCCGAGCACCGCGACGATCGCGGGAGAGGCGACCATCATCCAGTTCGCGTTGCCCGCGCCGGCGGTCTTCATCGCCACGGCCTGTATCCCCTGGTGGAAGAAGATGCCCTGGAAGCCGATGAGGAGCAGTATAACCGCCTCCTCTTTCGTCGGCAGCCGCAGGCTTTTTTCAAAGAGGCAGCCGGCGGCGAGCACCGGGATGCCGAAGAGGAAGCGCAGCAGCAGGATCAGCGAGGGCTCCGCCTGCGCGAGCGCGTATTTTGTCGAGGCGAAGCTGCCGCCCCAGATCGTGACGGTGACGAGGATGATTATATAGTCATAAAGGCGCGGTCCCGCCGGACGCGCGTTGTCTAGTTCTCCCGATGGCATAGGAACGGAGACACCTCCTTGATAAAAATCTGCTGAACCAGGAGAAATTATACCCTTATTTCGCCGTTATGAGCGCGCCAACATGGACAAAGGATGCGGCGATCTTGGAGTTCATAAATGAAATTCGCCGGTTTTTTGAGGGAGGTTGTCCGCGCGAGAAGCTATTTGTTAGCCCGCGCACGAATTTTTCACTCGCAGGATCAGAGATTCAAAGAGGCCAGCGTCTGCGAGAAAGGCTCAAAGATCAATTTATCATACATAAAAAATTCCCTCGGCAGCAGGTTCTTCGTTTGAAGCATATAGAGGCCGTTGAAAACCGACGTTATGACGACGGCTATTTTTTCTGCCTCAATGTCTACGCGGATCGCTCCCGCCTCTTGGGCTTTCTTTATGTGAGCTGTAACGATCCCGCGTTCCTTAAGGCCCGCGTCGTGGAGCATGTCGAAAACACGGTTCCTGAGGTCTTCCGGCCAGCTGTGATTCTGGCTCAGCAGATTGTAAACGCGAATAAACCGTTCGTCAGAGGTGAAACAGTTCAAGCTCTTTTTGTAAAAGGAGTATAAAGTTTGCTCCGGCATAGGGTCGCTCAGCGCGTTCACCGCCTCTTGTATCTTGGCTTCGCAATGGCGTTTGACGATATGGAGAAGGATGTCCTCTTTATTTTTAAAGTGCCAGTATACGACGCCCTTTGTGATGCCGAGGCTGTGAGCGATCTCCGTAAGCGACGTATTGGAGAACCCCTTTTCTATAAAAAGATCCAGCGCGCCCTCCATTATCCGCTTTCGCGTATTTTCCGCCGCTTCTTTCGTCCTGCGCAAAAGGTTTTCCTCCTTACACCGCTTTGAAATCGGTACCCGCTTCTATGCCGGTTTTTCTGGGGTCAATGATAGCACATATTTTTACGGGCGGCTTCGGTTACTATGCATTTGGCCGCGTTATACTGTTGAATGGACGTAATCAAGAATGTAATTATGGTTATTTTCAATAAAAATATCTGCTTTGGTTTTTACCTGGGACGGCTGTCGTAAGCGCGGCGTTGTTTTTCTTATGCTGTGAGGCGAATGCCCGTCAGTGTTTTTTGCCGCCCTTTAGGGAGCGCGGAATTCCGTCTGTTTATCGTTTTGACATGTCATTGATCCGCCATTAGCTTATGAAATTAAAGTCGTTCTAATCTTTTTGCACATTTAAAACGAGGGCTGTTCATATTGACTTACATACTCCGCGGTAAATATAATCCTCGCACTTTATTTATATTCACTGGGGGTGAATGAATGAAAAGAACAAAGAAAGAGGCTCTTGAGACTCGCGCCAACATACTCGAATCGGCGCTTGACATACTCAGCGTAAAAAATTTCGCGAATACCTCCGTTACGGAGATATCGAAGCGCGCAGGCCTAACCAAGGGGGCGTTTTACTGGCATTTCCGGAATAAGAGCGACCTCCTGCTCCAGCTCGTCGAATCCATTTGCCAGGATAACGAGGAGAGTTTTAGAAATATCCTGAGCACGCCGCATTTAAGCGGAGAGCTGTGGGGCTATTACAAAAAAGAGTTGGCAAAATTAGAGGAGGACGCCAGGTACGCGAAGATCCACATGATGATGGCCCGCCGGCAGTACGAGTGGCCCGTCGAGGTCCAGGAAAGAGCGCGGCAGATAATCGTCGACTACTTTGAACGCGACAGGCTGGCCGTAGAGCGGTTCGTCGTCCTGGGACAAAAAGAGGGCCGTTTCAAAAAGGACATTCCGACAGGAGATATCGCCGTACTGATCAGCTCCATATTCCACGGCCTGTATATGATGCAGCTCGCGGGAAACCTTCCGAAAAGTTTTTCCGAGCATACGGATATCCTCTTTGACACTTTCAACAAGATATTGACTGCGGATGAGAACGCGGTGCTGCTGCGAAACTGATAGGGCGAACCATTGCGGTATTTAAAAAGGTATCTGCAAAAGGTACGAAATTCAAAAGAGAAGGTATATTAAATATGAGAAATCATGAACCGTACAGCGACATAGAAGTCAAAAGCAAACCGAAATCAAAAAAATGGATAAAAGCTGCGGCGGCCGCGGCGCTGATCACCGCGGCCGTTTGCTGCTGGTACGCGGCGCCAAGGATGGGCGGCGGCGCTAAAGGCGGGAACGCTGTCGCCGAAGCGCCGAGCGTGACCGTGGCCGTCGTGAAGAGCGCGGATATCTCAGCGCGGCCGTCGGAGTATGTGGGGCGCGCCGAGGCTATTCAGAGCGTGCAGGTCAAACCGCAGATATCCGGCGAGATCGCCCGCGTCTATTTTCAAGAGGGTTCCATGGTCAGGGAAGGACAGCCGCTTTTCCAGATAGACCCAGCACGCTATCAGGCGACGGTGGAGCTCCGCCGCGCGGAGCTTGAAAAGGCCGGGGCCTCGCTCGCCGAGGCCGACAAATATTACCGAAGGGTGACCTCCGCGGACAGCCGCGCCGTCTCTGCCGCGGAGCGGGACAGCGCCGAGGCGAACCTTCTTCAGTGCCGCGCCGCTCTCTCGCAGGCTAAGGCCAGCCTGCGTCTCGCCGAGATCGACCTCGGCTACTGCCGTATCACCTCTCCGATCACGGGCAAGATCGGCGCGGCAATTTTCACGAAGGGCAACTATGTGACCCCCGCCTCGGGACCGCTTGCCTCCATCGTCCAGATGGACCCTATCCGCGTCTCCTATACGCTGCCGGACCGTGATTACCTGGACCAGCTTGAATATTTTAAAAGTCAGGGCGCGGTTTATAAAACGAAGCTCGTCCTCAGCAACGGCACGACATTCGGCGCGGCTGGCTCCCGCGATTTTGAAGACAATATTGTGGACCGTCAGACGGGAACGGTGCTTATGCATTTACGCTATAAGAACGGGGACGGCCGGCTCATTCCCGGCGAAATGGTGCGCGTATTCACGCAGTCTGTAAAGAGCCGCATGGTCCCGGTCATTCCGCAGGCGGCGGTCATGGCCGACGCTAAAGGCGACTTCGTATACGTGGTTGAGGCTGACGATACGGTTCGCGACATACGCGTGAAACTTGGCCGAGAATTCGGTATGCAGCGTGAAGTCGACGCCGGATTGTCGGAAGGGCAGCGTGTCGTCGTCGCGGGGCTGCAGAATATCCGGCCCGGCGTGAAGGTCAAGGTAAACGCTCCGGCTCCGTCCGGCAAGGCGTCAGATTTGGCCGGTGACAGCCGGAAAAAAGAGGACTAAGAGGATGTTCTCTAAATTTTTCATCGACCGCCCGCGTTTTGCGATCGTCATCTGCGTGCTGATGGCGTTCTCGGGCATGATCGCCGCTTTCTCTCTGCCGATCGAACAGTATCCCAACGTCACTCCGCCGCAGATCCAG
>OHQM01001394.1_pt1 | contig 10150 bp, 9 predicted proteins | sample 1577941 | NCBI WGS metagenome assembly OHQM01 (sample SAMEA3879604, study PRJEB24766) | human gut metagenome | biome: human-associated habitat; feature: feces | place: USA | collected 1985/1987
GAGACTCGATTTTCCAATGCAACGCCGGTATCAATACGGCCTCTGTCCTCGCTGATGGCGCTATCTCCGGTTGTCCCAGTATACGGGCGAACTTCCACCAAGGGAACATCTATAAAGACGATTTCATTGATATCTGGAATAATGAGTTTAAACCGTATCGTAACCGCCAGTGGGCTAAAAAAGGGGAATGCGCGGATTGTAAGATGTTCCGTTATTGCGAAGGCAACGGGATGCACTTATACGATGATGAGGGGAATCTGCTCGTATGCCACTATAAAAGGCTAGTTGACAGTTGACAACTGTCAACTAATTCCTATCTTTGCCCTAGTTAATATTCTAAAATAAGCAATCATATGAAAAACACTTTCATCCTTTGTGCCTTTCTGGCACTAAGTTCTTTTACCGTAGCCCAGCAATCCGAGAAATACCCGCTAGGCGACTATACGGAATTGACCGACACGAAACCGCATGACAGCGACGAGATCTGGGACAAGTTATCGGCCCCAACCCAATTAAGCTGGGGCACGACCGATATACGATATCCGAAACTCAGTATTCCCGATGTCAAGAAAAGCAATCGCTGGCAGACGAAAGCATGGAAAGGGGAACGGGTAAACGCACAAGCCGTGTTATGGACCAAGGTGGGACTCGAGGATGCCTCTATCACCGTGAGCGACTTAAAGAGCGGTTCTTCCATCATCCCATCCTCCGCTATCACGACGAACTTTGTCCGTTACGTCATGACCGATGAGTTGAATAAAGACCGTAAAGGCGGTTGCGGCCACCGAGAGAATAAGGCGGAATGGGATTCCTCCGTCGTAGCCGATGTATTGGATATCGTAAAGATCCGTGATATCAAGGCACGCACCACCCAGCCGATCTGGATGAATATCTGGGTACCTCAATCCGCGAAAGCCGGTAAATATAAAGGGACATTGACCGTCACGGGAAAAAATGCCTCCCCCATGGAATTACAAATAGAAGTGGACGTATTGAACCGCACACTTCCCGCCCCGAAGGACTGGGCTTTCCATCTGGACTTGTGGCAGAACCCGTATTCCGTGGCCCGTTACTACCAAGTTCCTCTTTGGAGTAAAGAGCATTTCGACGCTATGCGCCCGATCATGAAGATGTTGGCGAACGCCGGACAGCGCGCTATCACCACCAGTATCATGCATAAACCTTGGGCCGGACAGACAGAGGATCATTTCGACAGCATGATCACCCGGATCAAGAAGATAGACGGCACTTGGGCATATGATTACGCCGTCTTCGACAAATGGGTGGAATTCATGATGAACGAGATCGGTATCGATGATATGATCAGTTGCTACACCATGATCCCTTGCGCTTTATCTTTCGATTATTACGACGAGGCGACAAATCGTGTACAATTTCTCAACACGAAACCGGGTGACGCCGCTTACGCAGACTATTGGGGTACTTTCCTAAAAGATTTCTCCCGCCACCTTCGCGAGAAAGGCTGGTTCGAGAAAACCGCCATCTCTATGGACGAGCGTCCGATGGAGGCGATGCGTGAGGCGATCAAGGTTATCAAGCAAGCCGATCCGGAGTTCAAGATCACGCTGGCCGGAAATTATCATCCGGAAATTCAATCGGACTTATACTATTTAAGTATTCCCTATGGGCATAAATTCCCAGAAGACGTAAAGGCTGCCCGTGATAAAGCGGGACAGATCAGTACCGTTTATACCTGTTGCGCGGAAGCGTTCCCGAATACCTTCACCTTCTCCGACCCGGCGGAAGCGGCATGGACGGTCTTGCACGCCGTAGCCGGTGGTTACGACGGTTATCTACGTTGGGCAGTTAATAGCTGGACCGCCGATCCTCTGCGTGACTCGCGTTTCCGCACTTGGGCGGCAGGCGATACATACAGTATTTATCCCGGTCCACGCAGTAGCATCCGCTTCGAGCGTTTGGTCGAGGGTATACAAGATTGCGAAAAGATCCGCATCCTCCGGGAAGAGCTGACAACGAAAGGAGCTAAAGGCAAACTCGAGAAGTTGAACAAGACGGTTGCCAAGATCACTCCGGAAGGTTTATCCGAGACACAAGAATCCGCTACGCAGATGGTTAATGAGATTCATAAACTTCTGAATACATTATAAATAGTACCGGACGCCGACTGCGCAGTCGGCGTCCCCTAAATATATCATCAACCCCCTACAATGTTTGATATTCATCAAAAAACGAAATCCTTACCTCCGATACCTTTCTTTTTCTTTGTCCGCCTCGATTCCTTCGCCTACTTTTGGGGCACTGAAAAACACAAAAACCATTCTATATGAACAAACTATTAATGGGCGCATGCCTTACGATGGCCATGCAAGTAGGGCACTCCCAAACCTTGCCGCAATTGGGTAAAGATCCTATCGAGAAAATCGTAGCCGCCATGACTGCCGAAGAGAAAGTATCCCTGTTAGTCGGAACCGGAATGCCCGGGTTCGGCGGCCAATCAGCCGTAGTCGGCAGCACGCAAAATATAGTGCCGGGAGCCGCCGGAACGACCTTCCCGATCGAACGTCTGGGAATCCCCGCTATCGTAGTGGCCGACGGTCCCGCCGGATTACGTATCTCCCCGACTCGCGAGGGGAACGAGGCGACCTATTATTGCACGGCATTCCCGGTCGCTACCTTGCTAGCCTCCACATGGAACACCGCATTGGTCAAAAACGTAGGCAACGCCATGGGCGACGAGGTGAAAGAATACGGTTGCGACGTACTCTTGGCCCCCGCGCTGAATATCCACCGAAGCCCTCTCTGCGGACGTAACTTCGAGTATTATTCCGAAGATCCCTACTTGACGGGCCGGATAGCGACAGCGATGGTAAACGGTATCCAAAGCAATGGCGTGGGAACCTCCATCAAGCATTTCGCCGTCAATAATCAAGAGACCAACCGGACGGGAACGGATGCCCGCCTCACCCCTCGTGCCTTGCGGGAGATTTACCTAAGAGGTTTCGAGATGGTCGTAAAAGAGGCAAGCCCGTGGACGGTCATGTCTTCCTACAATAAGATAAATGGTGAATATGCCTCCGAAAGCCGTGATTTATTAACGACCATCCTCCGTGACGAATGGGGTTTTAGCGGCCTTGTCATGACCGACTGGTTTGGCGGCAAGAACGCCCCCGCCCAGATCCACGCCGGAAACGATCTGCTGATGCCCGGACGGCCGGACCAGAAAGAGGCCCTCCTAAAAGCGCTTGAGGACGGTTCTCTCTCTATCGAAAACGTGGATACGGACGTAACCCGTGTATTACGACTGATCCTTCAATCCCCCCGCTTTGCCCAATACGCCTATTCCGACAAACCGGACCTAAAAGCTCACGCCGAGGTAACCCGTGCGTCCGCTTCCGAAGGTATGGTTTTATTAAAGAATACGAATAATGCCTTGCCGCTGGCCCCGGGTATCAAGAAGATAGCGGCTTACGGTACCACCTCGTACGATTTTATCGCCGGAGGCACCGGCAGTGGCGACGTGAACGAGGCTTATACCGTATCCCTCGTGGAAGGTCTGGAGAACGCCGGTTATACCATGGACGCCGAAGTGAAAGCCTTATACGAGAAATACAGTACCGAGGAAAAGGCGAAACAGCCGAAAGACACGAGTCCCGCCGCCGCTTTCTTCAACCACCCTCGTATCCCGGAGTTCGTACCGGATGCCGCAGGGCTGGCCGCTAAGGCGAAAGAGGCGGATATCGCCTTCGTTACGATAGGCCGTAGCTCGGGAGAGTTCCAAGACCGGAAGATCGAGGGAGATTTCAACCTGACGGAGAATGAGCGAGCGTTGATCCAATCGGTTTCCGACGCTTTCCATAAGGAAGGGAAGAAGGTGGTCGTAATCTTGAATATCGGGGGCGTGATCGAGACCGCCAGCTGGAAATCGGAACCGGACGCCATCCTATTGGCTTGGCAAGCCGGGCAGGAAGGGGGTAACACGGTAGCCGATATCCTGTCCGGAAAGGTGAATCCTTCCGGTAAGCTCCCGATGACTTTCCCCGTGAGCATCGCCGTAGCCTCCACGAAGAATTTCCCGGACGCTTCGGGTATCGACCTGAAAGAAATGTTAGCCGGTTTCATGGGAGGAGGCCCGGAGCATACGGATCGTAAGAATATTGACTATACCAACTACGAGGAGGGTATCTACGTGGGCTACCGTTACTTCGATACGTTCGGCGTGCCCGTCTCCTATCCGTTTGGCTACGGACAGTCGTATACGACTTTCAATTATTCGAGCTTGAAAGTGTTCATGGGTGATACGGACTACAGCATCAGTTGCACGATCACGAACAATGGCCCGGTAGCCGGGAAGGAAGTGGTCCAGCTATATATCTCCGCCCCCGGCAAGAGCATGGATAAGCCGGCGAAAGAGTTGAGAGGTTTCGTCAAGACCCAACTCCTCCAGCCGGGGGAGAGCCGTGAGATCATCTTCAAGGTGAAAGATACGGATCTGGCCTCCTTCGACGAGAGCGCCAGTCATTGGGTCGTAGAGTCCGGTAAATATGAGGCGCAGATCGGTTCCTCCGCCGCCGACATCCGCCTAAGGGATTCCTTCAACGTGAAGGGGCGGGTAACGGAGAAGGTTCATGCGGTACTGTTGCCCGGCGAGAGGATCGATCTTCTGAAAAGATAGGCCCGGAGGTATCTACCTAGTTATCGGGAGGGCGGGGTATCAACCTCGCCCTCTACTTATTAATCACCCGGCTGTTCCGGCTCTAAGAAAGTAAGGTAGGTCTCCACACGCCCCTCCAGCTTCGCCTCCATGGTCCCTTGCTCCGACACGAAGAGATATTTGTCCTTTTTCTCCTCCTCGGTCCATGTATCGGGAGTGTAGGGAGCGATCTTCCGGTCGCCGGCAGTCCTCATGAAATAGATAGCGGGCAGAAGGCCGTTCAGTTGGATCTGGTTCGGGTCGATATAGCGTTCCTCGTATTGTCGCGAGAAACGCGAGCTCACCCTCTCCAGCCGGAAGCGGTCGAGATTATTCATAAACAGGTAATCCGTGCCTTCATCTCCCGGCAGGGAGGTGTAGATCATAGATGAGACTTTCACGGCACCGGCCGGTGTCGTGTACAAATAATAGAAATATACAGTCCATGTATTCTTGGAGCGGGTTTGAAGGGTATGTGTCTCCTGCAAGGAATGCAAGGCCCAAAATCCCGGGGGCGTGCATCTCACCCTTTGTACGAATTTATCCTTCGCGATTTCCACTCTTCCCCGGATCTCCAGAAAGTCCTTATAGGCCACTGCCTCTATTTCCTCGTTTGTCATTGATGGCGTAAACATTGTATCTTAAATTTTAAAGTGAATATAAATCATTTCCCTCCGAAGGAGCCCGCAACTGGTCGGCGATCTTCTCGATGCCAAAGTCAAGGAGGCTCTTCGCCTCATACTTCTTCACGGTCTCTTTCCACGCCTCATCGAAAAAGGAGGTCTGCTCCAAGATAACCTTCAAGCCATTGTCCAACATCCGGCTCAACTCCTCCCGCTGTTCCGGCGTGCGCCCGGCCCGCAGGACGAGCCGGTTCATGACTCTCCTCGTATGCTCGATATCCGCGCACAGTTTCTTGCTGATCGCCTGCAAGCCAAGGATATCGGAATCCTTTGCCTTCCCCATCAGATGCAGGTATTCCTCCTCCTCGCATACTTGCGCCTTGTAACGGCTCAGGTTCTCTTGGTCGAGAAAAGTAATATAAGTGAGCGTTTTCCCGCGTAGCTTGATCAGCGACAGGCCTTGCCTCGAGACAAGGAAGCACTTCTCCGCCAACTCCTCGTCGGTCCAGTTCTTGGGCAGGTAGTAAGCCTGCCTCCTGTCCTCGTTGTTCTGCATGAAATAGATGGCGGGATGCACGCCTTTCAAGTCGATCCCTGCGGGATCGAGATAACGCTCCTTATAGCGTTGGAGGAAGTGGGAACTCACCCTTTCCACTTTGAAGCACTTAGGGTCGTTCATAAAAAGGTAATCCACCCCGTTCTCCCGTCGCAAGGGGATGTAGAGGTAGCAGACGATGTTAATCTGACCGTCCGGCGTATAGCCCGTATAGCGAAAATTGACATTCCACGTATTCTTCGCCCGCGTGCAAAGGGTATGGCTCTCGCTCAAGGAATGGATGGCCCTTTTATGCTTCCCGCTGATCCGCATGCTTTGGCCGAAGCGCTCGAAAGCGATCTGCACCCTCGTCCGTATCTCCAAGTAATCCTTATAAGCGGCTTGTTGTATTTCCTCTTCGGTCATCGATGGCGTAAACATGGTATGCTATTTTAAAGGTGGATAATCGGAGGGTAAAGGTACGATTATTATTGAGGTTTCCGAAAGCTTTGGCGATATAAGGAATAATAATTACTTTTGTTCGGGTAATAATGAAGCATATATGAAAACAACGGCTGAATACATAAGTATTTTACGGGACTACGTGGCCAAGAACGCCGGTAAATATCATATCACCCGTATGGGGATATTCGGCTCGGTCGCCCGTGGGGAACAGACCGAGGGAAGCGATGTAGATATCTACCTCGAGACCTCGAAGCCAAGCCTGTTCGCCTTGGTACATATAAAGGAGGACTTGCAGAAACTATTCGGCTGCGATGTCGATATCGTCCGCTTACGCGAGCACATGGACGCTTTCCTGAGAAGCAGGATAGAGAAGGAGGGGATTTATGTGGGATGAGGAATTGCTCCGCTCGTCGCTACAAAAGATAGGGACAGCCATTAACCGAATATTGGAAAGATCCGATACCATACAGTCTCCCGATGATTTCCTGACAACTCCCAGCGGAGTGGAGAGAATGGAGAGTATCTGTATGCTGTTGATCGCCATTGGCGAGAGCGTAAAACGGATCGATAAAATCACGGATAAACAATTGTTATCCCAATATCCCGAAATCGATTGGAAAGGTGTAATGGGTATGAGGGATATCATCGCCCATCACTATTTCGATATTGACGCGGATATTATTTTTGATGTAATGAAAAATAATTTGCCAACCGTAAGACTCGCGGTGAACAGGATGATAGAGAATTTATAAAAGAACTTTTTCTCATGCGATTCTATTTTTAATTAAGTATATTTGCGAAAAGTATATAAACGAGACACTTATGGATTTCTTCAGCAAATATCGCCCCAGCATCATCGCCTTATGCGAGAAGCATAAGGTAAAGCGGCTATTCGCCTTCGGCTCCGTGCTGACCAGCCGCTTCACGGAGAAGAGCGACATTGACCTTGTGGTGGATTTCGACAAGGAGGTGGAGCAGGTGGATTATGTAAACAATTTCTTCGACCTACGGGATGCCTTGTCCGCCATCTTCCACCGGGAGATCGACTTGCTGGAAGACAAGGCGATCCGGAACCCGGTGTTGAGGAGGAATATCGACAGGACAAAATCGTTGATTTATGGATGAATATATAGAGAAACATCTTTACGATGTACTGCTAATAAACCTCCCAACACTTAAGAGATACTTGATAAAAAAAACAGAGCTAACTATACACAAATAACAGTAAATCAAAGCTATTTCACCGCTTATATTACAGTTCTCCTACATCTTCACTTGATTCTGATATAGATATTATTCCTAATCTACACATTTCCCAAAAACATTTCATTGTTATGTCAACATCCACAGATGCATCATGGACACCATCGGGATTTGAGCCAAATAATTTTTTATATAATTCCTGTAATTGAGGATATTTATAGCCATAAAGGCCTAAGATTTGACAATAATCAGTGCTTAACTTCATGGTACAATACGAAGGTTTAGAATCCATTATATCAAATCTTCCAATTCTAACAAGTTCAGCCCCCACAATTTTTTTATCAAAAGAAATATTATGTCCAACTAAATAATTTACTTGATTTACATCACTTGTAAATAAATCTAGGACTTTAATTATAGATTCTCCTTGCTCTTTTGCACGAATGGTTGTTATAGCATGTAAATTAGATACATCTTCTGGTATAATAAAACCATCAGGATAAATGATATGAGTATGTTTACTTATCACAACGCCTTTGTTATCTGTTATTATCCAACTTAATTGTACAAGCCGAGGCCAATTTTCAAAATCTGAACTTGAGGCATTATAATCAGCAGGTATCCCCGTCGTTTCTGTATCAAAAAATAAATATTTAATTATTTTTTTATCAGACATCAACATTCGTTTTTTTAAATTAGATTTAACTAAATCCTTTTTATCATCCGGGAACGATTTACAGAAATCTAAATGATATAAAATCTCCTGCTCAGTTCCGTCTATTGCTCCACAAGCCATTAAAGAGGCAATATTGAAATGAGCCATTGAGTTATTTGACAAATAAAAGAATTTCAAAGCTTTTGATAAACCATCTTCGGCTGTCTTATCTACAGCAGAATATACACCCAAAGTATTAAATGCATCTTTTGAATGGCAACTTTTTAAGAAGTCAATATTATCTTTTACTTCATACAAAATATCTCCTCTCATTCTAGTAAAAGAACTTTCTGCTTCCTTTTTTTTTATCTTGGCAAGATACAAAGAATATTGTTTTCTAAAATAGCATCTTTTAAAAGATAAATCTCCATAAAAATAATTAATTAAATCATATATCTTATCTAGAGATATATAATAAGGCTTGTACAATGGGAACATGTCATCATGGAATAAATATTTACCTCCCGATTTATGAAGAGAAGGAGGTAAAACCAAAAAAGCTTTCCATCTTATTTCCATTCGCTCAAACAATTGAACTTCATATTTAAAAAAAGCATTAGGACTATATGAATAATCACAACTAGAACTCACAAAATCACTCGATCTAAAAATAATATGAAGGCCATTCCCGCTTCCACTATCTATCACCCAACAATAGTTTTGTGGTAATCCCAGTATTTCTAAACACTGTGATATAAACATTCTTTTTCTTTCCACACGTGTCTCCTCTGAGTACTGATCATCCAAAGAGCAACACAAAGAGTCTACATCTAAAGCTCTATATTCATTATAACCTAAAATAACACCTATCCCTGTTGCTTCAATCCAATCATAAGATTGAATTTCTTCATCGCCCTGCCTAGATAAAATATATTTTTCCCAATCTTCAATCAAAGGGCCTTTATAATCATCACATTTAACAGGAGATATATTCATTCCTATCTTATGATAATAATTTGCATATAAAAACAATTCATTTTTCATTTGCTATACAATCATTAAGTTTAACAATAGATATAATATTATTATCTTTCGAATCATCATTAAATGAAATCATAGAACAAGAAACAAAAGAATCACAAACAATATTCAGCCTTATCGTATTAATTATTATATACAAGAATATCCAGTACAAGATAATATCGAAACGCTTCTACGTTATTTTTCCAATACATCACGAAGATCGTGTTTTTTTAAAACATTCGCAAAACAATCAGATTCTTAATGTCTCTTAGCCCTAAGAAATGCCCTCGAAGGGTGAAAAATGACTTCTTAGGGCTAAAAGATAGTTTTTCAACCGTGAAAAGTGATTTCCTTGGCCTAGGAAGGGACTTTCAAGGCCGCGAAACCATTTCTTAGGCCTAAAAAGCCTATTATCACCCTTGAAAAGTCATTTTTTAGGCCTAAAATGATTATTCGCTCCATTCAGTTCCCATTTTTTAGACCTAAGAAGCCCTTATTCAGTAAATATCCCTAACTTAGAGAAGTTTTTAAACTCTAAATCAAATTTACCATGAGTACTTACACAAAAATCAAGACACTTCCTCTCTCTCTTTTCAACAACGCCGAGTACCTCTCCTTCATGAACCACGTCCTCGACCTAGCCAACGGAAACAGCGGTGGCGGCGATTCCGAGTCCCCCTACGAGATCTCCCTGCTGACCGGCAGCGACGGCATCCCCGAGCTGGGCCTCACCAAAGAATTCCTCGATACCTACGAGGCAGACCTCCTCGCCATGGCCGACGTGGTGGACGAGAGCCGTACCTCGCAGGAGACCGAGCAAATGGCTTTGCACGATACCAACCGCGACAATCTCGCCATCTATATCATCACCCGCATCTCACGGGCCGGTACCCTCCCGTTGGAGGCCGAGCGTGACGCAGGCAAGTATCTATACAAGATCATCAAACCCTATAACGGCATCGCCCGCCTCCCCA
>OHQM01001399.1_pt1 | contig 10134 bp, 9 predicted proteins | sample 1577941 | NCBI WGS metagenome assembly OHQM01 (sample SAMEA3879604, study PRJEB24766) | human gut metagenome | biome: human-associated habitat; feature: feces | place: USA | collected 1985/1987
TTCTTAAAGCTCTGCTGCACTATGGTTATAATCCTGTGTTCTGGTATCTGTTTCAGCTGATCCTGCTTATTCTCCTGGCTCCGGTTTTGTATGTTCTTTTGAAAAAAAACGTAAGAGGTCTCCTTTTTCTGCTCTTTTTGATCCTGTGTCTATGGAAGGGAGTGTCGTTTCCCTGGCTTAATCTGGATGCTCTTTTTTATTATTCTGCGGCAGCTTTTTTTGCTTTGAGAAGGGAACAGCTGGGAAATTATCTGGAGCGCCGGCCTGCGGAGTTTCTTAAGGAACGGTGGAAGCACTTATTCATCCAGATCACAATTCTGTCGTTTTTCTTTTGGCTGCTTCAGATTACAGGCCTTCCGGCTGCTCCTCTCCATGGCCATCCTCTTCACACGGTTCTTACACGCCTGTGGGGGGTATGCACGGCGGTATGCCTGATCCGCATCATTCCCCTTCCGCCTGCCGCAGACCTCATAAAAAACAGCTTCTTTCTTTATGCGGTTCATTTTCCCTGGGTCCGCCTGCTCAATAAAACGGCGGCCCTCATTCTGCCCTCCACACCTGCCAGCGCTCTTTTTATGTTCATGCTGATGCCTGTTTTTATCATTATCATCACCTGTATCATAAGCAGCTCAATGAAAAAAAATTTTCCGGGAACCTATTTTGTCCTTTCTGGAGGCAGAGGAAGATGAAAGGGAGATGAAAGGAAAACTTCCGGTCGGGAAGACCCTTGCAAAAACAGGAAATCTATGCTATTCTGAACCTGCAGCACAGGCCATCTGTCCTGTGCTGCAGCGTCATTTCACAGCTTTTCCAGTCTTTGGATGGAGAAACCATCCGTGTCAGGGTTCTTCGCCCGGATTTACCATACAGCACGCAGCCGTACATTCTGCCGTGCAGAATCAGATCACTCTCCCCGGTATTCTGCACCAGAACGTAATAATACACCCTAAAAATCCGTTGACATTTGGATGGTTCTATACTATGATTATATTAAAAGAACATTTGTTCGGAACGAAGCGTCGTCTCCGGTTTCAGACGGAAAGAGAGATTTCATTAGGAGGAAAATATGGGCAAGGAAGAAAAGATGAGCGTAAACAGAGATATGAATCAGGAAGAAAAGTTAAAGGCCCTGGATGCGGCCCTCACACAGATTGAAAAAGCCTATGGCAAGGGTTCTGTGATGAAGCTGGGGGAATCCGGTGTGAATATGAATATAGAAACGGTTCCCACAGGTTCGATCAGTCTGGATATTGCACTGGGATTGGGCGGTGTCCCCAAGGGAAGGATTATCGAGGTATACGGTCCGGAGTCTTCCGGTAAGACCACGGTGGCTCTTCACATGGTGGCAGAGGTGCAGAAGCGCGGCGGCATTGCAGGGTATGTGGATGCGGAGCATGCGATGGACCCCACTTATGCAAAGGCACTGGGGGTTGATATTGATAACCTCTATATTTCTCAGCCGGATGACGGCGAACAGGCGTTGGAAATCACCGAAACGATGGTACGCAGCGGTGCGATTGATATTGTGATTGTGGACTCCGTAGCGGCATTGGTGCCCCGTGCGGAAATCGAGGGCGAAATGGGCGATTCACATGTGGGTCTGCATGCAAGGCTCATGTCACAGGCATTGCGCAAGCTTGCGGGTTCCCTCTCAAAATCCAACTGCATTTTGATCTTTATCAATCAGCTGCGTGAAAAGATTGGCGTTATGTTTGGTAATCCTGAAACAACTACTGGTGGTAATGCCTTGAAGTTCTATGCTTCGGTACGTCTGGATATTCGCGGAAGCCAGGCTATCAAGAACGGTGACGAAGTATTAGGCAAGCAGACTAAAGTAAAAGTAGTAAAGAACAAAGTGGCACCTCCTTTCCGTAGAGCAGAATTTGATATCATGTTCGGTGAAGGTATTTCCCGCGCCGGTGAAATCATTGATTTGGGTGCAGATTTAGGTATCATCAAGAAAAGCGGTTCCTGGTATAGCTACAACGATACAAAACTGGGACAGGGACGCGATGCTGCCAAACAATGCATCAGCGATAACCCCGAACTGGCAGAAGAGCTATCCGGATTGATATTCGAAGCATTGAAAGGGTAAACTTAATCTTTATAAAAGACTGTTACAATAGTTTCATTATGGCACGCAGATAACACAGATTAAACAGATCAACACTGATAATTTAAATAAATCGGTGTTCAACTGTTTAATCAGTGTTATCTGTGTATTATATAGAATAAATCGGCATGACAAACAAAGACAAATATCGCCTGCTATGCAGTAAAGAAAACAGCCTGCCGCTTTTTTCACGCGATTGGTGGCTGGATGCCGCCTGTGGCGAAACCAAATGGGAAGTTTTGCTAACAGAAGAAAAAGGAAAAATACTAGCAGCTTTACCGATATATATTCCTCACCGAGGAGTCATATCAATGCCTCCTTACACCCAGACAATGGGACCCTGGTTTGCTCCAGAATCCAAAGATACCAAATACACCAGAACTTTAGGAAAACGGCAAGCAATATGCAAAGAGTTTACGGATGTGTTAAAATCCTATCCGCATTTCCTCCAAAATTTCAATTATGGGATAACGGACTGGTTGCCTTTTTACTGGGAAGGTTACAAACAGACAACCCGTTATACGTACCTGCTGAACAATATACGGGACGAGCATACACTTTGGGAGAACATGAGTCCCAATATCCGCCGGAACATTACAAAAGCAAAAGAGAAATTTCTCATCACAATCAGGAAAGGGATTTCCATTGAAGATTTTCTAAAAATACAATCCATGACGTTTAAACGTCAACATCTCTCCACTCCTAAAAGACAGGACGTATTAATAAAATTGATCACCGCCTGCCGTCAACGTAACCAAGGCGACTTATGGGGAGCCTACGACGAGAAAGGGAAATTACATGCAGTGGCATTTATTGCCTGGCAGGAAAGTTCGGCTTATTATCTGGCCGGAGGCGGCGACCCGGCATTAAGGGCATCGGGGGCGCATAGCTTACTTCTTTGGGAATGTATCCGCTACGTTTCCCAATACACGCCAATATTCGACTTTGAAGGTTCTATGATTCCGGGAGTAGAACGTTTTTTCCGTGAATTCGGAGCAATTCAAACCCCCTTCTTCACAATAACCAGAGGAAATCTCAGTTTATTATATAGAGCTTGGTTAAAGATAAAAGAACGGATATGAATAATCATGCTATACATTATATAATACGTTTCCTTCTTGGGGAAGATATTTCCGAAGAGATTGTGGCTGCTATCGGATATACGAACAATAGCAAACATTATGACCGTTACAGTATTGTGATCATTCCATCCGGTTTTTTCACCAATCATATATATGGAACGGCATCTTCGCTTCCGGAATTACCGCTTCAAGAAATAGAAGGAACTCCCTTGCTATTCGGTTCTCCCCTTGTAGAACAGATAGGCGACACGTTGGTTATTCATGCGGATATTATTGCCAGTACCTACTTTCTCATCACTCGCTATGAGGAAATCATCCAACGAAATGTAAGGGATGAGCACGGACGTTTTCCGGGAAAGAATTCTTTACCTTACCGGGCAGGATTTCTCCATCGTCCGATCGTTGATGAATACCGTATACTTTTACGTAAATGGTTACGGCAATATGGACTCCGCATACCGGAAATTCCAAAAGAGATACAACATATCTATCTGACACACGATTTGGACTCTCCTACTCTTTACCGGACATGGAAAGGGGTTATCCGTTCCATTCGGGATAAAAGGGGGATCATCCAGTCTATCCAAGGAAAATGCGGACCAGTAGAAAACGATCCGTATTATACATTTCCCTGGATATTCGAACAAAATAACTTGTTACGGGAACAAACGGGCAAAGATATCTGCCGGGCAATCCTTTTTGTTCGCAGTGGAGGCAAATGCAAACAGGATAAGCCCCATTATAGCCTACGCAACACAGATATATCTCAACTGATACAATCTGCATTATCCAATGATATAACAATAGGTCTGCACAGCAGCTACCAGGCAGGTATAGTTCCTACCCTCATCAAAAAAGAAAAAACATGGCTGGAAAAGAATGTTGAGAGAAGTATACGCTTTAACCGCCATCATTTCCTTGCCAGCCGTGAACCGGAAGATATGACACACCTGGAGGCGGCCGGCATAACAGATGACTTCACCATGGGTTATGCGGATGTTGCCGGATTCAGGTTAGGGACTAGTTATCCGGTACGCTGGATCAATCCGGTCACCCGTCGCTTATCCTCTATCTTATTGCATCCGCTGACAATTATGGATTGCACTTTGGAAGAAAAAAAATATATGGGATTAAATTATGAAGAGGCATTAGCATATAGCCTGAATCTTATCGAACAGGTAAAAAATACAGGTGGGGAATTGACCCTCTTATGGCATAATACCAGTGCACAGGAAAATACAGACAGTTATTTACGTAAACTGTACAGCCATTTATTAAACGAACTTGCAAAAAAATGAAAATTGTTACTATTGTCGGAGCCAGGCCTCAATTTGTAAAAGCGGCCATGGTAAGCCGGGCGATTCTGGAATACAACAAAAATAATGAGAGACTGATTGAAGAACTACTTCTTCATACGGGACAGCATTATGATGCAAATATGAGCGATATCTTTTTCAACAGTATGAGTATCCCTCAACCCGTCTGGCAACTGCAATGTGGAAACGGGACACATGGAGAGATGACCGGCCGTATGCTGATTGAAATTGAAAAAATATTACTCGACACCCGGCCTGATTACGTATTGGTCTACGGTGATACCAACTCGACACTGGCTGGAGCACTAGCCGCATCCAAACTACATATACCGGTAGTTCATGTTGAAGCCGGCCTTCGCAGCTTTAACAAACAAATGCCGGAAGAGATCAACCGTATCCTGACCGATCATATAGCGACCTTACTATGTTGTCCGACTTTCGCCGCCATCAAACATCTGGCAAATGAAGGGATACAACAGGGAGTCCATCATGTCGGGGATGTAATGTATGATGCCGCATTGATTTTTGGTAAACTGGCAGACAGTTCTTCCCAAATCATGCATCAATTGAATCTCAACAGCAGGCAATTCAGGCTTTGTACAGTTCACAGGGCAGAGAATACAGATAACCGGGAACGGATAATAGGAATCATCAGTGCCATAAAAGAAATATCAACTTCTTCTTTTCCGACCGTTTTGCCACTTCATCCCCGCACTCGATATTGTCTGGAAAAATATGGTATGATACAATCTCTTGAAAACCGGGAAGGAATACATATCATTCCGCCGGTAAGCTTCCTCGATATGGTCATGCTGGAAAAACATGCGGCAACCATTTTGACGGATTCAGGTGGCGTACAGAAAGAAGCATATTTTCATCATACCCCTTGTATTACACTACGGGATGAAACGGAATGGGTCGAAACTGTTGAAGCAGGTTGGAACCAAATAGCCGGTTCTGAAAAAGAAAGTATCCTGCATTGCTTGGAAAACCAACCGGAACAAAAAGAGATACAAGAATACGGAATTGGAAACGCATCAAAAAATATTATTGATTTGCTATGAAAAAAGTACTGATTATTTGCGATCTCTTTCCGCCGGCTTTCGGACCGCGTATGGGATATTTATGCAAATATCTCAGAAATTACGGATGGGAGCCTGTCATTCTGACTGAAATGGTAGAGGAAAATACATTTACATTCCTTGCCAGTCAATGTGAGGCCGAATACATTAATTATTATACAGCCAAAAGTCCTTTTACCAGGAAACTACAATGGATCAGTATACTTTTACTGGATCTTTGCTTCGGATATAAGGATATCCGAATGTACAAAGAAGCCCGGAAGCTGGTCAAAAACAATAAAATCGATTTAGTTTTATGTAGTAGTTTCCGGACATTTCCCTTACCGGCTGCACTAAAAGTTGCAACTAAATATAAACTACCGCTGGTCGTTGACTTACGGGACATCATTGAACAATATACAGGAGATGAGTTTATTGCACATTCTCTCCCCTCTCTCTTGGGATTAAACAGATTATTCATATCTGTCTTTAAACGGAAAAGCCTACGGGATAGAAACCGGGTATTAGAAAAAGCAGATTATGTAACAACAATCTCTCCCTGGCATGTAGATATATTGAAACAGTATAACACTAATGTAGAATTGATTTACAATGGGTTCGACCCGGAACTATTTTATCCGGAACAAAAGAAAACGGAGAAGTTCATTATAACATATACAGGACGGCTACTTAGTACAGCTATGCGTGATCCGGGACTGCTCTTTGAAGCATTAAGTATTTTGTCTGCCCGTAATATATTGACACCCGACAAATGCCGTGTCTACTGGTATGTCGATGAAACGTCCCGTAAAATCATTACGGAAGAAGCTGAAAAATACCAGATTCTCCCTTTTATGGATTTCAAAGGATATGTTCCGGCGTCAGAAATACCTTCCATACTGAACAGTAGTTCCGTACTGCTGTTATTGACTAACCGTGCGGCAAACTCCGGTCCCAAAGGTGTTATGACGACAAAGTTTTTTGAATCGCTGGCTGTAGAAAAACCAGTACTTTGTGTCCGGAGTGACGAAAGCTATCTGGCTGAAGCAATCAATGATGCGAATGCCGGCCTTGCCGCAACGAATGTGAATGAGGTATGTGACTTTCTTAAATCGTATTATCAGGAATGGAAAGAAAAAAGATATACATCATCTTCCATAAAGAAAAGCAAGTTAGTCCGTTTTTCACGGAAAGAACAAGCAAAACAATTTATACAAATCTTCGAAAAGGTTGAAATCAATGGATAAATATATCAATATAGTGTCTTTCAATATCCCTTGGCCTGCTAATTATGGCGGAGTTATTGATGTGTATTACAAAATGCAGGCCTTACACAAGTGCGGCGTAAAAATTATTCTACATTGTTTTGAATATGAGCGCCCTCATTCCAAAAAACTGGAGTCTCTATGTGAAAAAGTATATTATTACAAACGGAAAACCGGACTATTAGCTAATATAACTCTGTTACCATACAATGTTTTCAGCCGTAAAGACCCGGAATTACTTAAGAATTTGCTCGAAAACGATTATCCAATCTTATTCGACGGATTGCATACCTGCTACTATATTAATCATCCCCAACTACAGGGACGAATGAAAATATACAGGGAAAGTAATATCGAGCACGATTATTACCGTCACTTGGCTAAGGCAGAAACAAACCTGATCAAAAAATATTTCTTTCTGGTTGAAGCTTGGAGGTTTGAACGGTATCAGGAGATATTAAAACATGCCGATCTGATGTTGGTCGTTTCTATCACTGATACAAACTATCTCAGGAAAGTCTTTCCCAAAAAGAAAATTGAATATATGCCCAGTTTCCATGTCAATGATGAGATATCTGTAAAGAGCGGATCGTCTGATTTTGTATTATATCATGGGAAACTATCTGTTACAGAAAATACACTGGCCGCATTATATCTGATCAAAAATGTCTTCTGTAAGTTAAAGTATCCTTGTATCATTGCAGGTATGAATCCACCAGCAACGTTGTTAGAGGCAGCGGCTTCTTATCCCAACATCAAAATCGAGGCCAATCCATCCAACGAGCGTATGGACTATCTCACTCACGAGGCGCAGATACACATGTTGATCACTTTTCAGGATACCGGGTTAAAACTTAAATTGTTGAATAGTCTTTTTGGTGGAAGACACACGATCGTAAACCAGGAAATGGTCACAGGCAGTGGCTTGGAAGCTTTATGTAATATCGCTAACACTCCTGAAGAAATGATAGAAACGTGTAAACGGTTGATGAAGCAACCAATGACTCCCGAATTAATTGAAAAAAGAAAAGAGTTACTATTCCCTACCTACTCAAACAGACAACAGGGAGAACGTCTTTACAAACTGATTTATAACCAGGGAGAATAAAAGCTATTCTCCCTTCTCTCTAGGGATGTACAGACGCAGAAAAATCAATCCACTTTTCAATTCTTTCTGAAGTTTCCATTGGGAGTAAATTGTTTCAATGTGTTCGTCATCCCAATTAAAGAGATTCGAATATAAAACATAACGACTATTTTCTAACTCAGCAGAAGAAAAACGTCGGTTATCATCAGTTATATCCATATTTGCAAACAATGCATCCATTGGAAATGCTGCTGTTACAGAATTAATCTCTATATGTTCATTCTCCAAATAATCGATCATCTCTTGGCGCAATGAATAATAAGGTAAATGGCATAATACACTATCCCAGGCCTTTGACATCTTCTCCGAATAAACCCAAAAATTTCCGCTGACCAGTATACAAATCATCCCTACCAATAAAATTCGCACAGACCTTGTTTCATATACTTTAAACAAAAGCTGAGCAGTGATTAATGCCAGTAATATGTACAAAACCAGAAAATATCGGTCTCCAAAGGGGTTTGTTACAGGAATTGTAACTAACATCATAGTAAATAAGACACTCAAATAAATGAGAGATAACGGAGATTTGGAAAGATAAAGAAAGAAATTTTTTATCCCCATTTTAATGATTGAAACAAATAGCAAAATCCAGACAACAATTCTCCCTGAATCCAACATCCTTACAGCCAAACTTACTATATTCTTAACTATTTGCCCAAATGTCGCTAACTGCCGATGATCCTCATATCCAAAACCGGGTTGATACAGAAAATATCCGGTTTCCACCTTCCGGTATATAAACCATCCGCCTATCGCCAAAAGAGTCGGTATAAATACAGGGAAAACATATAAGAACGAATTTTTGAAAGATTTCTTATGAATAACATTTTCTATCAGCAAATATCCCAGCCCCAATCCTGAACAAACAACCAGCCCTCTAATACTTACCAATCCCAGGCACATGGCAGATACAGCCAACCAAATCCGCCGGTTATCCAAAATCAAATTGATACTCAACAAAGCAAAAAAACACAGGATGACATCCGGAGAAATTAAAATCATTTGGGTGGAAAGTGCCGGTTCCAATAAAACCAACAAAAATATATAAGGTGTATATTTCGTCTCCAACCTTTCACACAAGCGATAAACTTGCCAGATCACTCCCAATGAAAATACAGTTATAGATAAATGAGCTACCAACAAACTTTTTCCGAATAAAGACCAAAGAAGAGCCAGATACAGATGAGCCAAAGGGGGTTCTGCAACATATTGGGCCGGATAGACAAAAGACAGAAACCCATTTTCCAATAAATAACTTGCCGGCATAGAATACCCGGCAGTGTTATCCCAGAAAAAACAGTTCTCTAACGTAAAGAATTTCAACACCAGAAACAAAATCAGTACTACATATTTTATCATAATAATTTATTATATCGGATTTACACTATTTCATTTGTTTAAATTCTTCATTTTCTAAAGCTCTTCTTAAATCGTCCGGTTTTAAAATCAACTCATTCCATTGAAGCAGATCAATATCAATTGGAACAATTCCGAAATTTTTATCGTCAGGCATACGTTGCAGTTTGTACTCTATACGTTTCAACAAATGCTTTATTTCATCCGGCTGTTCTGATGTATAAGCAACGGCCACCCGATTCAAAAAAGGAGCAGACCCCGTTAATCCGATCGGCTCCGTATATACAGAATTTGAAAAGGCAATAGAAACAAACTGGTTCCGCAATATACGCACCGCCTCCGCCATATTCTTTTCCTGATCTTGATTTGAACCTAAGCTTAATATAATTTTATTCAGCATATCGCTTATTTTATTTATTCAATGCAAAACTAGGAAAAAATACCTATTAGTTGGTATTGATCATGTAAGCATTTCGCCATACCTTTGTACGAGAATTTAAGAAAATGAGATTATCAGAGCTTCACACAGGTGAAAAAGGCGTTATAGTCAAGGTGATGGGACGCGGTGCCTTCCGCAAACGCATCATTGAAATGGGATTTATCAGGGGAAAAGAGGTGGACGTTATACAAAATGCTCCACTGAAAGATCCTATCCACTATCGTGTAATGGGTTATGACGTTTCTTTGCGACGGAATGATGCAGCAATGATTGAAGTATTATAGTAGTAAAATATATAGGAGGGTGAAAAAATGTCAATTACAATTGCATTAGCGGGGAATCCTAATAGTGG
>OHQM01001412.1_pt1 | contig 10036 bp, 8 predicted proteins | sample 1577941 | NCBI WGS metagenome assembly OHQM01 (sample SAMEA3879604, study PRJEB24766) | human gut metagenome | biome: human-associated habitat; feature: feces | place: USA | collected 1985/1987
TGGTCTGTTTCGCGCCCTTGAAGGCCAGCGCGGGAGTATTGAAAGAGAAGCTCTGCGTACCGGAGAGCGGCCGCCCCTCGCGGTCGCGCAGGCCGCTTTTTGCCGTCGCCGTGTATCTCGTGGCGGCGGAGAGTCTGCCGCCGTGGGGAATAAAGACGAATGTCGCGGCGTCGCGCCATTTGCCGGAGCCCGATATCGGCGGCGAGAAGGAGAGCGGATACTCGGAGGTCTTGAGCGCGTGCCCGACAATATCCTCGGAGACCGCCGCCTGGCTGAAAACGGCCGTTATCTCCGCGCCGCCGGCGACCGTCCCCTGCGGCGAAAAAGAGCGGATGATAAAATCCCTTTCCCCCACGCCGAGAACCGGCGCGACGATGAAAAACATGACCGCCGCGGCGATCGCCGCGATCAAAGCTCCAGAGCGATATCTTTTATCTCCCATCGTTAGACCTCCGTATATAGATTTCATATTTACTAAAATACTTCCCTTAATCTAAGGATACACTAAAAATGTGTGAATTTTAAGCATAACCCCCCCCCACGGCAATGTTGGGACGGAGACTACATTTACTTAAAACGGTTATCTTATCTGCATAATATACATCACATGTTAAAAATACGACGCTGCTACAATGCTAAAAATTGGTATCGTATGATTGAATATACTTTACAAGCACATTTGCGACAGAAATTACAGATTTAAGAGAAACTTTCTCATTGATTGCGGAAGAATATTCACCCGGGCCGTATATTAAAAATGGTACGCCGGTTCGTGGGATAACATGTGCGGCATCTCCAAAAATATTCAACCCCGTGAGGACGCTTTTTTTATTCATTGATAATAAAGTATTCGAAAATCTTTTTACCATGGTAGAATTTTCCGGTATATAGACGCTGTTTTGTATTTTGAGAACTTCTATTTTTACATTAATGCCGCCATAGGTTTTAGATAACTCCTGCAATTTCGTTATGTAAGCTTATAATAGATTCCGGATCCTGATACGGCATAAATCTAATATCAATCGTGGCAACTGCATATGGAGGGATCTGATTGACTTCACCTTCCCCGCTGTTAAATTGAGTGATAGTACAGCTTGGCAATCCAAGCAAAAGATGTTTTCTATTTTTTTGGCCTACTACAGCCTTACGTAGATGTTGACAGAATAAAATGAGGGCTTCGACTGCATTTGTTCCGCTTGACGGGGAAGCCGAATAACTTGTTGTGCCAGTCACTTCCACTTTTGTCCAAAGGGCTCCTTTTTGCGATATGCCAATTTTTTCTTTCGTTGCATTGGTGAATATTGCTTCAACGACTCCTTTAAGATAGCCTTTTTCAGTTATTTCAATGGCTCCCAACCCGTCACCGGTGCCGTCAGCAGTGAAACATGCCAGCACGGACAGTGGCGGTGGAGAGGTTTTACTGAGCGTCATCATTGCTAATATTGCCGAGGTAACGCCGCCTTTCATATTTGCCGCGCCCTTTCCATGGACCACGCCATTTACGTAATCAGCAGAGAAGGGAGGGTGTTCCCAACGGTTTATGCCAATGTTTTTTACGGTGTCTAAGTAACTAAATATAGCAATTTTTTTATCTGGTATCCGCCCTTTTACTTCAACGATCATAGATCCTCTATTGTTACCGTGATCGATAATAGACAACTCTGTTTTATGCGGAAGGATGGAAGATATATATTTTACCGCATCCATTTCGTACCCCTCTGTATGGTTTGTACGTATCCTTATAAGCTGCTGCAAAATGGCAAGCGCACTTTCCGCAGAGGGTATAGTTTCTTTATTTTTTCTCATTGGGAAACCCTCTTTCTATGTAAATTTTATAAAGTCTTAGTGCTATGGCAATGTCAAAACGAGTTTCATGATTTTCAATATCGTATCCGTTCTCCGCTAGGATGTCACGGATTTTTTTATAACGATATTTTATAGTATTGTAATGGCATGTAAGAGTGGCAGCTGTGTTTGCTAAGTTCCAATTATTAGCATCTAACCCGCCCAGTGTCTCTATGAGATATTCATGTTCCAAAAAATGGGATAAAATTTCATTATGAAAATCAATAGCATCTTGTGATGCGGCGCATCTTCCAATTAACCTGAAAGCGCCGGTGTCGGTCCAAAATATGATATTACTTTTTTTATTAGAATAGATTTTCGCATAAAGAACGGATTGTGATGCTTCATAATAACTTTTCTTTAGTAAAAGCAATGAAGAATATACTTTACCGCATCCCCAATATGTTGCATTGTTCCGAAGTGTTTCTTTTCTTGAAATTTCTGCGTTTACTTGATCGGCGATCATCAGGATATCTTTTTCTAATGTTTTAGGCGAAGGTATTCTTTTCAGCGCAAGTATGCAGGAAAAAAGATTCCCATCATGATAGATATATGAATCTGGGTAGAAATTATTGACTTTATTTGTCAGAAGTTCCTCTATATAGATTTCCTCGTTTTTCGTGGCATATTGGATGTCGGCGGATAATACTACCATGTTCCATGGGAATTTTATTGAAAGTAATCTCAGACGGCTTGATAAAGATTCTTGGTTTGTGATTTTACCAGATATTAGTTCCGAAAAAAGATTACTTGTGATTCGTGCCTCGTGTGTTTTTTTTGTTATTGTTTGTCTTAGCAATAGCTTAATTGCCAGCAGTACCGTCTCTGTCAAATTTCTGCCGTCTTCTGATAAACCAGTTGTCTTATCAACAATGAGATATCCGCGTACTACACTATTCTCCGTTATTTGTCGGACCTTGTATCTTTTTGCTGTTTCGTGTAAAGGGCAGGACCTGACGGTACTTAAAAATTCCTGAGATTCCGAATAGGCGACAGTCTTTAATGTGATGTTGTCTTTGTATGAAAAACTATTGCCGGAAATTTCAAATGCTTCATGTAAAACATCGCTTATTTCGGTCTTTTCCAACAGACTTACCATCTTGTCAGTCGTCCATATCATTGTGATCCTCCTCTTTATACCGTTATAAAACTAATGATATTATAACAAAAATGAAATTTTAAAGAGTTATTTTTTGTCTAATTAGGATATATTTATTATCCACTTTTGTCTCTACTTTCCGATGACAAAATAGATATACCATTATATATTTTAGTAACACGAAGTGATTACAGTGCAACTTGGTTTCAGGCTTTTGATTAAGAGGATCCTGTCTTTATTAGTATTGAGAAAGACATATATTGGTGATGGCTCAACGGTTTGTTGTGATTTGGCTACAATCATTCTCGTCCAGCGGAAAGGAGGAATAACGGCATATATTTTCTTGATACCCTTATGTTGTAATTTGGTGTCCCGGAGCTGGTTGCGCAAAATGATGTTGTTTATCCAGGAAAGATAGCCTATTGGTTATCCGATAACATTAGCTAAAAATGGAGGAGATTTGTGTGAAAACAATAAAAAGAATGTTGGTAACATTAAGCCTCGTTTTGATTTTCGTATCTTCAGCAATGGCAGCAGATACTATTAAGATTGGATTTTTAGCCTCCTTAACTGGAGAGGGCTCAACTTTTGGACAAGAACAAGTAAGAGGTGCCGAAGTTGCAATAGATGAAATCAATGCTGCGGGTGGTGTCAATGGTAAACAGCTGGAGCTTATTGTTTATGACGATAGAGGAAGACAAGAAGATGTCATCGTATCCGCCCGCCGCTTGATCGACGAGGGAATACAGGTCATCGGAGGAGCGAATAGCAGCGGAATGGTGATGGCATTGGCTCCAATACTTGAAAAGGCCCGCGTGCCGCTTGTCTCTCCCTTTGCCTCCAATCCAGCAGCAACTTTTGACGTTAAAAAGAAAAAAGTCCGCCCTTATGTATTTAGGCTATGTGCAACGGATCCGTGGCACGGTACTGTTATGGCTGACTATCTTTTCAAAAAACTGGGGGTTAAGACGGCAGCATTGTTGCACGATGTCGGCAGTGAATCTTCAGAGGGCGTAAAACAATTTTTCGTCGAACGCTACACCCAACTTGGCGGAAAGGTATTTTCGTACGGCTACAGATCAGGGGATGTCGACTTCCGGGCACAGTTGACAAAGGCCAAGGCTACAGGTGCCGGAGCCCTCGTGATGCCTTCGATGTATAAGGAAATGGGGTTGATGGTAAAGCAGGCGGCAGAACTTGGCTGGAAACCGGCGCTATTAGGTGGCGATGGTTTTAGCATGACAATGTACGAAATAGCCGGCGATACGATGAATGATAGCTATTGGTCTAGCAATATGGATTTGGAAGATAAGAATGTCCAGGCTGTTTTGGCCAAATATGAGAAAAAATTTGGCGCCAAAGAGGCTGAATACACTAGCGTAGTCATGGCGTATGACATAATGTATGCAATTTCAGATGCTCTTAAAAGGGCTGGAAAATACGATGGAGAGAGCATAAAGAACGCTCTTGAAAGTACAAAAAACCTCCAGCTTGCTCACTTCAATCTTACGATGGACCCCGCCACACACGATCCTTTAGCGAAGCCACTAGTAATCCAGCAGTTCCGCTCAGGAAAAATGTATTACGTGGAGACGTGGACTGTTAAATAAGAAAGACTATCGCACAGATGAGTTTAATTGGTCTAATAGAGAAATAGTTTTGTGAGGTGGATATTATGGCTGTTAGTAAAAATAAAGTCGCGTTTTTTAATGCAAAAATCAGACCATTTGTAGATTTTAGACAGGCAGAGGCAATACTCATAGATGGAGGAAAAATAGTTTCGATCGGCCAGACAAATCAAGTTTTGGCAAATTGTGATAACAATGTACAAAAAATAGACCTTAAAGGGCGTACTGTGCTCCCAGGGTTTTACGACAGCCATATCCATCTCATGGAAACTTCTAAGGTTATGGATGAAACTTGGCTTGGTAATGTCAATTCAATAGAGGAAATGATTGAAATTGGCCGTAAAGAAGCCCAAACTCTTCAGAGGCAATCTGAATGGATTCTAGGCAGAGGCTGGGATCAAGAGAAATTTCCCGGAAAAGCCTATCCCAGTCGGTATGATCTAGATAAAATAAGTTCAGACCGGCCGATTCTCTATCAGCGTTGTTGCGGTATTGTCGGTGTCCTTAATACAAAAGCTCTTGAGATTGCGAAAATCGATAGAAATTTTAGTATAAAGGGTGGCATAGTTGATAAAGACGCTGATGGCAACCCTACAGGAATAGTTCGCAGAGAGGCTCTTGACGGTTGGGTAAAAAAACTGCTTCCCAAAATCACATCCCAAAGGGCGCAATTCCTTTTAAAAAGAATAACGCAGATATGCGCTGCGGCAGGAATGACGTCCGCCCAGTCTGATGATTTGATCATGGTTCTCAATGATGTGGATTTTCTTGATGACGCCTATTCGAAATTGGCGGCGACGGGAGAACTTTCGCTGCGGATTGGCCAGCAGTATCTATTGAGGAATATGGACATGCTGAGCCCATTTGTAGCTCAGGGACGCAAGACTGGCGACGGCGGAGAACTATTTTACACGGGGCCGTTGAAAATTATAGTTGACGGATCTCTGGGGTCGAGAACGGCGGCTCTTATAGAGAGCTATAGCGATGCGCCGGATACTAAAGGGCTTTTTGTACATAGTGACGAGGAACTTTTAGAAATGATGACCCTCGCTCATATGAGCGACATACAAATGGCCATTCACTCTATCGGAGATGCAGCGAGTGCCAAGGTTCTCGATATCATTGAATCTTTGCAGAAAAAACATGTCAATCCATGGAACCATCGCATAGTACATTGCCAGATAGGAAATCAAGAAATTTATAAACGTATGGCAAGGTTGGGGGTCAACGCCGATGTGCAGGCGCCTTTCGTAGCAAGCGAATGGCGCTGGGTGAAAGACAGGGTGGGGGAAAAAAGGGAAGCGGTAAGCTATGCATGGAAGTCGCTTTTAAATGCCGGAGTTGAGTTGGGGGGAAGCAGCGATTCCCCGGTGGAACCGTTTGCTCCGCTTTGGGGAATACAGGTTGCCGTTACGAGAACAAACATTGATGGATTGCCAGCAAATGGGTGGTTACCCAATGAAATCCTGTCAGTTGATCGAGCACTTCGTATGTACACACTTGGCTCGGCAACAGTTTGCGGCGAATCAAAATCCAAGGGCACGTTGGAAAATGGGAAGTACGGGGACATGGTTATTTTAAAAGAGGATCCGTTCCTGGTAAAGCCAAACGAAATAGCCTCTATTCCAGTTGATTTGACAGTTATGGGTGGACGCATCACTTTTGTGGGGGATTCTTCAATAGGTATCTAACAATATTGCCGCACTGCTTTATGGAGGGTTTAAAATGATAGAAATACTGCTTCGCCAGATATTAAACGGTCTATCTTTAGGTTCCGTATACGCGCTTATCGCAGTAGGTTATTCCCTGGTATATTCGATCCTTCTCTTTTCAAACTTTGCACATGGAGGTTTCTTAGTGGTTGGCGGTTACATTTGCTATTATGCGATGCTATCTGCCGGAATGGATATTACCACTGCCGCCGTTTCTGCAATGGCTGGTGCAGGCGTCGTGGCTGTATTCACCGACAGGCTTGCGTATAGACCAATAAGGGAGCGGTCCTCCAGGACAATATATCTGATGATTGCTTCAATGGGTATAAACATTGTTATTGAAAATATTTTTGTCGTAACTGTCGGTGGAAGATTTAGGGCTTTACCTGCGATCTTCCCCAGCGGAAGCCTTGACTTAGGCGGGATCATAACTGCAAGTTACTTTGACCTGTTCTCGCTGTTAATCTCTGCTATTTTCCTAGTAATATTACAGCTTTTCCTCATAAAAACAAAATGGGGGCTGGCTATAAGGGCGGCAGCATATAATCTTAGAACGGCCGGTCTGATGGGGGTAAATGTAAATAGATTGATTGCGATAGTATTTTTTGTTGCTGGCGTATTGGCTGCCGTTGGCGGTATCTTCTTATCCGCGAGATATACTCTCTACCCGCAGATGGGAGGGATCACGATAAAGGCTTTTATAGCGGCTGTCATTGGGGGACTGGGTTCTTTACCAGGTGCTGTAATGGGAAGTTTGGTATTAGGTCTTGCCGAGATGCTCACCACTGCATATATTTCAAGCCAGTTCCGTGACATCCTGGTATTCTCTATGCTTATTTTAACCCTTCTCTTTAAACCTACAGGTTTTTTCAACAAACAGATAGGCGAGAAAGTGTAGGTAAACGGCATGTCTGGTTATCTAGAGGGAATTATTGCTCTTTTGTGCATTAACTGTATTGCCGGTATGGGAGTCTCGCTGCTAACAGGGTTTACAGGTATTTTCTCTTTAGGGCATGCTGGGTATATGGCGATAGGAGCCTATACTGCGGCGGTTATGACAGTTGAATACTCTATCCATTGGTTTCCCAGTGTTATTTGCGGCGGTATTTTATCAATGGCTGTTGGATGGCTGATAGGTATACCAACATTAAAGCTGGATGGAGATTATTATTCTATCGCTTCGTTGGGGCTAGGAGAGACTATCCGGCTTCTGATTGAAAATGGAGGTTCCGTAACGAACGGAGCCCGGGGGTATCCTGGAATTGACGCGTTTACAACTGTACCCGTGGCTCTATCGTTTCTGGTTCTTATGGCCGTTGCGATGTTTTTTCTGATCAGCGGGAATTATGGAAGGGCTTTCAAGGCCTGCAGAGACGACAGTCAGGCTTCGTCTTTACTCGGATTTCACACAGCTCATTATAGAGTTTTGAGTCTGGCAATATCGGCGTTTTACTGTGGGATAGCAGGTGCTTTGATGGCAGGCTACATGTCTTTTGTTCAGCCTATAATGTTTGACTCAGCAAAATCCACGGAACTGGTAGCATTGGTAGTTTTTGGCGGATTGGGATCAATGAGCGGAAGCCTGGTGGGGGCCACTATTCTCACCTTAGTTACGGAACTTTTCCGGCCAATGTCAAAATATCGCATGCTTGTATATGGGATAGTGTTGGTCCTGATAATGGTTCTGAGGCCTTCAGGAATCATGGGCACGAACTCTCCCCAGAATACATTAAGGAATTTATTACCGGTAAAAGAAAACTTGCTGTGGTGAAAAGGTGATTTGTATGGATAAAGAGATACTAAGGTTGGAAAAGGTCAACAAATCATTTGGTGGAGTCCATGCTGTAAAAGACATAAGTATGACAATAGCTAAGGGTGAACTCACGGCTATTATCGGTCCAAACGGGGCCGGCAAGACTACTATATTTAATCTTATCTCAGGTGTATATAAAGTATCTTCCGGCGATATTTTCTTCAATAGTAAGTCTTTACTTAGATTTAGGCCGGATCAAATTGTTGGAATGGGAATATCGCGGACATTTCAGAATCTCAGGCTTTTCAACGATGCGTCAGTTTTGGAGAATGTGATGACTGCAATGCAGCAGCAGCAAAAATATTCTTTCTTTGAAGCGGTAAGCCACTTAGGACGCTGGAAGAATAAGGAAAAGGCTACCAAGGAAAGGAGTATGGAATTATTGGACAGGGTTGGGCTGGCAGATCGTTATATGCAGGAGGCGGGAACACTGCCGTATGGTCTCCAAAGACGCCTTGAAATGGCACGTGCTATCGCCCTTGAGCCAGAACTACTTCTTTTAGATGAACCCGCAGCCGGCATGAATGCGGAAGAAATCGAACAACTTAACCAATTGATACTCAAAATACATTCGGATTTTAATTTGACGATACTGTTAATAGAGCATCATATGGAGCTTGTTATGAAAATTTGCCCGCATATTATTTGTGTCAATTTTGGTGCAAAAATAGCGGAAGGTACTCCCAACGAGATACAAAATAACAAGGATGTTCTTGTCGCTTATTTAGGAGAGGACGATTAGCAATGAATAACAGGGCTTCGCTGCTTTCCGTGAACAATTTAACAGTTAATTATGGAGCTATCCAAGCGTTAAAAGGCGTGAATCTGGACGTCTACAGTGGTGAGATAGTCGCTGTAATCGGTGCCAACGGAGCAGGTAAATCAACTCTTATGAACGCCATAATGGGAGCTGTCCCTAGGGCAGGAGGAGAGGTCTTTCTGGATGGAAAACTACTCCCTAAAGAGAGCTTTAATATCGTTTCTGCCGGTATATCTTTATCCCCCGAGGGCAGAAAAGTCTTTGCTCCGTTGACTGTGATAGAAAATCTCAATATGGGGGCCTTCCCCATAAAAAATAGAGAAGAAATTTACTCAGAAATGGAAAAGGTTTTTAAGCTTTTTCCAAGGCTGAACGAACGGAAGACGCAATATGCCGGTACTTTATCGGGGGGAGAGCAGCAGATGCTGGCAATTGGCAGGGCGTTGATGGCGAAACCTCGAGTTCTATTACTGGATGAGCCATCTTTGGGATTAGCTCCCATTATTATCAGCGAGATATTTAAAGAGTTGACCGAGATTAACAGACAGCTTGGTATGACAATATTGATTGTTGAACAAAATGCGAGAAAAGCTTTGCTTTTATCGCACCGAGCGTATGTTATCCAAACGGGGCAGATGATTATGGAGGGAAATTCCTCGGATCTTTTACACAATAAAGATGTTGAAGAGGCATATCTTGGCGGGAATCGTTAATCTATTATCAAGATAAATAAATATAAAGGAGAGATTGTAATGGGAAAAGTCGGTTATCCAACGGAGCCATTGTCAACAAGAGCGGTTATCAAACATGGTGTATATTCTGTCATTCCGCCGGAGGGTAGGGTTATAAACACTATTCCAGGATTTGAGGGATTTGAATCTACAATTCTCGCATCCCCCAAACTTGGTGCTAGTTTTGTGATGATCATATCCACGGTTATACCCGGTGCAAAGACGACTATACCGTGGGGTGGAGACGGAATTGAGACTTTTGTCTATTTTATGGATGGTGAGGGTGAGCTTACCGTAAAAATTGACGAGAAAATCGAAAAACTGCCGCAGGGAGGTTTTGCGTTCTGCCCGGCCGACAAGGGATTGGAGCTCTTTAATGAGTCTACGGGAAGGTTTCGTGTCCTTCTGTATAAACAGCGCTATATTCCCGTTAAGGGAGTGTCACTGC
>OHQM01001426.1_pt1 | contig 9992 bp, 4 predicted proteins | sample 1577941 | NCBI WGS metagenome assembly OHQM01 (sample SAMEA3879604, study PRJEB24766) | human gut metagenome | biome: human-associated habitat; feature: feces | place: USA | collected 1985/1987
GCCGGATTGAAATCCGCTCTTGCCACTGTACACATGACGAGCGACAATGCTCTGCTGAAGATGCAGGCGAATGCCGATATGCGTCTTGATCGTAAATACCTGGATGGCAAGGTGGCTATGAATGTGGAGAATGTCGGTTTACACGAGTTAGGAATTTCTCCCAAGCCATTGAAGTATCCTTTCGCTTTCACTCTCGATGCCGAAGCACGCCACGACTCTATCAAGATGAGCATGGATGCAGGCGACCTCGACTTCCAGTTCCGTGCCCGCAGCACACTGAAGAAATTGCTGGAACAAGGCACTGCCTTTTCTACGCTTCTTACCAAGCAGATAGAATTGAAGCAACTCGATCATGCAGAATTACGGAAAGCGCTGCCCTCAGCCGGTATGCAACTGAAAGCCGGTAAACAGAACCCTGTCAGTTATTTCCTGGCAACTAAGGATATTTCTTTTGATGATTTTGTGTTGCGTTTCGGCACTACCCCCCAACGAGGTATCAATGGGCGTACTGCTATACATGGTTTGCGCATGGACTCCCTGCAACTGGATACTATTTTCTTCGCTATCAGCCAAGATACTGCACGCATGAAGTTGCAGGGTGGTGTCATTAATGGTCCAAAGAACCCGCAGTTTGTCTTCCGCAGTACACTGACGGGTGAAATCCGTAATGAAGATGCCGAACTGACCTTGAATTATGTGGATGCGAAGGGAGATACCGGACTCGATCTGGGTATCAATGCCCGTCCTTTGATAGAGGGCCGGGGTAGGGGTAATGGTATTGCCTTCCGCCTGACACCTGCCGAGCCTATTATCGCTTTCCAGAAGTTCCGCTTTGTGGATAACAGCGACTGGATTTACTTGCATAAGAATATGCGCGTTTATGCCAATGTGGATATGGACAGCGACGATGGACTTTGCTTCCGCATGCAGTCCGATCGTTCCGACACCGTTTCCTTGCAGAATATCAATTTGGAACTCATACGTTTCCGCCTGGATAAACTGAGCGGTATTCTGCCATATATGCCCCGCATCACGGGACTTTTCTCGGCAGAAGCCAACTATATACAGACCGCAACCTCATTGCAAGTTTCCGCTGAGGCTGGTGTGGAAAAGCTGACTTACGAACGCCAGCTGGTAGGTAATATCGGACTAGGTGCTACATGGCTTCCGGGTGATAAAGGCACGCACTATCTGAACGCCTATTTCCGGTCGGGAGATCAGGAGGTAATGACCGCTGATGCCGTCTTGACCCAGAAAAACGGGCGCGATTCGGTTGAAGTCAACACTACTTTTGAGCATTTCCCACTCTCGCTTGCCAATGCTTTCATGCCCGACCAGGTAGTTGCCTTTACCGGTGACATCGACGGCGGACTCTATATCAGCGGTGCCATGGAGAAGCCTAAACTAAGCGGTGACCTTTCACTGGACAGTGTATCCGTCTATGCCCGTCAGGCAGGTGCACGTTACTGGTTTGACAATCGTCCGTTGAAGATAGAGAATAATCAACTTATTTTTAATAAGTTTGCCATATACACCACCAGCCGGAATCCTTTTACGATAGACGGGAACATAGACTTTCGCAATATGGAAAATCCGACGGCGAAGTTGAACCTGCGTGCACAGAACTACACTTTGCTTGATGCTCCCCGTACCAAGGAAAGTATGATTTACGGCAAAATCTTCGTGGATTTGAATGCCACTGTACGTGGTCCGCTGGATGGACTGACCATGCGTGGAAACATGAATCTGCTGGGTAACACAGATGTGACCTATGTGTTGACTGACTCTCCTCTGACTGTAGAAGACCGTTTGGGTGAACTTGTCACGTTCACTTCCTTTACGGATACTACTTCGGTACAGGCAACCGAGGTCCCCACTATGTCGCTCGGCGGTATGGACATGTTGATGTCTGTGCACATCGATGATGCCGTACGTTTGCGTGCTGATCTTAGTCCCGACCGCAGTAGTCGTGTGGAACTGGAAGGTGGAGGTGACCTGAATTTGCAATATACTCCGCAAGGCGATCTCACATTGTCCGGTCGCTATACGTTGATAGGTGGTATGATGAAATATGCCCTGCCCGTTATTCCGTTGAAAGAGTTCCAGTTTGTCAATGGAAGTTATGTGGACTGGACGGGTAATCCGATGAACCCTTCACTCAACCTGACTGCTACGGAACGTGTCCGCGCTTCTGTATCCGATGGCGATGACGGCGGTTCGCGCATGGTGAACTTCGACGTTTCCATCAGCATCAAGAACCGTTTGGAGAATCCTGATTTGAGTTTTAATCTGAGTGCTCCCGATGATGCCAACGTACAGGGCGAACTGGCAGGAATGAGTGCCGATGAACGAAGCAAACAAGCCATTACCATGCTTGCCACAGGTATGTATCTTTATAACAGCGGAAAAGGTGGTGGTTTGACCATGGGTTCCGCACTGAACAGCGTGCTGCAAAGTCAGATTAATGCGCTGACCGGAAATCTGAAGAACGCTTCTCTCAGTGTCGGCATTGAAGACCGTACCGCTGCCGAAACGGGTGATAAACAGACGGACTATAGTTTCCGCTACTCTCAGCGTTTCTTCAATGACCGTATACAGATTGTAATCGGTGGAAAAGTGTCCAGTGGTGCCAATGCAACGAATGACGTGGAATCGTTCATCGATAATATATCTTTGGAGTATCGTTTGGATAATAGCGGTACACGCTATGTCCGCGTGTTCCACAACAAAAATTATGAAAGCGTGCTCGATGGAGAGATAACCGAGACGGGTGTCGGACTTGTACTTCGCCGCAAGATGGACCGACTGAGTGAGCTGTTCATATTCAAGAGAAAGAAGAAAGTAGAACCTGTAAGCGAATAGTGTAAAAGAAATAAGAATCAAAATGAAGAAATTCGTATACATCCTCCTTGCAACCCTGCTTCTGGCAGCCTGCTCCACTACTAAGCACCTGCCTGAAGGCGAAGTGCTCTACACCGGTCAGAAGCCGATGATTGTAGAGAACCGCTCTGATACCAAGGTAGGCGAGACCGCTATGGAAGAAGTGGAAGCCGCCCTTGCCAAAGCCCCCAATAACTCTCTGCTCGGTAGTTCCGAATGCCGCATTCCTTTCCCTTTCGGACTGTGGGTGTACAATGGTTTTGCGAAGTACAAAAAAGGTTTTGGTAAGTGGATATTCAATCGCTTTGCCGCTACTCCCGTGCTCATATCTTCCGTTAATCCGGATATCCGGCAGAAAGTAGCGACGAATATCCTGCACGATTATGGGTACTTCAATGGTACGGTAAGTTATCAAACTTTCGTTAATCCTAAGGACAGTCTGAAAGCTAAATTGCAATACACGGTCGATATGCGTAACCCGTACTTCATTGATACCGTATATTATCGGGGATTCAATAGTACGACAATGCAGATTATCAACCTTGGTCGCCGTCGCTCCCTGATCAGTCCGGGTGAACAGTTCAATGTTACCGATCTGGATGGTGAGCGTACCCGCGTCAGCGGTTTGCTGCGTAATATGGGGTATTATTACTTCCGCCCTGACTACCTGACTTACCAGGCCGATACAACTCTCGTTCCCGGTGGACACGTCAGCCTGCGCATGATCCCTGTTCCCGGTATGCCGAAGGACGCCGAACGGCCTTTCTTCGTAGGTAAGACCACTTTCTACCTCCACGGCCCGCAAGGGCAAATGCCGAATGACAGCCTTTACTACAAGACTTTCTGGATACACTATTACGATAAACTGAAGATACGTCCCAATATGCTTCACCGTTGGCTGAACTACCAAGGTTACCAACGGAAACGCCAGGAACTGGACAAGGGAGGTATGCGCCGTCGTCCGGAAAAGCTATATAGTCAATACCGGCAAACCCGTATCCAGGAGCGTCTGGCAAGTGTGGGCATCTTCCGTTATTTGGAGATGCAATACACGCCCCGCGATACGGCACTCGTTTCCGATACGCTGGATGTGAATATCCGTGCCATGTTAGATAAACCGTATGATGCCGAATTGGACTTTAATGTCACCATGAAGAGCAATAACCAGACCGGTCCCGGTGCCGCCTTCACCGTAACGAAGAACAACGTCTTTGGCGGTGGTGAAACCTGGAATGTGAAAGTGAACGGCTCTTATGAATGGCAGACGGGTAAGAACAGCAGCTCGCTGATGAATAGCTACGAGTTGGGCTTATCTTCTGCACTTACCTTCCCACGTATTGTCTTCCCCCGGATGGGTACCAAGGAATATGACTTCCCGGCTTCCACCACCTTCCGTGTCTACATAGACCAGATGAACCGTGCCAAGTACTACAAACTGCTTGCTTTCGGTGGAAACGTCACGTATGACTTTCAGCCTGTGCCTACCCGGAAGCATAGTATCACTCCCTTCCAACTGACATTTAATGTGCTGCGCAATCCGACTGCGGCTTTTGAGGAAATACAGGCTCAGAATCCGGCTCTTTACATCAGCCTCCGTAATCAGTTTATTCCCAAGATGGAATATACCTACACTTATGATAACGCTTCTCTTCGCAATGTACGTAATCCCATCTGGTGGCAGACTACACTCGGCTCTGCCGGTAATCTGACCTCTTTGATTTATAAAGCATTCGGACAGTCCTTCAGCAAGGAAGATAAAAAACTGTTGGGAGTGCCTTTCGCACAATTCCTGAAGCTGAATTCGGAGTTCCGTTATCATTACAGGATAGATAAGAACCAGATGATTGCTTCCCGTATTGCAGGAGGAGTAATCTGGTCCTACGGAAATGCAACGACTGCGCCTTATACCGAACAGTTCTATATTGGTGGCGCCAACAGTATCCGTGCCTATTCTGCACGCAGTATCGGCCCCGGTGGCTATCCACCCGATAAAGAGAAAAAGTATTCCTATATCAATCACGTGGGCGATATCCGTATGGAAGCAAACGTGGAATACCGCTTCCGTATTCTCGGCGACCTGCACGGAGCTATTTTCCTCGATGCGGGTAATGTCTGGCTGATGCGTAAGGATAAAAACCGTCCTGATGGACAGCTGACGTTGAAGAATTTTCCGAAACAGGTTGCTTTGGGTACAGGCGCCGGTTTGCGTTACGACCTGGATTTCCTTGTATTCCGTTTCGACTGGGGAGTGGCACTGCATGATCCGTATGATACAGGTAAGAAGGGATATTATAATATTCCGAAGTTTAAAGATGGCATGGCATGGCATTTTGCTATCGGTTATCCGTTCTAATGGCGGGTTTTGTACGATAGAGCTAAAATATGAACCAATTGTCTACCTTTCTTGACTTTATTTTTTGTAATTTTGCCCCGTAATCAAAACAAGGATACACTAACCTTTTTAAATAATAACTAAGTATGAAACCAACTTTATTCTTATTGGCAGCCGGAATGGGCAGCCGTTACGGTGGCTTGAAGCAATTGGACGGACTGGGTCCGAATGGCGAAACTATTATGGATTATTCAATTTATGACGCCATTAACGCTGGATTTGGTAAGCTCGTTTTCGTAATCCGTAAGGATTTTGAGAAAGACTTCCGTGATAAAATTATTTCCAAATACGAAGGTCATATCCCGTGCGAATTGGTGTTCCAGTCTATCGACGATCTGCCCGAAGGCTTCACTTGCCCCGAAGGTCGTACGAAACCCTGGGGAACCAACCACGCCGTAATGATGGGCGCTGATGTAATTCAGGAACCGTTTGCCGTTATCAACTGCGACGACTTCTATGGTCGCGATTCTTTTCAGGTGATGGGTAAATTCCTTTCTGCACTGCCCGAAGATTCAAAGAATGTATATTCAATGGTAGGTTTCCGCATTGGTAATACACTGAGCGATAGCGGTACTGTGTCTCGCGGTCTTTGCGGTACGGATGCCAACAATCTGCTGACTTCTGTTGTAGAACGTACTAAGATCCAACGTATGGACGGAGAAGTGAAATACATTGACGATAATGGCGAATGGACGGCTACTCCCGAAACTACTCCGGTAAGTATGAACTTCTGGGGCTTTACTCCCGATTATTTCGCATACAGCTGCGATTTCTTCAAGAGCTTCCTGAGCGATCCGAAGAATATGGAGAACCTGAAGAGTGAATTCTTCATTCCGTTGATGGTAGATAAGTTGATTCAGGACGGTGTCGCTACATGCGAGGTCCTCGATACTACAAGCAAATGGTTTGGCGTGACTTATCCTGAAGATCGCCAAAGTGTTGTAGATAAAATCCAGGCTTTAGTGGATGCGGGTGAATATCCTGCCAAGCTATTTTAAGTCTGGAGAACTTTGCGAAAGCAAATTTAAAATTAGGAATGAAAGGGAGTCATCGTGAGATGGTTCCCTTTCTTAATTTTACGGCAATGTCTCTTTTAAAGTTGTATAGTTGCTTCGCAAGCCTTGGCTACTGCCGGATGGTGTGTGATGAAGATGAATGTTTTGCCTGTGCAGTCTCTGCGCAGGTTTTTTATTAATAGTCGTTCCGTTTCGGGATCGAGGGCGGAAGTGGCTTCGTCCAGCAGCAGGATGTGTCCAGGACGGAGGAGGGCACGGGCGATGGCGATACGTTGGGCTTGTCCTTCACTGAGGCCGCCACCTTGTTCGTTGAGGTTGGTATCTATTCCGTCCGGTAGAGAGAGAACGAAGTCAGCACAGGCGGTACGGAGAGCCTGGAGCATTTCGGCTTCAGTGGCATGAGGATTACCCATTAGCAGGTTGTCACGAATGGTACCGCTGAAGAGAGTGTTTCCCTGGGGAACATAGACGAAGTTGGAACGGGTTTGAGGGGAAACTTCAAGAGTTGAGAGTGAAGATTGTGTTATGTTTGCAGGTGAAAGGGTAATACTTCCTTCTTGCGGGTCAGCGAGTGCGAGAAGCAACCGGATCAAGGTAGTTTTTCCGGCACCGGTTTCACCCAATACGGCAGTGCAGCTTCCGGCGGGGAAGTTACAGGAGAAGTGATTTAATATAGGTCGGTCTCCTGTTGAATAACTGAATGTGACATCCTTTAATTGTAAGTCCGGGGTTTGGGGGAACAGTTGCACTGTTCCACTTGCTTCGGAGGGAAGTTCTTCAAGTTCCATCAGTCGCTCTACGGCGGTGAGGGCATTGATAAAGGAAGGTAGCAGGCGTGAAAGATCGAGTGCAGGCCGTTGTACTTTTCCTACCAGTTGCAGGAAGGCAGTCATTGTTCCGAAGGTGATACTCCCTGTACTAAGGCGTACTGCCCCCCAAAGAAATGCTGTAAGATAGCCGCCGGAGAACGCAAATGCCACCAGCATACGTGCAGAGAGTGAAAAGCGGGTACGACCGAATATCTGACTACGGAGTGCATCTTGCAGATCATCCAGTTTTCCGATATGCCGATCGCTTTGTTCCAGGGTTTTGATGACGGTTCGGTGTTGCAGGCTTTCTTGTATAACGGACTGGATACGACTGTCGCTCTGCCGGATTTCACGGGTGTAGCGGCGCATTCGTTTCATATAGAAGCGGCTACCTAATAGGAAGATAGGTAGAATACCTACCACTACCCAGGGCAGGGACGGATCGAGAAAGCAGAAGAATACAAATGCGGCTATCAACTGAGCGATGGTAACTATGAAAGCAGGGATTGTGCTGGTCAGTAACTCCACGATGGAAGCAGTATCCTGTTCCACTCGGTTTACGATGTCGCCGGTGTGAAAGCGTTCCAATTCGTTCCAACGGCTTTGCAATAGACGGGAGAAGAGGCGGTGGCGCAATGCGTTTCCTGTTTCCACTTGCATACGGGCACTGAGCCAGGTGTCGACGGCTCCGCACAGAAGTTGGGCGATTAACAAAGCAATAGTAAGGATAGCGGCATTGGTCAGGCTTCCGATGGCGGCACCTGTGGCAATGTCGATGACGACTTTGGAAGCATAAATAAAGGCAAGAGAAACCGCTACCCCAATGATACCTGTGAGGCAGGAGAGGAGAATACGTCCCCGTTGTCCGTGAGATACTTCCCAGATATACTTTATTTGTTCTGTCTTCATAATGAATTAGTTACGAGTTACGAGCTACGAGTGGCTGGCGCTATCATGCTGCATAGCACTCGTAGCTTGTAGCTTTGTAGCTCGTAGCTTATTTATTTGTATTGTTACTGTCCCCTTTATCAGCGTCACCGGATACCATAACGCCTCATTGGGAGCAAACTTTCGCAGCTTCATGCAGCGTTTGGTTGCCCGGCAGAAAGTGTGCCATTTTCCGGCCCAATAACCTTTGGGACGTGGCTTGATGCGTGCGTCATGCTGACCGAAGTTTCCGGTAGCAAAGATATCATCCAGTAAGATTTCTCCTGCCCGTTCCATACCTTTGACAGAGAAGGGCAGGTTGTCTTCCGGCAAACCCAGATAATGCACGGCGATATATCCGAAAGCTTTTGCGGCACGTAGCAATCCTACTTTGCGGAAATACTTTTCCAGCAAAAGTTTGTCAATATCTTCATGACGTGTTGCCAACAGACGGGTCCAGTCGCAAACTTGGCGAAGGCCGATGCCGCTGTTCAGGAAATGGACGAATGCATGCATGAAGATATACAGCGCATTGAATGTTACAGGCGGGAGGCTGACGGGATATTCGTGTATCTCTCTTGTTTCAGCATGTTGTGGGTACCATTCCTGTACCAAGTGCTGGAAGTATCGGTTACCTGCCGGATTGTTAATCCGCAGGATGATACGATGGTTTTCTATATGAACGCCATGAAATGAATAGCTGGCGTGTTTGTCCGATGCTTCTCCTTCTGCCTCTGCACCGTGACGGAGCAGAATATTGTTGGCTACGGGCTGTCCTTCCTTTCCGATATAGACGTCGATGTCGCCACATTGACGGTGCAATGGGTTTATGTAGTGAGTGGCGATGCCTTGTCCTTTCAGTAGAATAGGATGTAGACCGGCTTCCCGGTATGGCATAAAAACTTCCGGGAGTTCTTCATTCAGGCGGAGGTTAGACTGCTCGATTTGTGCTACTTTAGCTGCCCATTGCAGGTAGAGCGGTCGGGGTGGGCGCAATTCTGCCGGCAGGTTGAGTACTCCGTCGAAGGTAATGGCGAGAAGGGCTTGGGTACGTGCCAGCTGGTATATCTCTTCCCAGTCGGCAGTATTCATACTACTGAATGGGGTCGGGTCGACGGGGGTGTTCCATAATCCGGAACGCACCAAGGTTAGGAAAGTACGACGCATATGCTATTCTATGATTCCGGTTTTCAGCCAGTTCTTTATCAGTTGTTCTGCATCCCGCTTTGCGGTTTCAGCGTCTACTTCGTAGTTCTCCGTAAGGAAATCGGTAAGAGTGTCGGTATTGAAATCTGTTCCTTCCACATGTTGCCAAAGGCGGGTTGCCGTAGGGTTCAGGCTGATGATATTGCTGAAATCTACGTTTCCTGTACCGTTGTGCATGATGATATGTTCGTCACCAATCTGATGTAAGGTAAATCCGTTCTTGATTTTCATTGTTTGTATGTATTAGGTTGTTATTATGATGATTTCTCATCCGCAGATGACACGGATGACACTGATTTTTTGTTACGTAGTATTTAATCCTGCGTTATCTGCGTCATCTGCGGATGAAAAAATCTTTCTTCTTCTGAATATTGCCAATAGCCATCGCCTTACAGGGGTCAGTTTCATCCACCAAAAAGAATAGCGCTGCCAGGTACGGCCATTACACGGATATTCTTTCTCTTTACGGATGGCGGCAATCATTACTCCCATGACATTGGCTATGTTGGTCTGTTCGGTTATTCGTATATTACCGTCTCCCAGTAGTGTTAGTTCTTGGCCATTGCGGTGGATGATGCGGTGGAAGATAATACGTCCGTTTATATCTCTGGCAAGTACGGCAACGCCCGGTTGTAAATCATCATCGGTAAAAGGGCCTAAAATAATACGGTCGCGACGGTCTACAAGAAACGGGTTCATACTGTTTCCTCTGACTGTCAGGGTTACGGTATGTCCTTCGCTGATGAGGCGTGCTACTTCGGG
>OHQM01001434.1_pt1 | contig 9950 bp, 9 predicted proteins | sample 1577941 | NCBI WGS metagenome assembly OHQM01 (sample SAMEA3879604, study PRJEB24766) | human gut metagenome | biome: human-associated habitat; feature: feces | place: USA | collected 1985/1987
CTTATGATAACCAGAGAGGCGGGGATGACGGCATGATTGATTTCAATGAGATTGAAAAATATAAAGAAAACAACCGGATCGAGAACGAATCCGTCTGCCGGGGCTCTTCAACAGGAGCTGATGTCGCCGCTGCCGCTTCTTTGACCTTGTTCAGGAGATTGAGAAACTCCTCTGCCCCCTGGAGTTTTTCCAGTGTCTCGGAATTCAGAGGGTCTGAATTGTCAGCCGGTGTGAATTTTGAGAACCGGGTATCTAATTCTTCGGGATCCTCGACTTTAGTTATAATAAGGACAATAGAATCAGCAGATGAAGGGATTGCCTCTATCATCAGCGGAATATTTTCTGCTTCAAATCCGAAATCGAATGACGCCTGCTGCATCATGTCGCGAAATAAAGATTTAGCCTTTTCTGTGCCGTAAGCAAGCTCGCTTAGCTTCAGATGGCGCGCTGCCAGATCAGCATGTGTCAATGTACAACGAATCTGATTTTCATTAAGTTTTTCAATCTTCATACAATCACATCCTTTATACTATATAAGATAATATGCATCGGGAATAAAAATAGATACACATCCTCAAGATAAGTATAAACAAAAAAGAAAAGGATGTAAAGACTTATCAACAAATCCCATGCGGTTATGAACAAAAAACACATTGAAAACATAAAATGCGGACAATATAATGGCACTTACAAAAGATAGTATTCACTGATAAGTAAATAAAATGAAAGGAGGGAATGCTGTTTAAACTCTTATTTCCGTATCGGCTGTCTTTTGCCCTGCCTGAAAATCCGGATGTATGTCACAAACCTCCGTACGATACATAATGAAAGGGCAGGAAAACTATATTTATCACGGTTTGCATGGAAAGGAGTATTGCGGGAGATGAAAATGGATGAAACGGAATATACAGAATTATATATGGAGCTGGAAAAGTATGAGAAGCGTGGGATTGATATGCTGCTTGACGGATATCAGGCAAGTCCGCTTCAGATCGTGACGGCACATATGGTAAAAGAAGCGGGAACATATATGCGCGATTATACGATGAGTGGGGATGGCAATATAGAAACTCTTAGATTTACTGATATTAATGAACACTTTCGGGCAGAAATTACCCCTTAATGCCGGACAAAGTGGAGGTTGTGTGAAAAAAGATGTCTAAAATCTGCTGAAAGAGGCAAATTATTAACGACGCGTGTTAAAAGTGTGATATAATGTACGCGTATAATTGCTAGTAGGAGGTACGGCATGGACGAAAGAGAAAAACGGGATGTGCGGGAATGGAGTCAGACATCAGATACCCGCAGACGACGCCCTGAAAACAATGCCCGGAAACCGGTAAACCGTTCGGGACAAAGCAGACAAAGAATGTCGGAAGCGGGACCTGGACGGAATAGAAGACCTGCGAGACAAAGCAGCAGAGCAAGGAGAAGAAGGCGGAATGCCGTTATACGGTGGTTTCTGTTTTTTGTGTTGATCATAATTGCAATAGGCGGATTTGTTATTTGGAAAAGATACGGTTCAACGAATGAGAAGGCCGATTTGAAACAATATTATGGAGTGGAGTCAGAAACAGATCCTGCGCTTGTAATTGACGATCAGGTTGTGAAACAGTCTCAGAATGCAGAAGAAGGAAATACGCCGGATCCGGTGAAAGTTTATGACGGGCAGTATTATGTCGAATATTCTGTTGCTCATAATCGGATCAATAAGCGGTTTTATTGGGATTCTAATGAGAACGTTCTTCTTTATACACTTCCGGGAGGCAGTGTTTCGGCAGCGGTAGGCAGTAAAGAATATACAGACATAACAGAGAAAAAGAGTGAAGATTATGTGATCCTGAAAACAGAAGGAAAGATTGCATATATTGCCCTTCCGTTTATCCAGCAATACACGAATATGGAATACGAAGTGTATGATGATCCGACCCGCGTAGTGATTACAACTGAGTGGGGAGAGAAGAAAGTGGCTTCCATCAAAAGGGATACGCAGGTACGCTATCAGGGCGGTGTGAAAAGTCCGGTTTTGACAGAAGTAAAGAAATCGGATAAGGTAACTGTTCTTGAAGATGAGAATGACTGGATGAAAGTGGCTACAAAAGACGGGTTTATCGGATATGTGAAAACAAATGCGCTCAACAGTGTTGAAAAAGAGCTGGTATCCCGGGATTATGAAGAACCGGAATATACGAATATTTCGGAAAACTATACGATCAATATGGCGTGGCATAATGTTTCTAACGCCGATGCTAATAGTTATATATTGGAAACGATTGCGTCGACAAAAGGGCTGAATACGATTGCACCGACATGGTTCAGTCTTGCGGATACAGAAGGTAATATTACATCGCTTGCAGATGCGGATTATGTAAATTACGCACATCAGTCTAATTTGGAAGTATGGGCAGTGCTGAGGGATTTTCATGGAGGAATCAATTCTTATGAAGAAACATATCAAGTGCTGAGCTATACGTCGAAGCGGGCAAAACTGATCAATCAAGTTATATCAAAAGCGCTGGAGACTGACGTGGATGGAATTAACCTTGATTTTGAACTTGTATCCGATGAGTGCGGACCGCATTATGTGCAGTTCGTGCGTGAACTTTCGGTGAAGTGCCGTCAGAATGGACTTGTTTTTTCTGTAGATAATTATGTTCCGCAGCCTTATAATGCACATTATGACATTGAAGAACAGGCGGCAGTGGCGGACTATGTTGTTGTTATGGGATATGATGAACATACAGAAGGATCGTATGAAGCAGGTTCGGTTGCGTCGATCGGGTATCTGAAAAACGGAATATCAGAGGCCCTTAAGTCAGTACCGGCGGATAAATTGATCGCAGGAGTACCGTTTTATACCCGGCTTTGGTTTGAACGGCCAAAGACTGACGAAGAATTTGCGGCAGATGAGGGAACGGAAGCCGAAAATTATCCGAATAAAGTAAAGAGTTCCGCTTATGGAATGGATGATGCGGCAGAACTTATCTCATCAATGGGGGCACAGACGGAATGGGATGATAAGACGAAGCAGAATTATGCCCAGTGGGAAGGCGACGGAGGCGTTTATAAAATTTGGTTAGAAGATACTCAGTCGCTGGAAGAGAAGCTGAAAGTTATTAAAGAAAACCAGCTTGCGGGTGTTGCGGAGTGGAGTCTTGGAATGGAAGGTTCCGGCGTGTGGGATCTCATCCTGCAATATGTAAATTAAAATGTGAACTAAAACATGAAATAAAATATCTGAAAAGGACATCCTCTTTTTGCATATATATTTATATGGAAAAGGAGGGTGTTTTTATATGCGGAAAAAAATAGTTTTCGGAATGGCGATTATTTCTCTTGTGGCAATCATTGTTTTGTGTCAAAAAGCAGGGGTGAGGCTTAAGGAGACGTTTAGGGAAAGTGAAGAAACTAATTCGGGGGCGGTTATAGGGATGAAAGAAAAGGAGAATGAGAAATCGGATAAAAAGGAGCGCGGGGAAAAACAAGGGGAAGCGCATAAGAAGAGAACGGTTGTAGTGGATGCCGGACACGGCGGTCCTGACGGCGGAAAAACGGGAGTCAACGGGAAGCTTGAGAAAGAGCTGAACTTAATAATCGCAGAGAAAGTGAAAAAGCTTCTTGAAGAGGAAGGGATTGCAGTGATCATGACACGTGAAGAGGACGGATGGCTTGCGGAAACCAGGATCGGAGATTTGAAAGAGCGGGTTCGCATTATGAATGAATCAAAGGCAGATCTTGCTGTAAGTATACATCAAAACAGTTATCATGAAGAAAGTGTTTTTGGAGCGCAGGTGTTTTATTATACGACGTCCGGGGAAGGGAAAGCGGCGGCGGAAATTTTGCAGAATGAACTTCTGGAAATTGATCCGGAAAATAAAAAGCGTGAAAAAGCAAATAATACTTATTATATATTGAAGAAAACAGAAGTGCCGACAGTAATTGTGGAATGTGGTTTTTTGAGTAATCACAAAGAAGCGGAAAAACTTTCTGATGAAGCGTATCAAGGAAAAATAGCAGAGGCTGTAGTAAAAGGAATTAAGAGTTTTTTTTTGAAATAAATAATGCTATAATATAGGGCATGGAAACAAAAATAGAAAAGATCGATAAAAACAAAATAAATGAAGAGATTATAGAAGAAGCGGGAATGATTCTGAAAAACGGCGGTTTGGTTGCTTTTCCGACCGAGACGGTATATGGGCTCGGAGCGGATGCGCTCAAAGAGGAGGCGGCGATGAAGACGTATGCGGCAAAAGGGCGACCGTCGGATAATCCTCTGATCGTGCATATTGCAGAATATGAAGATTTGAGGAAGATTGCTGTTAATATCCCGGCTGAAACAGATGCCCTTGCAGCTCACTTCTGGCCGGGACCGCTTACTATGATCTTTGAAAAGAGCGAGGTTGTTCCTTATGGTACGACGGGAGGTCTTGATACAGTGGCGGTTCGTATGCCTACAGATGAAGTGGCGAGAGCGCTTATACGGGCAGCGGGCGGATTCGTTTCTGCCCCGAGCGCAAATACTTCGGGAAGACCAAGTCCGACGTTGGCGGAACATGTTGCGGAAGATTTGGGCGGAAAGATCGATATGATCTTAGACGGAGGAGCAGTTGAGATCGGACTAGAGTCTACGATACTTGATATGACGGTGACGCCGCCTATGATCTTGAGACCGGGAGCGATTACTGCGGAAATGTTTGAAGAAGTGATCGGAAAAGTAGATGTTGATGAGACGCTTCTTGTGGCGGAGAGTGAGAAAGCTCCGAAAGCTCCGGGGATGAAGTACAGACATTACGCTCCGAAAGCAAAACTGATGATTGTAGAAGGAGATCTGCGGGAGGAGATTTTTGCGATTCGCCAGCTTGCATACAAGGCTTATAAAGAAGGAAGAAAAGTGGGGGTTATTGCTACGACAGAGACACTTCCTTTTTATAAATACGGCGTAGTGAAAAATATTGGTACACGGGAAAATGAGAAAACGATCGCTCGAAATCTCTATAGAGTGCTCAGAGAATTTGATGAGGAAGATGTGGAAGAGATTTACAGTGAATCTTTTGCCGCGCAAGGAATCGGAAAAGCGATTATGAATCGTTTGGAAAAAGCGGCGGGGCATACGCGTCTTTCGGCGGCGGAGATCGCAAAACGGCAGAAGTACCGAAGAATCATATTTATAAGCGGTACGGATTCTGCCCGGGCGCCGATGGCGGCGGAGATGTTAAGGCATGAAGATCTGGCGCAGGAATATGTGATTGATTCACGGGGATTGGTCGTGCTGTTTCCCGAACCGGCGAATCAGAAAGCGGAGGCGATCATGAAGAGCGCCCAGATGACCCTTGAAAATCATGTTTCCAGACAGCTTGAACCGGAAACGCTGGTGGAGGATACTCTTGTCCTTACGATCGAGGAAGCCGAGAAAAACAAAATCTTGTCCGAATACGGAACAAAAGCTAACGTTTATACGTTGAATGAATTCGTGGGAAGCGACGGAGAAATCCCGAATCCATATGGGAAACCTTTGACAGCTTACGGAGAATGCTATGAGATATTGCGTGAATTAATAAAAGAACTTGCAGAAAAATTAAATTACATTGCGGAGGAAGAATAATGACAGGAAAAGTAATTGTGATGGATCACCCCTTGATCACACATAAGATCAATTATGTAAGACAGGAAAACGTAGGAACAAAAGAATTTCGTGAGGTGATCGGGGAAATTGCACAGTTGATGTGCTACGAGGCGACGAGAGATCTGAAAATGAGTGATGTTCAGATCAAAACACCTCTTATGGAGATGACAGGGAAAATGCTTTCAGGCAAAAAACTGGCTATCGTACCGATCCTTCGTGCGGGAATCGGAATGGTAGACGGAATGTTATCTCTGATTCCGGCGGCGAAGGTCGGACATATCGGTCTTTACAGAGATCCGGAGACATTAGAACCGGTAGAATATTATTGTAAACTTCCGGCAGATTGTGAAGAGAGAGAAGTGTTTGTAGTTGATCCTATGCTGGCTACGGGAGGTTCCAGTGTGGCGGCGATCAGAATGCTGAAAGAAAAAGGCGTAAAACATATCCGTTTCCTTTGTATCCTTGCAGCGCCGGAAGGAGTTAAGAAGATGCAGGAAGCGCATCCGGATGTAGACATTTATATAGGGGCGCTTGATGAGAAGCTCAATGATCATGGCTATATTGTTCCGGGACTTGGCGATGCCGGAGATCGTATTTTCGGAACAAAATAAAAAGCTTACAGAGAACAGAACAGAGATGAAAGGAGCGGAGTTGATGTCGGGGAAGAGAACAGATTATTTGACGTGGGATGAGTATTTTATGGGAGTAGCCATGCTTTCGGGGATGCGATCAAAAGACCCGAATACGCAGGTTGGCTGTTGTATTGTCAGTCAGGATAATAAAATCCTCTCTATGGGATATAATGGATTTCCGTTAGGGTGTTCGGATGATGAATTTCCGTGGGTAAGAGACGGCGAAGACCCGCTTGAGACAAAATATGTATATTCGACACATAGCGAGTTGAATGCAATTTTAAATTACAGCGGAGGAAGTTTGGCCGGAGCGAAGCTCTATGTTTCGCTCTTTCCCTGCAATGAATGTGCAAAAGCGATCATACAGGCGGGGATTAAAGAAGTAATCTATGATTGTGATAAATATGCCGATACTCCGAGCGTTATTGCGTCGAAAAGAATGATGGATGCGGCGGGAGTCAGATACCATCAATATCATCGTACAAACAGAAAGATTGAGATTGAATTATGATACGGACAGTACAGACAGAGATAATTACGGAAACAATAAAAAAGATGTGCATAGAGGCAAATTACTCGCTTTCTTCGGATATGGTGAAAGCGATGCGAAAAGCAGAGGAAAAAGAGGAGTCCGTGCTTGGAAAACAAATTCTGGCACAGCTTCAGGATAATCTTGAAATTGCCGCTTCGGATATGATACCGATCTGCCAGGATACAGGAATGGCAGTTGTGTTTCTTGAGGTAGGACAAGATGTGCATTTTGAAGGCGGAAGTTTCGAAGATGCGGTAAACGAAGGGGTGCGCCGGGGCTATACGGAAGGTTTTTTGAGAAAGTCAGTCGTAGGAGACCCTATTTTGCGGGAAAACACAAAAGATAATACTCCTGCGGTTATTCATACGCGGATCGTGGAAGGTGATCGAGTGAAGATCACGGTAGCTCCGAAAGGTTTCGGAAGTGAGAATATGAGCCGTGTGTTTATGCTGAAACCGGCGGAAGGACTTGAAGGAGTAAAAAATGCGATTCTTACAGCTGTCAAAGACGCGGGACCAAATGCTTGCCCGCCGTTGGTAGTTGGGGTCGGAATCGGAGGAACATTTGAAAAATGCGCCTTAATGGCGAAGAAAGCGCTTACGCGAGAAGTGGGAAAACATTCGGATATTCCATATGTGAGAAAACTCGAAGAAGAAATGTTGGAGAAGATCAACTGTCTTGGCATCGGACCGGGCGGATTGGGTGGCACGGTGACGGCTTTGGCAGTAAATGTCAACACATATCCGACTCATATTGCGGGACTTCCGGTTGCGGTGAATATATGCTGCCATGTGAACAGGCATACAGTCTGTGTTTTGTAAAAACAGCGGATAAGATAGCAGCAGTGGAAAAAGGCAGAAGTGAAAGGAAACAGAAATGGATCGACATATTTCAGCGCCTGTCGGCAGAGAGACGGCAGAAGAACTAAGGGCAGGAGATTATGTATATATTACAGGCACGATATATACAGCGCGTGATGCTGCGCATAAGCGGATGTACGAAACGCTTCGTGAGGGAGGAGACTTACCTATTAATATAGAAGGGCAGGCGATATATTACATGGGACCGTCTCCGGCACGGGAAGGACGCCCGATCGGATCGGCAGGTCCGACAACGGCAAGCCGTATGGATAAATATACTCCCGAATTATTGGATCTCGGAATGGGGGCAATGATTGGAAAGGGAAAAAGAAGTCAAGAAGTGATCGATGCTGTTGTTCGCAATAAAGCGGTTTATTTTGCAGCTGTAGGCGGCGCGGGCGCGCTGCTGTCAAAATGTATTACATCATCGGAAATTGTTGCTTATGAAGATCTTGGTACAGAAGCGATTAGAAAACTTACAGTAGTAAATCTTCCGGTGATAGTGGTGATTGACTCTAAGGGAAATAATCTTTATGAAACAGCGGTAAAGGAGTATCGGAAAATATGAAAAGAATATTGATGATGGTGCTCCGAAATATAATTCTTGTTCCGTTTATGTGGTGCAAGCTTTGTTATCATGCGCATCACGTAGATAAGTATACGGAGGAAGAGCATTATAAGATGCTGAAGTTTATTGTCCGCAGAGCAAACAAAGGCGGAAATGTGACAATAGCGGCTGAAGGGCTGGATAACATACCGAAAGAAAATGGATTTATGTTTTTCCCGAATCATCAGGGAATGTATGATGTTTTGGCTATTATGGATGTGTGTCCGGTTCCGATCTCGGTTGTTGCAAAAAAAGAAGTTGCAAATATTCAGTTTTTAAAGCAGGTGTTTGCTTGTACAAAAGCATATATGATTGACAGAGAAGATGTGCGGCAGGCAATGCAGGTCATTATGAATGTAGCAAAAGAAGTGAAGGCGGGAAGAAATTATATTATTTTCCCGGAAGGAACTCGTTCGAGAAACGGAAATAAAATCGGAACATTTAAAGGTGGAAGTTTTAAAGCGGCAACAAAGGCACGTTGTCCAATCGTTCCGGTGGCGCTGATTGATTCGTTTAAACCGTTTGATACGAAGTCTATCAGTAAAGTGACGGTTCAGGTTTGTTTTTTGCCTCCGCTTTATTATGATGAATACAAAGATATGAAAACGACGGAAATCGCAGCGATAGTTCAGGAAAGAATTAGGAAAACGATAGAGGAAAAGACGGAACTAGCCGTTTACTAAAACAGTTGCTGAAAAAGGGCGGAAAAAGGTTAAAAAAAACTAAATTAATGGTTGACATTATATAGAACGTTTAGTATAATAAATTTCGCATTATCAAGCAAGAATTGAAAAAAAGCTGTGTAAACAGTCGGATTCAGAATCAGGAGAAATACTCAAGAGGCTGAAGAGGCGCCCCTGCTAAGGGTGTAGGTCGGGAAACCGGCGCGAGGGTTCAAATCCCTCTTTCTCCGTTAAGTGTTATCTCAAAAAGTTTTCAGATTGAAGGAAGCTTTGTACGCTTTATGGTATTCTGCATAAGCGGGTGAGAAAACACGTAATATAATACCTGGAGGCTTGAAAAAAACAAGTCGAAAAAGTTTGAAAAAATTGTAAAAAACAGTTGACAAAGATGAAACGAAATGGTATTATAGATGAGCTGACTCGTTGAGAGAAAGCTCCACAAAAAAGAAAATGAAAAAAGTTAAAAAAGTTCTTGACAAACGATAAAGCTTTTGATAAAATATAAAAGCTGTCGCTTGAGACAGAACAGAGAAAGAACCTTGATAACTGAACAATAGACAACAACCCTTGAAAATTTCTTTAAAGAGAAAAATTTTTAAGAACGGTTTGAAAACAAACCAAAACAGTAAAGAGGGAAAGAATTGCTAGTAGTGATTCTTGACCAAGACAAACACTTTTAACGAGAGTTTGATCCTGGCTCAGGATGAACGCTGGCGGCGTGCCTAACACATGCAAGTCGAGCGAAGCACTTTGCTTAGATTCTTCGGATGAAGAGGATTGTGACTGAGCGGCGGACGGGTGAGTAACGCGTGGGTAACCTGCCTCATACAGGGGGATAACAGTTAGAAATGACTGCTAATACCGCATAAGACCACAGCACCGCATGGTGCGGGGGTAAAAACTCCGGTGGTATGAGATGGACCCGCGTCTGATTAGCTAGTTGGTAAGGTAACGGCTTACCAAGGCGACGATCAGTAGCCGACCTGAGAGGGTGACCGGCCACATTGGGACTG
>OHQM01001453.1_pt1 | contig 9823 bp, 4 predicted proteins | sample 1577941 | NCBI WGS metagenome assembly OHQM01 (sample SAMEA3879604, study PRJEB24766) | human gut metagenome | biome: human-associated habitat; feature: feces | place: USA | collected 1985/1987
AGTAGTTCGCCTTCGAATAGCCGCTCTCCTTGTCCGGGGTAATGGCCGTGCCGTCTTTCATGCGGAAAGCGTCGACCAGTTGCTGGGTCGCCCCCATGCTTTCATAGCCGCTGAACTGCCGGGGTGAAGCCGACCGTTCCCAATGTTTGAGGTAGTTGCTGATGCGGACCATCATCACCTCGCTGTTCCAGTTCTCCAGGAAAACGTTGCGGCAGGACAGGTAAGGGTCGAGCGTTCCGTCGGTGTGGTACTCCTTGTAGAGGTCGAAAATTCCCAGGTCGATGACATCTTTTGCAGCCTGGGCGGCCTTGTTCCACTTTTCGGGGTCTTTTCGGGTCGAAAAAAGGTGTTTGCCGTCCGTGTTGACCACGTTGGCGTAGGCCGGGTTGCCGTTGAACTGGTCGCTGGCGGCCAGCAGCAGTACGCGGCTTTTGAGTCCCATGCACATGGCCAGTGTCGCCCGGCCGTAATCCTTGTCGGCCTGCACGGTGAAGTGCAGCGGCAGGCGGTTGTTGTCGATCATGTCGTCCAGTTCGCCGACGATGTAATCCACGCACTCGTCGTAGGAACTGCGCGGCAGGTTCATCTTCACATCGTCGCGGTCGAGGTCGCCCGGAAGCACCTCGTCGCCCAGCAGTACGCAGGGGCCGTACTGGCGCAGCAGGCAGTAATAGAACCAGGCGCGCAGGAAGCGGGCTTCGTTCTTGTATTGTTCGACGACGATCGGGCCGCGCGTAGGATCGTCGAGCATCTCCTGGTTCGAGCCGATGTGCTGGATGAAGTAGGTTGCCGAACGGATGCCCCGGTAGTAGTGCGACCAGTACTCGTAGTAGTTCGACGATGCGCTCCAGTTGCCGAGGTTCATCTTGAAGGAGTTGTAATCCTCGCGGTCGTAGGTAACGTCCAGGTCGTCCGAACACGGGTCCCAGGGCACGCCGTTGGTGCGGTGCGACTCGTCGCGGATGTAGCTGTAAACGGTAGCCAGGTATTTCTCGGAGTAGGAGGTGCGCTGGAATACCTGCTCGATGGTGATCCGGTCGTCGGGAACCTGGTCGAAGAAGTCGTCGTTGCAGGCGGTCAGGATGCCGAGGGCGGCCAGTAAAGTGAGTATTGTTTTAAGTTTCATAGCTTGTCGGGGATTTTAGAAGTTGAAATTGATACCCAGGCTGACGGAACCGATGTTGGGATATTTTGCGCCGCGGCCGTCGCCCAGTTCCACGTCCCACAGTTTGAATTTGCTGAATGTAAGCAGATTGACGCCCTGTATGAAGATGCGCGCATTGTTGATGTGGATGCGTTTCATCCAGCGGTCGGGGAGCGTATAGGAGAGTTCGATGTTTTTCAGACGCAGGTAGCTGGTATTTTTGAGCCACCACGTGCTGGCTTCGTAGTTCATGTTCATGTTGCCGATCGAGAGGCGCGGGTAGAAGACATCCTGGCGGGGATTGGCCTCGGTCCAACGGTCGGTGATGTTGCTCAGCAGGTTGCCGCGGCTCGATCCCTGTGCGAAAGGCAGTACGCCTTCGCCGCTGAGGATCGCGTCGACGTGTGCGGCGCCCTGGAACATGGCCGACAGCGAGAGGCCTTTCCAGCCTACGGAGAATCCGAAGCCGTAGACGACTTCCCCAGCCGATGGGCACTTTGTCATATTCGTCGATTTTGCCGTCGCCGTTGATGTCCTTGTAGCGGATGTCGCCCGGGCGCGTGTCGCCGACCTGTACAGGCGCTGCGGCGATCTCCTCCGGACTTTCGAAGAGTCCCAGTGCGATGAGCCCGAACCGCTGGTCGACCTTGTTGCCGATGGTTTTTTGCCAGGGATAGGCCACGGTGCTGTCGTCTTCGAGGACCTTGTTTCGGTTGAACGAGTAGTTACCCATGACGCTCAACGACCAGTCCCGCCACGAATTGGCATAGCTGACCGACATTTCGATACCTTTGTTCTCGACTTTGCCGATGTTGCCGTAGGGGTTGTTGATCATACCGAAATAGGACGGAATGCTTGTGCGGCGCAGGTAAATGCCTTTGCGCGACTCTTTGAAGGCGTCGAATTGCAGGTTGAACTTGTTGTTCAGCAGGCGCATGTCCAGTCCGATGTTGGTTTTGTCGGCGATCTCCCACGTTACGTCGACGGCATATTCGTCGATGGCCGTAGTCCCGTAGGTCTGGTCCATGTTCTTTCCGAACTGGTAACTGGTGTCGTTGGTGTCCTTGACCGTAGCCAGGTAGGCGAAACGGCGTCCGCTGATCTGGCTGTTGCCGACACGACCCCATGTGCCGCGCAGTTTGAGGTACTGGATCACCTCTGTGGCGCCTCTGAAGAAGGGTTCGTTGCTGATTACCCAACCAAGTCCGACCGACGGAAAGAAGCCGTAACGGTTTTTCGGGGCGAAGTTCTCCGAACCGTTGTATCCGAAGTTGAACTCCCCGAAATAACGGTCGTCGAACGAGTAGGTGAAACGTCCTGCCAGGCCGCGGAAACGGTAGGGCAGCGCCTCTTCGACGTTGGTGGCTTTGGTATTGATTTCGTCGCTCTGGTTAAAGAGCATCATGCCCGATACGGTGTGCCTGCCGAAAGTGTTGCGGTAGTTGACTGCGGCTTCCAGATAGATGGCGCGGTTACCCTTTGCACTGAGGCTGTAGGCCAGGTTTTCGGTTCCCTGGCGGGTTTGCTCGTAGAGCAGGTTGCCGTTGGCGTCGCGTCCTGTGGCGTGGTAGGTGTTCGGGGTTTTGGTGAAACGGTTGCTCGTGTAGTTGTAGGTGTCGAACGAGAACATGCCTGAAACCGAGAGTCCTTTGTAAATCTGCTGCGTGATGCGCAGGTTCGAATAAACCTGGCTGCGCCACTGGTTGGCATAGCCCGTTGCGCCGAGCTGTGCCACGGGGTTTATATCGCCGCCCGAGAAGGCGCCGAGCTTGCCGTCGGGGTAGAGCGGCGCGATATAGGTCGGAGGTGTGAAATAGGCCGATTCGAAGATGCTTGCCTGCGAAGATGCCGGATAGTTGGCGTTGGCCAGGTAGCCCTGGATGCCCAGTTTGATTTCGGTGGTGCGGAACGGGTTGAGCGTGAGGTTCGAGGTGACGTTGTAACGGCGGTAGAAGGTGTTCGAGTTGTAGTCGGCCAGTTTCGTGTCCTTGTACATGCCGTTCTCGTCGTAGTAGGCCAGGCCGATGTAGTAGACCGCCTTATCGGAACCGCCCTGCACGTTGACGTTGGCCGAGCGGTTGCGGCTGAAGTTACGCAGGATCTGTTTCATCCAGTCTACGTCGGGATAGAGATAGGGGTCTTCCCCGCGGCGGGTCTTATCAATGATCTCCTGGCTGTATAGTTTGCCGCCGCCGCGGGTGAGCGACGCTTCGTTCGACATCTCCATGTAAGTCGCGCCGTCGGCGAAATCGGTGATCTTGGTCGGTTTGGTGAGGCCTTCGGTATAGCGTACGCTGAATTTGGGGCGTCCTTTCAGGCCGCTTTTGGTATTGATGATAATGACGCCGTTGGCGCCGCGAACGCCGTAAACAGCAGTTGCAGAGGCGTCCTTCAGGATCGAGAAACTCTCGATGTCTTCGGGGTCGACGTTGGAGAACGAGCGGGGAACGCCGTCGACGAGCGTCAGAGGGGCGCTCATGCTGGCTGTCAGCGTTGAGATGCCGCGGATGTAGATGTTCGCGTCGTCGAAGCCCGGTTCACTGGTTCGCTGTACCGAGACCAGACCCGATACGCGGCCCGCAAGGCCTTGTGTGAGGTTGGCGACGGGAACTTTCAGTTCCTTGGTCGCTATGGTCTGCTGCGAGCCGATGACGCTGATCTTTTTCTGCACGCCGTAGCCCACCACCTCCACGGCGTCGAGGATGGCGTCGTTTTGCAGCATAACCACGTCGACGATTTCCTGCCCTGCGACCGAAACGTCCTGCGATTTGTAACCTACATAGCTGAATTCCAGTACTTCGTCGGGATAAACGTCGAGCAGGTATTTGCCGTTGATGTCGGTGGCTGTACCGATGTTCGGACGGGCCTTGATGCGGATCGTGACGCCGATGAGCGGATCGTTGTTCTGGTCCCTGACGACGCCTGTGATGCGTGTGATCTTCCGGGGTGTAGCTGCGGCCGCAGCTACGGAGCGTCCGATGACGATCTGCCTTCCCGAGAGTTTCCAGGTGTTGTCGGTTCCGGCGAACAACTGTTTCAGGACAGCCGAAATGGGCTGATTCGTTACTTTCAGGGTGACTTTGCGGTGGATGTCCAAGATGTTGTCGTAGTAAACGAAGATGTAGTCGCTTTGGCGTTCGATCAGTGTGAGGACCTCCTTGATGGGGCGGTTCTGTACGTTGAGCGTGATGGTTTTCGCCGCCTCTGCCGTTTGTGCACTGACGGGCCGGATGAACCCGATTGTTGCCAGCAAAAACAGGAATGTTATCCGGAATAGGTGGAATAATCCCCCATTATCGGCCTTAAAAAGACCGATTTTACCATTTTTGTTGTACATTTGTAAAGATTTGAAGTTTAAAAGGCTATTTTAGATTTTCAATCGCTCCGGATGTCGTTGAGGGACGACATCCGGTCTTTTTTTGGAGGGATACGGGCTGTTACATAGGCAGGTCAGTTTGGGTTGTTGGTAGTCGGGTTATAGTCGATTCGGAAATTCCCGGATCCGGTGATTTGCAGGTTGATAGGGGCTGTTGCGCTCAAGATTTTCAGCACTTCGGCCGGATCGTCTTTGAGTTCGAGTTTGCCCGAGAGCGTCAGCGCTTCGGCTTCGGGCGTACACTCGATCCGACAATTGTAGTAGCGGGAAAGGCGTTCGAGGATGTTCGACAGCGGGTCGTTGTCGAAGGGCAGGTATCCGTGAATCCAACTGATGTAGCTTTCGGCTTCCACTTCGCGGACCTCCAGCGATTCCGAGGTGTCGAGGATGGCTTGTTGGCCGGGAACGATGCGAATTCCGCGGTCGGATCGTCCGGCAGGGGCTACGCTGACGGAGCCGGAGAGCAGGACGACCTCCTGCGTGCGATCGCGGCCGTAGGAGGATATGTAGAATTTGGTTCCCAAAACGCAGACATCCATCTTGCCTGTGTGTACCGAGAAAGGCCGTTCGGCATCGTGCGCCACTTCCATGTAGATTTCGCCTTCGACGTATATTTCGCGCTTCTGCTTTTCGAATACGACGGGGTAGACCAGCCGTGATCCGGCGTTGATCCAGACGCGGGTTCCGTCGGCGAGCGTCAGCGTCGTCTGCTTGCCGTAGGGAACGACCAGCTGGTTGAACGTCGCAGCCTCTTTTTTGGGAATGGTTTTTTCGGCGTTGTTGATCCGGATGGCGGTCGAATCGTAACGGATTGTCGATTTTTGGGTTTCGAGCAGGAGGGTTTTCTGCTCGGACAGCACCAGTTGCACCTCTTTCTGGGTGAATACGGGGGTGTCGGCCTGCCGGATAAACATTTCGATGTCCGGGACGGTCGACGGTTGCAGTCGGTAGTAACCGACAACGGCCAGCATGACGCAGGCTGCCGCTGCGATGCCGATGCCCAGACGGCGCAGTTGCGGCCGCAGGAAAGACCGGGGTCTGGATGCTTCGGCAATCCGGGCCATGACGTTTTCGAGGGCTTGCCCGGTGTTGAACCGGGTTTCCGCAAGGCGGGCGTTTCCCCAGGCTTTGTAAGCCCGGAGAAAGGCGTCGCGGTTGGCTTCGGATGCTTCGAGCCACTCCTGCAGTTCCCGGCGTTCCGTGTCGGTGAGGGGTGTGCCGTCCAGTTGGCGGGTTATCAGATCTTCGATGATATGTTCGGGTCTCTTCATTCTATCTATATCACGGATGAAAGCGCTGAAACCCTACCTCCTCCGGTGTTTTTTTTCGGACCGCCAGGGTAAACAAAAAGCAGAACCGGTGAGGCTCTGCTTTTTGCGGGTTGCGAAAATAGGCATTGTCAATAGACCCACTCGAAATTGTCGACGTAGAGTATGTTCGACTTGCAGCCTGCCATGAAGTCGCCGTAGGCGCTCGTCGAGCAGGAGATCACGATCTGGTACAATCCGGAGGGTTTGGTCTTCGTGTCGTAATAGTTGAGCGGAAGCTGTACGTCGATCATCTTGCCGCCGGTCGAACTTTGGTCGATGAAAAGCGAGCCGTAGGCGATGATCGGTCCCTCGTCGACCGAAGTGGTCTCTTCCGGATCCCAGGTCCCGGTGGGGGCTTCCGTGCCCGATCCGACTTCGCGGCGGGTGTTCCAGTCCACGATGGCGACCATGATGCGGGCCTTGTCCCGGTCCCCTTCGTGAATCGGGGCGCCGAAATTCTTTTCGATGTCGACGATGCCGATATGTTCTGCATAGTATTGCAGTTTCAGCGCCTTGGGACGGGCTTTCCAGGCGTAAGGCTGGCCGAACGACACGACGCCCCGGGTCTGGACGTCCTTCTGGAACAGCCCCGAGAAGAGGTTGCCCGAGGCGAGGACTCCCACGGCGGACGTAGCCTGAAGTTTGGCGCGTGTGCCTCCGTCGAAGGGGGCCTGCGTGCAGAGTCCCCTGGTGAAGGTGTTGTTGCCGCTGCCCCAGAATTCTGCGGTCTTGTTGTTCTGGGTCCAGCAGCTCAGCGAGCTGTCCTCCAGGTCGCCGTTGGGAATCGTGTTGCCCGCGGGGGCCGCATATTCCATCAGCTGGGTCTGCTCGCCCCCGACTGTCAGGCGGAATTCGTAGGTGTGCCCTGCGAAGAGACCCTTGTCCGGCACGAAGTTGTAGACGGCAAGCCCGTGGGGGTTGGTCGACGAGCTCCATTCGGGCGCGAGCGTTGCCGTCAGGATGCCGGCCTCGTAGCTGCTTTCCGCCATTCTCTGCCACTCCGTGGCGCCCTTGATCCGGTATTCCAGCGCGGCGCCGGCCGCATACTCCTCGGCAGAGACGAGAGCGGTGGCCGTGGCCGTATTGTTCCACAGGTCGGTTGCCCGGAGGGCGACCTTCACATTGGTAGGCTCCACCGTTCGGTGATTCCGTGGCAGGTGACGTCTACGAAACGCACCGATTCGAAGCTGCTGCCCGAAAGCTCTTCGAGCGAGGGCGAATAGGTCGTGATGTCGGCGGGGCCGAGTTTGAGTTCCGTGACCTCGATATGTGCCAGATCGGTGTCGCTGGGGACGAGGACCCGGGCGATGCGGTTTTTCTCCTCGATCTCCGTGGCGCCGATCTGCCCCGTCACGCTGAAACGGCGCTCGATGGTCTGTGTGGCGCGGATCGTCCATTCGTAATCCTGGTAGAGCGAAAGCGTGGTGTAGATCGGCGAACGCAGGTCGAACGTGCCGGTCAGCTCCCGGGAGCTGCGGATCTGTTGCAGGACCTCCTCCTTGTCGAGCTGGATGCTGTGGATGACGGCGTCGTAACCCACGGCGTCGATCCGCACGTTGCGGATGTCGGTCGCTTCGTCGAGCGAGAGGGTGACTGTCCGCGACGTGACGTTGTTTTCCGAGACCGAGAAGCCCTGGCCTTCGACGCTCGCGATGCGGAGTTCGACGACCGGATAGGGGATGTCGTTGTGGATGCACGACGCGAGGAGCGCCGCGGCTGCAAGGAGTGCTGTTTTCAGGTATCTGGTCATAATTTATTTCTTTTTCTTGTCCCACAGGTGTACCGTCATGCCGAAGTTGATGGCGGCGACGTTGAGCCTGAAACGCATGTTCGAAGCCTTGCGCGTTCCGATCTTGTTGCCGGCGTCGTCCTTCTGCGTGACGGAGGTGTACTGGATGCCGCCCAGCCCGAACGACAGCGTGGCGCAGACGTTGGGGAAGATATAGACGGCAGCTCCCGGATTAAACGCCAATTTGAGCTGCGTATTGTCGCTGAACGTGGTTTTCATGTTGTCGCTGGCGGTGTCGGGCTGGTAGGAGAGTTTCGACGTTCCGGTCGACAGCGAGAGTTCGAACTCGGCGAACAGTCCGAAACGGCCCTTCGGGTCGAGTCCCGCGTAGGAGCGGTGGAAAATGCCGAACGAGTAGTTGTCGCTGTTGAAATTGACCTTCGGAATGCTGCCCGAGGCGTCGTTGCTTTCGCCCAGGTCGTAGCGTGCGGCATCGAGGTTGCCGTCCATGTGGCGGTAGCCGAAACGCACGCCCAGACAGTTGTTGTCGCGGTAGAAATAGCCGATGAAGGGTTTGACGGTGGCCACCGTGCCGTCGGCGTCGATGCCGTCGAGGATGAGCATGATGTCCGTGTCGTCGCTCGACATCGTGCCGTAGGAGGCCGTCAGACCCATGATCACCTCGCCCTTGTAGGCGAACTTGAGCTTGTTGATTTCGCGGTCGATACGCCGGCGTGTGGGCAGGAACTGTTTTTTGCCGCGGATCGGCGACTGAACTTCCGCGGCCTTGAGTGCCTGCAATTGCTTCTGTCCGTCGGCCGGGACTGCCGCTTCCGAGGCCGGCGCTTCGGCGGCCGGCGCATTTCCGGTTGCCGGGGCTTCTTCTTCGGTGGAGATCGTTCCGGCTGCGGCGGGTGCGATTGCGGCTGCCGGAGCGGCTGTTTCCTTCGGATTCCCGGTTGCGGCGGTTTGCCGCGCCAGCGCGTTGCCGCACGAGATAATTATGATCAGCAGGGTGCAGAGTATGCTTCGTGTCATAGTGTGCCGTTTTTAGAGATAGAAGGCCATGCCGAGGCCGATCGAGAAGATATTGACCTTGAAGTTCATCATGCTCGTGTTGCGTTTGCCCACGGTGACCTGATTGTGAACCTGTTTGGTATGGGTATAGCTGATGCCCATCACGCCCACGTTCACTTCGACGGCCATGTTGTTGGTGGCGAAGGCTACGATGCCCGGCGAAATGCCCAGCGAAAGGGTGTAGCCGGTTTCGTAGGTTCCCTTCACGGGCGAGTCGTTGGCGAAGCGCGCCTGCGTGCCTCCGGCCGCGAGCGACATCTCGTTGAACAGCGCGAAGCGTTTGTTGCGTCCCAGCGGGATGTACTGCCGCCAGATCGCCGCCGCCGAATAGGTCTGCTTGAGCGAGTAGAAATCCCTGGCCACGATGTTCGTGCCCGTCTCCTCGTTGCCGAAATGCAGTTCGGCGTTGTCCAGCTTGAGCAGCGTGCGCGAATAGATGAAGCGTCCTCCGAGGGCCATGTTGTCCCGGAAGGCGTAGGCGATCATCGGGCTGACGCGGAAGGTGTAGCCTTTCGAGTTGATTCCCTCGATGACGAGGAACTGATAGCCTTTGTTGGTATGGGTCGAGTAGGAGGCCGTACCGCCGAAAATCCACTGTCCTTTCGGCACGAACAGGTTGTGCGTGTCGGTAAGTCCGCGCTCCTGGCGCATTTCGTTGATTGTTTTCGGACGCTGGTCGGCTGTCGCCGCAGTTTGGGCGGCGGTTGTTTCCTGTGCGCGCAACGCCTGCGCCGTGCCCGTGAGGCACAGCGCGAGGGCGAGCGTGCGGATGAATAGCTTGCGCATCTGCTTGCGTTTAGTGATTAGTATACCCATTCGAAATCGTCTACGTACATGACATTGCCCAGACAACCGACCTTGAAGTCGCCGTAGGCGCTCGTCGTACAGGAGATGACGAGTGTATATGCACCCGTAGGTTTGGTCGTTCTGTCGTAATATTCGATCGGAATCTCCACGGTCGTCATCGCGTCGCCTGGTGTGGTTTCGCCGATCAGCAGCGATCCGTAGGCGATGACGGGGCCTTCGGCGGTTTCGGCGGTTTTGGCGGGGTCCCACACGCCTGTCGGCGACCCCATGCCGGCGACAGTCGCGTGACGGCTGTTCCAATCGACGATAACGGCGAAGATACGCGAACGGTCTTGGCCGTCCTGAATGTATTCGTGCTCTTCGGTGACGGTTCCCTTATT
>OHQM01001455.1_pt1 | contig 9811 bp, 8 predicted proteins | sample 1577941 | NCBI WGS metagenome assembly OHQM01 (sample SAMEA3879604, study PRJEB24766) | human gut metagenome | biome: human-associated habitat; feature: feces | place: USA | collected 1985/1987
CGTATTGACAAAAAGTAGTTTCCCCTGCGCAAAACAAACCACGTCCATCATCTTCCGGTGCAGCACTACATACAATTGCCGGGGGATCAACATACGGCTCTGCTGTTTCCATAAAGCTAGCTGGGGAGTCATATGATGGATAAACGACGGATTGATCAGCGAGCGGGAACAAAACTCATACACCTCTTCATCCATGCCGAACACGACCTCCGCCGCCTCACGTGTCAGCAAATTATGCAGACATTTATTCTCCGGGGCAGAAAACGTAAACGACAGCAGATCCGTTTTCTGCTTGTCCGTAAAGACTTCTTCCGGCACCACCGTATACTGCGGCGTGACACAAACCAGGTTCGTCCGCCTATACGAATAAGTCATAAACTCGTGCTCAAAGAAAAACTCTTTCAGGGAAGAGACATAAGGCTTCGTCCGGTCGAACTCCACGTTTCTGTAAAAGAAAGTCTCGCTCTCCGAAGGGCTGTATCCTGAAAAAGAAAGTCCATCCGACCTAAGCCGGATGGACATTATGTATTTTCCAGAATTATCAGCAGTCAACGTATCAGGAATACTGATAGTCATAAGCAATTGATTATTCCCAGTTACCTGCGTTGTTATTAATTTCAGTCAGTGAACCAACACGTAAACCCGGATATTTTTCCAGCTTTTCAGCCTTGTCTTTCAGGTTTACAACCAACTGTTTGTCCAGGTCACCCAGATAATCGTCATACTTAACGCCTGCTTCAAATACTTTTACAGTATAACCGGAACCGGAAGTCAGTGTAGCTGTATCCATAGAGAACTTAACGCTTGTTCCCGGAACATTGGCCAAATCGTCAGCATTGTAGCTGGCACCGAACAATGTATCTTTTGCCAGGACCCAGATAGTATCACGTCGGATCAAACCTTTCTTCACAGCTTCTTTCTCTGTCATACCTTTTTCCAGCTGCTCGTCAGTCAAAACACCTTCCTTGATCAAGAACGGAAGCTTATCTTCCTTCAGGAACTTAACCAAGTCATTGAAACTACCAGCATGAGTCTTATACACATTCTTGTACTCGATCTGAGCTTTACGAATATCGATCAGACGAGCTTTAATAAGACTTTCACGCGCATCTTTTTCTTCATTGAATTCGATCGGCGTCATGATGCTTCTGTAGCAAATGTAAACTAGCAGGAGAACTGCAGCAGCTAATAAAATCTTTAATGTAACTTTCATGGTTTGTATTGTTTTTTTGAATTTATTTCGTTCGGCAAATTTAAAAAAGAATATTTAATACACTACCTTTATCACCAAAATTATTGCAATCAAAATGATAAATAGTTATTTAAGCCGCCAAATTACGCAAAATTTCCCACATAATCCGACAGAAGACCAGTTTTCTGCATTAAAAACGCTCACGGATTTTCTGCTTTCGGTGGAATCGGACACACTCCTGTTGCTGAAAGGATACGCAGGAACCGGAAAAACGTCGTTGGTCGGTGCCCTGGTTAAGACTCTGAGCGAACTGCAACAAAAAACATTTCTGTTGGCTCCAACCGGCAGGGCAGCTAAGGTTTTTTCGAACTATTCGGGGCAAAAGGCTTATACGATCCATAAAAAGATTTACCGCCAGAAGGCATTCTCCAACGAGCCGACCGGGTTCATGCCTGCTGATAATTTACATAAAGATACGTTATTTATTGTTGATGAAGCATCCATGATTTCCAATGACGGAATCGACTCGATTTCTTTCGGAACGGGACGGCTGCTCGACGACCTGATACAATACGTCTATTCGGGGGAAAACTGCCGCCTGATCCTGATGGGCGACGTAGCCCAGTTGCCGCCTGTCATGCAGACCGAAAGTCCGGCACTCAACCCGGAAATACTCAGAGGATATAACCTCCAGGTACAGGAAATCACTCTGACACAGGTCGTCAGGCAAAGCGGAGATTCGGGTATTCTGCTCAATGCAACCCGTTTGCGGGATGCGCTGCGGAATAACACCGTAGAAATCTATCCTAAACTTCAGTTGAAAGGTTTCGCCGACTTCAGAAAGGTCAACGGGGATGAACTGATCGAGGAAATATCATCGGCCTACAGCCATGACGGGATCGAAGAAACAATGATCATCACACGCTCCAACAAACGAGCCACCATCTACAATAACGGCATCCGCAACCGGATACTGTACCGGGAAGAAGAATTATCGGCCGGCGACCGCTTAATGGTTGCCAAAAACAATTATTACTGGACCAGCGACTGCAAGGAAATGGACTTCATCGCCAACGGGGAAATCGTACAGATACTCCGCGTCAGACGGACAACCGAGCTTTACGGCTTCCGCTTTGCCGATGTAACCGTCCGCTTTCAGGACTACGACCTGGAACTGGATATAAAGATACTGCTCGACACCCTACAGACCGACACCCCTGCCCTGCCGAAAGAGTTAAACGACAAGCTGTTCTTCACCATCCTGGAAGATTATGACGATGTCCCCACCAAGGCCGGAAAAATGAAGAAGATGAAAGCCGATCCGCATTACAATGTAGTACAGGTAAAATATGCCTATGCCATCACCTGCCATAAGGCACAGGGCGGACAATGGATGAACGTCTTCCTCGATTTCGGATATATGACGGAAGAAATGCTGGGAGAAGATTTCTACCGGTGGCTCTATACCGCTTTCACCCGTGCCACCCATCGGCTGTATCTGGTTAATTTACCGGATGAATTTGTTGAGTGACAGCACACTTTTTCACATATTAAGTACGTTACATAAATAGAAATAGTTATTTTTGCTGCAATATAAGACAGAGAGGTCGCAAATAGTGCCTTTTGAGACACAACGCCTCTTGCAAATTAAAATAAAGGAATGGCAAATAAAGAAAAAATAGATTATCTGTTACTTGATATCAAGGAACTGGAGACGTTGATAGCCGGTATGCGCGACGCAGAAGTATATCCGGTATCCTTCTTTAGCCAGACATTCAATCTGACGCATAAAATACTGAATGACCTGCATTCGCTGGAGACTGCACAGATTGAAATGTTACGTAAACAAATGGAAGCCCATCAGGCATTGATACAGTCACTTCCGAACCCGGTTGCCACCGCGGCACCCGCTCCCGAAGAATACAAACCGGAAATAAAAGAACCGGAAGTAAAAGAAGAGCCAGTCGCAGAACCCGTGATCGTCCCGGAGCCAAAGATGGAACCCGTACAGGAAGTTATCATCGAAAAGACGGAAATCGTCACCGAGGAAAAGGTTACCGTCCAACCGGAGCCGGTCCGTCAGCCGGAAACAGTCAAAGAGGAAGCAGTTATCCCGGAACCGGCCGTCGCCGTACAGCCCGAACCGGTAGGCCCTATCGAATCGGCAGGACATAAAGTTCAGTCCGAACCTCCCCATAAATCCGTCACTTCGGAAAAGCAAAGTGTTTTCCTGAGTGACATTCTGGAGAAGAAGAACCTGTCCGACTTCCGCAAGGCATTCAGCCTGAACGACCGCTTCCGTTTCCGTCGCGAACTGTTCGGTGGCAATGAAGAGAAAATGAATAAGGCGATTACCGACCTCAACGATATCCATTCGTATGAAGAATCGGTAACCTACCTGAATAACGAACTGAAATGGAACATAGAAGATGAAGCCGTAGCCGACTTCATCAAGCTATTGGAAAAACGATTCCTCTGAAGAATTGAAAATTATGGCAAAGTTAACAGTTGTACCGACTCCCGTAGGAAACCTGGAAGACATGACCTTCCGGGCCATCCGTGTGCTGAAGGAAGCCGACCTGATCCTGGCCGAAGACACCCGCACGACCGGTATTCTGCTGAAACATTTTGAGATACAGAACAAGATGCAGTCGCACCACAAGTTCAACGAACATAAGACTGTGGAGCAGATCGCTTCCCGCATCAAAGGCGGCGAAAACATCGCACTCGTATCCGACGCCGGGACACCGGCCATCTCCGACCCGGGCTTTATGCTCGTCAGGGAATGTGTGCGGCAGGGTGTCGACGTGGAATGTCTGCCGGGAGCCACCGCATTTGTTCCGGCCCTCGTGGCCTCCGGGCTACCGAACGAAAAGTTTTGTTTCGAAGGATTCCTTCCCCAGAAGAAAGGTCGTCAGACCCGCCTGAAGGAGTTGGCCGTCGAATACAGGACGATCATTTTTTACGAATCACCTTTCCGACTGGTAAAGACGCTAACCCAACTAGCCGAATTCTTCGGAACCGACCGACAAGTATCCGTGTCGCGCGAAATATCCAAGCTGCACGAAGAGACCGTCCGCGGAACCCTGGAAGAGGTTATAGCACATTTTACCGTGAACGATCCGAGAGGTGAGATTGTTATTGTATTAGCAGGCTTAAAAGATAAAAAGGAAAAAGAGACAGAAAAAGATGTTTAACTCAAAAAACAAAAAGAACATGAAGAAGTTATTATTAGCTTGTACCTGCGCGACATTGCTGGTTTCCTGCGGACAGAACTCAGCCGAATACAAAAAGCTGAAAGCCGAAAACGATTCTCTGAAGATCGAGAATACGAAAGCGACCAGCGAAATGAATGAGATCCTTGCTACATTAAATGATGTAGAGGCAGACATACAGTCTATCCGCGATGCGGAAAACTATCTGAACCTCCAGCAGCAGACTGGCGGTGAATTCAGCAAAAGCAACCGCGAACAGATCAAGCAGAACATGCAGCTGATCAGCGAAACACTGAAAAAGAACAAGGAAACGATCAGCCAGCTGGAAGACAAGCTGAAAAAGAGCGGCATCCAATCGGCTGCCCTGCGGAAGACAATCAGCCGCCTTTCTTCCGAACTGGACCAGAAGGCTACGATGATCGTCGCTTTGCAGGAAGACCTGGCAAAGAAAAATGTACGTATCCAGGAACTGGACGAAATGGTGTCTTCGTTGAACGAAGATGTGGAAAACCTGGCTACAACAGCTGCCGCCCAATCTGAAAAACTAAACGAACAGGACAAGGCGCTCAACACGGCTTACTACTGTTTCGGTACGGCAAAAGAACTGAAAGACCAGAAAATCCTTTCCGGCGGCGGTCTTTTCTCCAAATCAAAAGTATTGCAGAGCGGTTTCAACAAGGACTACTTCATCTCTGTCGACGTTCGTGAAGTAAAGGAAATCCCTTTGTTTGCTGCAAAGGCAAAACTGAAATCCAACCATCCGGAAGGTTCTTACGAATTCGTGAAAGACGAAGACGGCAACCTGACACTGAATATCACAGACCCGAAAACATTCTGGAGCCTGGGCAAATACCTGGTGATCGAAGTAGGATGATGAAATACAAAAACCTCTTTATAGATCTGGACGATACCCTTTGGGATACGTACCATAATAATAAAGAATGCCTCGAAGAGCTTTATACCGATCACCACTTTGACCGGTATTATGCCTCCTTCGAGGCTTTCTTTGCTATCTATTGGCCTCACAACGAGCTGCTTTGGAAACAATACCGTGCGGGAGAGATCGACAGGCAGACGCTTATCATCGACCGCTTCCGTTATATGCTGCGCCCGATGGGCATCGAAGATACCAAGGCGGTACTGGCCGTCAACAATGATTTCCTCAGGCGCACGACCACCAAGACACGGCTGGTTCCCGGCGCGATCGAACTGCTGGAATATCTTCGCCCTTCCTACCGCCTGTATATCCTGTCGAACGGCTTCCGCGAAGTACAGGACAAGAAACTGCGCAACTCCGGCCTGGCGCCTTATTTCAAGCGGATGATCCTGTCGGAAGATGCAGGTATCCAGAAACCGCACAAGGGCATCTTTGACTTTGCCCTGATCAATACCAACTCCCGCCGCAACGAGACGCTGATGATCGGCGACTGCTTCGAGGCCGACATATTCGGTGCCCGTCAATCGCGGATCGACCAGCTCTGGTTCAACCCGCAGGGACTGCCACCCCAGGAGTTTACCCCAACCTATACGGTCAGCAGACTGGAAGAGATAAAAACACTTTTGTAAATAGAATACCTAAAGGGGAGGAAGAGCAGATAATCTAATTGTATTATCAAAATGAACTATCATACTATCATATTATCTTTTAACGCACATGCAATCAACACATTACACCATGACAGTTAGCATTTTCAACTATCATTTAACTGTCATAAACCGTCATAACCTTGTCTTGAAACCTGATACATAACAGTCTTTTTCTGCTAAGTATATTGCTTATTTTCAACAGTATAGTTATTTATGTTGCCTGACACCCGGGTCTCGATAACCTTTACACCCGGGTCTGAGCATCGTCGACATCCGGGTGTAAAACAGGTCGAAACGGGCGTCTTAAAAACAAAAAGCAAGTATTCCCGGAAAATTAGTCTATTGTTTTTGAGAAATTATTAAGCAGGGAAGAGCAATATGAGATGCAGAATACTCTTCTTTACAGTGATTTTTCGGGAGGTAAAAGAGCGATGATTTTGTTAAATATGTATCATATGCCTGGATAAAATGAGGGTATGATAGATGATATGATAGTTATGGCTTTCAACCATCACACACTAATAGATTAATAATAAACACATTACATCCATTTATGACAGTATGATAGTTGATTCGCTGAAAAACCTTATTGAAAAAGGTTCAAATATAGAAATAATTGAACCTACTTTTCCCTTGATGGAAAAGTAGGCAAAAGATCAAGGCTACACCTGCTTCGCTACTTCGCATCCTCCGTTCGCTGTCGTCTGTGAACTCGCTGCGCTCAAACAGCACAGCCTCCGGGCGCTCTCTACGGATGCTTCGTTTAACGCTCATCAGCTGAGGCCTTTCATAGAACGCTTTGCGTTCTCTTAAGATTGCCGATACTACCTGTTAAATCCGAAAGTTTTTGTTCTATAAGTACCGGTATCGGCCATCCTAAGAGGAAGCACAGCTTCCTTGGAAAGGCCTAAGCGGGTGAACGTCCGCGTAGGGGGAAGACGAAGCGGTTAAAAAAATCCGTTGTCTGAGCGAAGCGAGTTTCGGATTTTTCAGCGAAGTCTTTCACCGGAGCAGTGAAGCCGGTTAAGCCTTGATCTTTTGACTACTTTTCCATCAAGGGAAAAGTAGGTTCAATTATTTCTAATTTCGGATGTTATGTCATTCGTAAGGAGACTTGTTAATGTAAGAAAAAGGCATGCTACAACGTAGCGAGTAAAAGCTTTATATATTTTGCAGTAAATGTACGGGGGTTATTCCTTTTTTCCATACTTTTGTATGCTATGATAAATGCAAATCCGAATGAAAAAGTCCTTATCCCATTTACCTAAAGAGAAACAGACCGATTTACGTCTGATCGCCCGATATGTAGTCGAAGTTCTTGGCGATCAATGTGAAATGATCATTCTTTACGGTAGTTATGCTCGCGGCAACTACGTAGAGTACGACCAACGGATCGAATTTGGAATACCGACTTACTTCATGAGTGATTTCGATATACTGGTCATCACCCGGAATGATTGCAATAGTAACGGAATAAGCCGTCAGTTGGAAAAAGTGGAAGATCGTTATTACAAATATAAAGGGATGGGAAGATTTGCATTTACGACTCACATTCATTTTATCGATGAAACGATCAAAGACTTTAACAAAGAAATAACAAAAAGCCGCTACTTTTATACAGACATAAAGAAAGAAGGTATCCTGCTATACGATAGTGGTAATTGCAAATTAGCCCGTCGCCGCAAGCTTAATTTTTCCGAGATTGGAGAACTGGGACAGGAATATTATACTACTAAATTTAAATTAGCGACAAGTTTTATGAAAGGGGCTTGTTTTTATTTAAGTGAAAGTGAATTCAATATGGCCGCGTTTCATCTGCATCAGGCTTGCGAGAACTTATACCGTGCTATTATTCTGACATTTACAATGCATACCTATAAAATACATGATTTGGAAGAGTTAATTAAAGCCGCCAAAACACATTCTTTGGAAATAACCAAAGTATTCCCCCGCGATACCGAAGAAGAAATACGATTGTTCAATTTGTTGCTTAAAGCCTACATAGAAGCACGATACAATAAATATTATGCTACAACGAAGGAAGATATAGAAGCCTTAATCCCACATGTAGAACATTTAGCAGCGATCACCAAAGAAGTTTGCGAAAATAGAATAAAGGAATATGCGAGTCGTGCCAGAACGACAAACTAACCGGCAGAAGCCGGGAAACTAATTCATTCCTCCCTACTAACTAATTGAAATGTAAGGACTCCTTATTGGCAAGGTGTACAGGATAGCTAGCCAAGGTGTACAGGATAATCCACCAGGGTGTACAGGCTAATCGATTATCCTGTACAGGGTGGTTATACTAAGTAAGGAGTTAACAATTAGTTTATTATAGGGTTTGATTTACTCAGACCGGAAGGGAGCAATAGTTTCAGAAGTGATACATGATAAAACATCTTTTATACACAATGTTTTCAGTATTTATTTGCCATTTGCAATATACTTCTATAATATCCTATCAATAAGCACAATAAGACATGGCAAATAACTATTCTATTTGCCATACTATTTGCCATTTGCCATCATTCCTCTTACGGTTGATTATGGCAAATGACAAATAACATTGCAAACAGAAAAAGCATTTGCAATAGTATATATAACTGTTTAACAATGCATTGCATCGGCATATTGCAAATGGCAAACAAAATACCGAAAACATTCTGTGAGTGTTTATCGATTCATCTTCTTACGCCGGTTCAATTCTGACTGCAACATCTTCAGTTCACGGCTGGTCTGCCCTGCGACCGAAGTGTTTTCTTCAGCACGCCGGATCAGGTAAGGCAATACGTCTCTTACCGGAGCATAAGGCACATACTTGGTTACATTAAATCCTTCATGGGCCAGATTGAATGAGATATTATCGCTCATCCCCAGCAACTGGGCAAAAAAGATACGGGAATCATCCCGTTTGAGACCCTTCTCATCTATCAGCTTAGCCAGTTTATAATTACTTTCCTCATTATGCGTTCCCATAAACATCGCCTTCTTATCCTTGCAGATCGGGTCGGGATAACCCAAAGCCGCAGCACGCGCACGTTCAGCCTCCATATAAGCACCACGCACGAACTTGACACCGGCGATATATCCTTTTTCTTTGGCATCATCCAGAATACGGCGCAGGTAAGGCATACGGTCATGACGATACATCTGCAAGGTAGCAAATACGATCGCACGTTTCTTATTGTATTTCCGCATCGCCTCGTCGGTCAGTTCATCCAGCGCATCCTGGAAACAGTAATCTTCCGCATCGACAATCAGACGGACATCGTTCTCATAAGCACGCTGGCAGAAAGCCATAAAGCGTTCTTTAAATTCGCGGAAGGCTTTTACTTCTTCAATGGTCAGTTCGCCCCGTTTTTCAGAAGCCTTAGCAAGAAGTTCATCGGTCGTTATAGTAGAAGGTTTGAATACGGCATAAGCCAGGTTATCATTTCCTTTGGCAAAATCGATTGAACGTAGTGTTTCTTCAAATGTAGCCTGGATACCTTCAGGAGTCTGCTCGCCTTCGGCTGAAAAGTCAAGGGTAGAACGCACATTAAACTGTCGGAGATGGTCGATCGCTTTGGTACAATCCTGTAATGTCTCACCACCGACAAACTGTTTATATAAAGTTGGCTTTACAGCCCATGCTAAAGGGAAATGAATCTTTAAGGCGATATTACTTCCAAAACTGGCACATTTTACCAGCCACGGATATTTTATTGTATTGAAGAGTAAGTAAGCGTTTCTCAATTCAGACTGCGATTTGGATGAAAATGCAATCTCGGTATTATTAAAGTCTAACATAGTATCTGATTTTTAAAGTTGACAG
>OHQM01001469.1_pt1 | contig 9763 bp, 8 predicted proteins | sample 1577941 | NCBI WGS metagenome assembly OHQM01 (sample SAMEA3879604, study PRJEB24766) | human gut metagenome | biome: human-associated habitat; feature: feces | place: USA | collected 1985/1987
TAGCCAATTCCTCAATAGCTTCTGTAAACTCCGATGCAGAAACTTTACGTTGTGAGTATTCCGATAATAAGCGGAAAAATCTCTGTTGTAATAATCGTTTCATTGCTGTACAATAATAAATTATAAGACTTAAACAGGCAGAAAGAATGTATAATAAATCTTTCTGCCTGTTTGTGTCTTTTTAGCGTATTAGCCTACCACACTGTAGATTTTAATATCCGGTACTTCCTGAAAAAACGGTTTTAGTTCTACAACAACATCCTGATTGAATAAATCAGATTTTAAATATCCCTCTGCCTCTGCCAAAGAGGTGAAGCCGTGAAGCACTTGAACATCATCTTGCCTTACAAGCAGTTGTTTACTTACCGCACCTGTAATTGTATCCAAAAAAGGTTGACGATACTTTGTGTACACACTTGCGGCAGCGGCTCTGTCGCTTTCATTTACTTTCATGGTAATTTCCAAGAAAGCACCAATTTTTCTTTCTGTTGACATAACTTCTTTTTTTTATTGACACTGCAAATCTAAGGCGATTAAAAAGGCAACTCAATAGACTTTAAAGAAAATGTATGGTAAAAAAGGGAATTGATATGATTCCAAAAAGTTGGATTTCCTATATTTACCATTCAATATCTCCTTTTTACCATTGCCGAGAACCGATAACAAGCTATTTTTGCACTTATAAACTAAAATAGATATGATACGAGATAATATCTTTACCAAATATGAATTAGAAAAGGGTACTCCTGATGAAATACAATTTGAGATAATGGAAATGCCCCAATTTTTCCATGAAAATGGAGAAGCCCCAAAACAGGCTCATATACATGGCTTTTATCAAATTATATGGTTTCAGCATGGAACAGGTATTCATTATGTTGATTTTAAGGAATATCCGATAACGGATAATACTTTGTTTTTTATCTCACCCGGACAAATCCATTATTTCGATGAGAGTGATAATCAGAAAGGAATCATCATACATTTTAATGAAAGTTTCCTTTCGGATGAAGGCAGCAGCGAAAATGTATTTCTCAAATATAATGTATTCAATGCGTTTGATGCAGTCCCTTATTATGAAGTAATGTCCGGAGATACCCCCCGATTGGAATATATCGTTAAAGAAATGCAACTGGAAACAGGAAATACGAAAGCATTTGCGCACAAAGATTACTTAAAATATTTGGTCAAGATGTTCTTGATATATGTGCAACGCATAGGCAAAAGAGGTATTGGAATCCCCTTGTGCATCAATAATTCTTCCAATCGTACTTTTGTACGGTTTCGACAAATATTGGAACATCATTACAGGCAACTACATACGGTAAAAGAGTATGCCAACCGCTTGAACGTATCTACCAAAACACTGACAAACTGTGTATATGAAAGTTCCCATAATACACCATTAAAGATAATCAATGAACGAATCATATTGGAAGCCAAACGACAGCTTCTCCATTCGGATTTGAAAATTAAAGAAATCGCATTTTATTTAGGCTTTGAAGACCCGTCCTATTTCGTGAAATTTTTTAAGCGACAAACAGGGTATTTACCAGCAGAATTTAGAGAATAATCACAATATCAAAGTTATGAACATCGAATATAAAGAAACAAAAGATTTTACAGAAAAAGAAATAGAAGAACTTTTTCTTTCTGTCAAATGGTTATCAGGAAAATATCCAAGTCGCTTAATAAAAGCCTTGAAATCATCTTCTTTTGTCGTTACGGCATGGAACGGCAATAAATTAGTCGGACTTATTCGTGCCTTAGATGACGGGGAAATGGTAGTTTTTCTTCATTATTTATTAGTCCATCCCGATTATCAAGGCAATGGCATTGCAGCACATTTATTGCAAATAATAAAAGAAAAATATAAAGATTACCTTTATATCAATATAATGCCTGATGAAAGACAAAACATCACATTTTATCAAAAGCATGGCTTTACACTACTGGAAAATGGCGCAGCTATGCAAATAAGACATCTATAAATCGTTATAATTGTTTTAACGCCGATAAGTTTTTATCGGCGTTTTTTGTATATTTGAAGCAGTTGATTATTTTTGCAGTGAAGTTTTAAAACGATAGAAATACAAAGCAAATTAGAGGATTTCACTCGTTTCTATATCGTTACCCATTATTCTATACACTTCTTCTAAATACTTGTTATTCAATAGGTAATATTTTTGTTTTCGTTCAGGATAAACACAAGCCGCTATTGCGCCAGCTATAGCACCTTGCGTATCAGCGTCACCACCGAGTGACACGGCATTTCTTATCGCATCTTCATAACTATCGGCTTCTAAAAATGCGATGATAGCCTCAGGCACGCTACCTTGGCAAGATACATCAAATTCATATCGGGGCCGAATCTCATTCAATGTACGGTTCATGTTATATTCGAACTGATTGGTAACAAAATCTCTTATGTGTACTTTTAATTCGTCTATTTCCCCAGTCCAATGTAGCGCAATGAATATACTTGCAGCTACAGCCTGCGCTCCCTTTATAGCTTCCGGATGATTGTGTGATACTGCGGCTGTTTGTTTCGCTAAGCGCAAGCATTCATCCAAAGTCTTAGCAACAAGACCTACCGCACTAACACGCATAGCGGAACCATTCCCCCATGAGTTATAGGGGGTTGGATCATTACATAACCAATTACAGAAAAGGCCACCGTAGCCAACAGCCGGATAACGGTTGCCAAATTCACACATAGTGTCTACAAGCGTGTATTCTGAGTGGGTGACATCCTCCATTAGCCATCGTGCGATAGCTAATGTCATCACCGTATCGTCTGTAAAACAGGCACCATACGGAAACAACTCGAAGTCTTTGCTCTTGACAGAACGAAACTCATACATCGAACCTATAATATCACCAGCAATCGCTCCATAGATAGTTCTGTAAGTATTTTTCATCATGGCTAACTTCTCTCTATACATAAATTCTTTAACACAAAGATTGCAAAAAAACTCGATTTATCATCGGTAACTTGTTTCATTTTCGACCTACCACCAAGGATCTTGTATGGCGAAAATCATTCCGACTCCAATTATCGAAGTCCCTCCATATCACATATATGCCTTATTCTCTCTAGGATCTATATCCATAAAGAAGTAAATTCCATCATCTAATTCTCATCGAATGGGAAATCACCATCTTCCGATATACTCCAATGAGCCGGGGGATTCGTCTTCATCCTTTGTTGGAACTCTCCGTTTCACAACCCGAATCAAACCTAATGTCAACCTCATCCGTATCCCCATTTCGGCCATGAGAATTTACAATCTTGTATGCTGCCCCTATCCCTACCTTGCTTGAAAGATCTCTTCGGTTATAGAAAGGCTTATTGACGCACTTACATACCAATGAACAGATATATACTAAGTAAATAAGAGAGATTAGAGATAACAGCGTATCAATCCCTATCCAGTCTCTATTAATAGCATTGAGATCTATTATCAGGCTATTAAGGCTATGGATGAAGCGATGCGGATCGAACGTACAGGCATCCACCAAGAAAAGAAAAGAGACTGGGGATAACAGCACAAATAGCACCCTTCTTAGACTAGCCTGCCGCCACTTCCGCTCAATCCACACGTACAATGGTGGAAAACAACACCACGAGACCAAAGAAACCAACCAAAGACAAAAAGACTTAAATGTCCATCGCTCCGGCCTTGTCTTGAATGCAAGGATCATAAAAAACGATAATTCAAAGATAATCAAACTTATACAAGCTAACACCAAAAACACCATAACGCCTCAAATTAGGAACAACTTATTTAATACCATAGTACACACTATCGAATAGAAGATCAAAAACCTCGTTTTTACCATATTCACGACCTTACTCCTTTCTTTTAATTAGTGTTATCTCGTATTCAGACCGTTTCTTTTGCCCTCTAAGGCACGATATAGGACAGATCTATAATACCCTTTATCAGTTGTCACCCCTTATTCACAAGGAATAGGCTTATGTTTCATATCCTCATCGCCAAGCACCACAATAGAAAACGGGGCTGGTGTCCCCGCCGCCGTCTTCCGCACTCACTCGCAGCCTCCTCCTTTGGTGCCGCCCCGATCCACGCCAAATAAAGCCATTCGTACCCCAAATACCCCCTAAAGATCATCCTTGAATATAGTAGGATTCAACTCAACCGGGGATCTCCACTCTATTCGATAGTCCTCCCATAAAAAACATTTCATCACTTGCCAATACTCGAAACATGAGACCGGGGTACGAAACCAGCTACCAGAATCAAATCTTTTATCAGAGAAGTAAGATCGTAGCTTTTCCTCCAACTCCTTCTCTATAGACAAATAGGCCTCAGATTCCTCAACCGGATCATGTATTAAACCCGTGATCCGAGGTTTACAATCCCAGCTACAAGAAGCACGATCAAAGCATTTACTTGTTTTCATACCAAACTAATATCCGTTATCAACTCTTTTTCTTCACCTGTTTTTATTACCACAAAATAAGTACAAATCCTCCGATTTACCTCGGCCTTATGTTACCACTCCCAATCCAATAATATAAGGCCATATACTAAAATCATGATATCTCCAACTCCCTTCAAAACAAATTACCTGTTGCCACACTCTCTGAGACCTTATTCAAATTGCAGATTTCAATAAGCGTGGCACCGTTCCGTTTTAGACTATAAAAATCATTTTCACTTAACAATATATAAAGCCACTGTCGGTTCATTCTATATTGGGCTCTCAGTTGATTAATCTTATTACACCATTCAAGAGTTGCCAATTGTTTTTGTCGGACATTTTTGTCGAAAATCTTGTCTTGCCCTTTCGTTTCTATAATATAGATGTGTTGTGATGTACATACCATAAAGTCCGGATGATAGGTGGTCAATAGACCGTCCTGCCGGATATAATGGATTGATGCGAAGCTATGTTGATTCTCATTTATTTTGATAAAGCAGTTCACTTCCGAGTCGGCATCCAAAAATTCAAGGAAAGCTTTCTCGAAACCTCCTTTATTGGAAGGGTAGCCCACTTTTTCATAGATAATCTTTTCCAAATCAAGTGAAAAACTTTCTCGTATACGTAGTGTAGGTATGGAAGAAAAATAAATCTTCTCAACTATTGCATCTGTTATATCTATCTGTTCTTGCATATAATAGATCGCCTTACTGATCTCTCTTACAATATGCTGGGTCGCGACTCCCTCATTGTGTAGTAAAATCTTCCAATTATAATTCTCGAACGGATTGAATGAACGTGAAAATAACTTGGTTCGGATATATCGGTCGATGACCCGTATGATTTCTTGCTGATTAATTTGCAATGTAGGTAGTTCCTTAGGCTTGCTCCTTCCTACCTTGTCGAAGCGTGTTGTGACGATGCGTAATACCTTTTGCAAGTATTCATTGTAACTTTGTGCATTGCATAAGTCTGCGTTTACCTCATATTTGCCGAATTGAGTACCGACTAAGACGTCATGCGAGATAAAGGATTCACCGGGTTTCGCCAAAATTTCTTTTAGTTGTTCATACGAAAAGTCTGTAAAAGGTGCGAGTCTGTTTATATCTATTTCTGAAGGATGTATCTCCTCCTCTTGCTCTTTGATAATAAGAGGCCAGAATAAATCATAGTCTTGATAATTGTCTTTTAACCCTACCTTTATAATATCACCGGTTACATTGGAGCCATCCGGCAAATCACCTTCGTCTATACCGGCAAGCTCTTCGTTCATCAAATCATTGTAGAAATCAAGAAAGGCCGGATGTTCAATGATGGAAAGCATATCGATATAAGATTTAGGTGCTTTCTTTTTAACCAATACTTGCAATCGGTTTTCCCTTTTTTCTTCTGAATATTCAGGCTCTCTCCACATCAAACGAAGACCACGCCCTACGGTTTGTTCCAACAAAATAGCGGATTGCGTAGATCGTAACGGTACGATGACACATATATTGTTGACATCGAAACCTTCCCGAAGCATCAACACGGAAACGATGACTTTGGGTGATTCATATTTATCGATATTGAACAATCGTTCTTTGACTTGCATCCAATCTTTTTCTTTTACTTCGCCTTTAGCGTTGCTGTCAATACGGAGAACATCCTTTTCGGCTAATCCCTCTTCTTTTAGGAATGATTCGACAAACGGGGTGACATTGGTATCCTCACAAATCACCATCATCTTCGGTCGTTTCTTAGAATCCAGCTTGATAAAACCTTCTTCAAGGATTTGTAATTTTCGTAATCCGGCACGAAGCATTAAACGTTGTCCGTCGCTCAATCCAATCACTTTTTTTCGTTCATCACGTAAAGCGTTATAATCCAGATTGGCAAGATCTGTCAATTCTTGTCGGCGATCCAACAACAAGGTCTTAACCAATCCGCTTTTCATCGCTTGGCTTAAATCAAAGTCGGATATAATATGCGGGAAATAACATTTCATCTTTTTCTTCCCGGAACCGACCGTATCGTAGGGTGTAGCTGAGAAGTCGATTTGGATGAAGTGACCTCCTTTGTTGTGGGCAATCTTATTCAATCCTTTTTGCCATTCAACCTCTTCTATTTCTCCTTGCTTTTTATTCTCATGGATATGATGGGCTTCGTCATTGATTACCATTAAGTCCGATAGTTCGGATAGATAGCCCAATTCGCTTCCTCGTAGATATTTCCTATCCAGTGCCTCTAAGACATTACCACCACTCAGCCCTGGCGTAATAGGCAATAAATCTCTTATAATAGATGGAGCGGAATCTGAGTCCATATTCTCTTTCTCTTCATCAGACAAGAACAGATGCCAGTTGGTTAAGGCGATCAGTCCGTTTCCGGTTATTTTTCGTCCGATTCCCTCTTCTTTGGTGACAACATTGTTTTGTATAAAAGAGAATACTTCGTCCCGATAAGCCAGAGGTATAAAAAGGTCTTTATGCAAATAAAGGTCATTCGTGAAAGGATCTCTTTCCGTGCAGTTCTCTTTCAGGCGTCCACAATAGGCATCCTTTAGCCGATCATAAACAATCAGGCCAGGAGCTACGATCAGGAAGTTTTGGGTGTAGCGTCCGCTTCGTTCTTCTTGTTCTTCATGTCGTCCGTTAAGGAGTTGCCATAAAAGTAAAGCGTGCATGACCCATGTCTTACCTGTTCCGGTTGCCATCTTTACGGCATATTTGGGAATACGATATTTTTCTTTAGCCAAATCACTTAGATTACATTCGGCTAATAGATCCGGCGCAACTTGCCGGTATATTTCTTCTACGGTTGTCACTTGTAAAACTTCATGCAGATAAATGATGTTTAGAATACTTTGTTTTTGTCCTTCATGAAAGTTCTTGGAGCGTTCTTCCGTATAAGGCCCCATGAACCAAAACTTCAGCAAATCTTGTGTTACCGGGGTAACGGCATCTAATAAACTGCCGTTTTCAAAGGCTGTTTTGACTTGTTCCGTTAACCGGCTTGCCAATTCCAAGGATATATCGTTTCTCATGTTGTGTGTCATTTTTAAGAATGAATAGTCTCTGTTACCATGCTCTCAAAGCCGAATACATCGACCGCTTTCACGCAAACCGTCCGTTCTGCTTTTCGAGGAGTGATTAATGTAGCTGTATAGATACAATGAAGTGGATCGCTATCATTGTCCGTGTTTTCCCGATAGTCTTGCCATTGGCTGCGGAATGTGATGCCGTCGTAATCCGGATCGATGCTCCAATACTCGATCAAAGCCAGCGGATCTTTCTCCAATACCTGTTGCAATTTGGCTTTATCTTTATCATCCAACGGGATATTGTCGGGTGAAAGAAGCACATAATTATCCAATTCGATTGTTAGTTTGTCCTGTTCACCGTAATGCGGTTCTGTCTGAATAGGTTTTACCAATAGATATTGATAACTGCTGAAACGGACAGAGCCTTCCCTTATCAGTTTGTCATATCCTTTCTTGGAGAGTTTGTCCAACAGGTCTGGTGGAATCACCAAGACCTCAACATCCTCCTTGTATTGTTGGATAGCCGCAGAAATGTCAAAAGCAAAGTTCCAAGCTAATACGACCGCCTTGTTCCATCCACCTCCCAACAGGTTCTTTTTGGCTTCGTATGCTCGGCGGATTGTGGCGGCTCCGGTTACTTTATTAGGACTATCTACCAGTACCAAAGTCCGTCCGTTCTTGATATATCCCCAGTTCCGATCATTCAGCTGTTCTTGGGTGAAAGGGATGGCACCATACAGTTGCATGATGATCTGGCTCAAATCTCCAATACGTTTGTATTGTTTATTGTTTTGGAAAGCCTCTTTTTGATAATCGCCGATAGCTTGATAAAGGAATGGTTTTACCTCTTGGTCGATAAAGCGTTTACGCATCACCAAGGTTGCCGGTTTGCCAATATCCGTAGTAATCCAACGACGGCCTAAACGTTCGGCAACGGCAGCGGTTGTTCCACTTCCACCGAAGAAGTCGCAAACGAGATCACCTTCGTTGCTGCTGGCTTTGATGATACGTTCGAGGAGTTTAGCTGGTTTTTGAGTTGCATATCCTATATTTTCTGCCGATTGTAAAGATTTTAAATCAATCCATACATCTTTACATCTAACACCACTGGGATTTATGTATTGCTTTATTCTTGGTACTTTATCTTTTTCAACTCGTAATAAACCGTTTGATAACCATTTTAAAGCTGTTTCTTTAGGCATACAATATCCTCTACTTGGCATTTTTTCTCCAAATCCTAAATCATAAATGTATCCTCCTCCGCCAGGATTAGAGCAATCTCTCCATTGATAACGACCATTTTCATCTTGATATTTGTAAGGAGCTAATCCTCCTTCATCATAAGGTTGATAAACATCATTCCAGATTTTTTCAAAACCTTTACTGTAAAAATATAATGAATCATGAGATTTAATATATTTTTTATTTTTTGCGGATGTATCACCTGCTGTTGCTTGCCAAATCAATTCATTGATGAAATTTTCCTTTCCAAAAATATCATCCATTAAAACTTTCACATACGCTCCCACATGCCAATCAATATGTACATAAATACTTCCCTTATCCGAAAGTAACTCCCGCATCAATACTAATCTTGGATAAAGCATCTTCAAATAAGAAACCGTTCCATCCTGCCATGTATCCGAATAAGCAAATTGTTCAATTACCGTAGGCTTTTGCTCAATATCAACACCCGGCAAATTAATCTTTGTCCGATAATCCGCTTTGCTATCAAAAGGAGGATCAATGTAAATCAAATCCACCTTTCCCCGAAGCGAAGGTAATCCGGTCGTTTCATCTCCAGCTAACAGAGCTTGCATCACCAATAAGTTATCTCCATAGATGAGGCGATTTATCCATTCTTTGTTTATCACTTGTTCGTTTTTTCCTTTCCATAATCCGGAAGTGTCTTTGGCGGGAAGAACCAATTCATTTGTTTGTAATCCGATATGGGTGTTGCTACTCAAACGTTCTAAGATACGTTGCGCTTCTTGTCTTCCTTCTTTTACGATTTTAGGAAGTTCTTCTATAAGAGATGTTGTTGGCATAAGTCTGTTTTTTAGTGTTATTATGATTCAAATTCTTCGTCACTTGTTTTTACTTTACCTGTGTACTCAACATAAACAAATTTCCCTTCTATTGAAATCTTTTTTATTAACTCAAAAGAACGTTTCAAATAGTAGTAATCTGGATTGAAAGTATATTCATTAAATTGTTCATTATATGTATATTTATCTGTTCCAAATTTGAATTCTGCGCAATCGCTTGATCCAGACATATAAACTCTGTTTTCAT
>OHQM01001477.1_pt1 | contig 9730 bp, 13 predicted proteins | sample 1577941 | NCBI WGS metagenome assembly OHQM01 (sample SAMEA3879604, study PRJEB24766) | human gut metagenome | biome: human-associated habitat; feature: feces | place: USA | collected 1985/1987
TGCGGGCCCTGTTCACCCTGCAAGCCCTGCGGGCCCTGCAATACGCCGATGTCCTTCCACACGTTTTCGTCAGACCAGATATAGATGCGGTTGTCCGCCGCGGTCCCAACCGCATAGGCGTCGCCTGCCGTACCGACTGGGTGCGCTCCGGTAAGCGCCGCCGCCGTCTCAAAGAGCCCCAGCACCCGGAACCCCGCGCCGGTGTCTCCCTTTACGCCGGTATCGCCCTTCGGGCCCCGCGGCCCCTGTTCTCCCTTCGGGCCCTGCGGGCCGATTTCACCGCGCGCTTTGGTTTCACTCTTGACGTACTCGGCGACGTCGGTGTCCCACACATACCAGTAGCCGTCCGCGCCGACATAGGGTGTCTTTTTGAGGTGTCCCACAAGCCCGTCGATAATCTCGTTGTCGCGGTTGAAATCCTCCATCACCGGCCGATCGCTTGCCACCCATTGGTTTAAATCCGAATTTGGCAGTTTGTTTGTGCTTGACATGAAATTTCCTCCCTTTATGCTGTATTGTTTATAGAAACCCGCCATCCCCCTCCTAAGCCGCCTCTTTTTAAAAGTTCGCTTTTTAAGAAACATACGTTCTATATGCTTTCATTGTATCAGTCCGCCCGTCCAATTATCCGGTCTAGCGGGCGAAATTTTGTCTTGACAATTTCCAGGATTCAGGCTTATAAGGCCATGCGATAACCAAAAAAGCGGCCGAAAGCAAACCTGCTCCGTGCCGCTTACTTTTTAATAAAAAAGGCCATCGGCTCAGGCTTGAGTCGATGGCCCTATGGCAAAGGAGTCCTGACCACGCACGCGGGCGGTCCGCTGTTCCATTCTGTGTCTCTTATCTGTGGATGATGTCCACAGCATTCCGCATAAATAGAAAAAGACCGCCGACAAAAGTCGGCGGTCTTTTGATGGTCGAGGTGACAAGACTTGAACTTGCGGCCTCTGCGTCCCGAACGCCGATGATTTTGTCTATAAACCCGCATTATAAACTGGTTTACAAAACACATTGACGAGCATTTGACGAGCATTTTAATGTTTGGCGGCCCGCCGTCGAAGTTTACACCATGCGAATCTCTATGCGACAAGCCTGGACACGGGTACTCCCAGCGCCCTGGCGAGGCTTTCGATCACGTCCGATGTGGGATTTGCGGTTCCGCACTCGATTGCGCTGATCGTGCGCACGCACACCCCCGAAGCAAAAGCAAGCCGTTCCTGCGACCATCCCAATTCCAATCTGCTCATTCTGACATTCACTCCTATTGTCGTCGATAACATGACGCGTTCCCTTTCTGCGGGCCGCCGAGATTGATTTTAAATATATCTAATAAAGAGAAAAGCCGCCCCGAAGGGCGGTTTGTTATCTGGCAAGATATGTGTGGTTGATGGCGTTGCATTCTGCGTAGCAGCAGTACTGCGTGATGGTCGGGCGCTCTCCGCCTTTGATGTAGAGACAGCTTTCCATGTTGCTATGCTCGGCAATATTCTCTGCATATTCAAGCATGTCGCGAAGTTCTTTAAGGGTAATCTGCAGGCCGTATCCGGTGTATCTCATGTCTCTTCCCTTTCTGCCCTCGTAACCTCCGGGGCGGGCTTGTATTTCATCGTGTGGTCTGATATAATAGAGGCAAGGCAAGGGGCTTGATTTGCTAGGTTAGGTCTTTGCTGTGGCGGTTAAGCGGTGGTGCGCTTGACCGCTTTATTTTTTGCCTCTTGCCAGAGCCTTTGCCGATCGTCCTGCGGGAGCCGGTCAAACTCTTTGCTCGTCACGGGCCATCCTCCTTTCATGGCCCCTTGCCTTACCTCTTGTCTATATTATAATACATGTGCACATGAATTTCAATTGATAAACCCAACAAACATATGCACATGAATATAGCCATTATTTACATATACACATGAACTGAAATGTGTTATAATAATGTCGAGGTGATGAGATGGCAACGAAAGCGCACTTAGAGGGGAACAAGCGGCACTTGGAAAAACTGGACCGTGGCGTATTCTACGTCCCAAAGGGAGAACTGGCTATCATTCGGGAGTTCGCCGCCCAGAAGGGCATGAGCTTGAACGCCTACATCAATAAGCTAATCGACGATGATATGACAAATAATTGACTTGAAATGCAAACTTTTGCAAATATTTCTCTTTCTACGGTATAAGTGAGAGGACACATAATCAATTGGGGGTGATGGATAAAAATATTACGGTAACATTTGTTGACTTTCGGCTTTACGGTGTGTTATATTTAGCGTACAGGATACTTTATGTGCCCTCGGGAATAGTATGTGATAAGGAGGGAATAAGGTGGCTACTAACAGTATTTATAAGAACATTTCGATCAAGAAGAATCACGAAGGCCGTCGCCTCGTATCCGCCCTCGAATATGCTTCTCGAGAATCAACACCTTCCGTTATTATCAAAAAGAAATGCAGAGAGGTAAAGGGCGAACAAATTAAGACATTATTTGGGGACCGCTGATGGACGGATATGTGCAAGTCTCTTTGGGCGATATGATTGAACAAATTGGAGAGGGTAGAGTAAAATCTATTCTCTCCTCTTTTTCGTGCCCTATGAATCCCGATATTGAATACTTTTTAAAACATAGAGCCATCGAGTTTGCAAAGCAATCCATGACTCCCACTCATTTGATATTTTCGTCTTATAAAGATAAACTGGAACTGATTGGGTATTTTTCCTTAACGATCAAAACTTTTAGGGTATATAAAGATAGAATTAGCAGAGCCCTTTGCGATAAAATTAAAAAATTTGGTGTTTTTGATGCTGACCAGAGGGTGTATATGATACCCGCCCCCCTTATCGCTCAGCTTGGGAAAAATTTTTCAAAAGGCCTAGATAAGCTGATAAGTGGAGACGAACTTCTTCAAATGGCAATTGACAAAATTGCCATGATCCAGCAGAGCATAGGCGGAAAGGTGGTCTATGTTGAGTGTGAAGACAAGCCCAAGCTCCTCGATTTTTATAGGCGAAACGGCTTTGTGCGTTTTGGGGAGCGAAGGTTGGATTTGGATGAAAAATCTCGAATGTATGGTACTGAGCTTATCCAACTTTTAAAAGTAGTGAAGCGAAAATAGTGGGGCAGCAACCGGAATAACCGGAAGCCGCCCCGCTTTCTTATCTAAAAATCATGCTCGCTGCCAACAGTCCCAGAACCGCCCACTGCATGACGATGCCGACGACTTGCTCTTAATAAAGAAAAGCCGCCCTTTGAAGGCGGCTATACTTGAGAGATTTCTTCTGTATGGTCCGAGTCCGAGTTTCGAGATGATTCAAGCAGCCTTACTAGTGCTCCCTCGGTACAGTCCATAAACAAACACTGCAAAGGTGGAGGCAAACGATCTAACATAGGTTGCAAGCGCGTTAGGTCGCATTTCGGGATCAGTTCAATGGTTTCATCGGGTTGTACCAAATCCTCGATTTGAAGGCCGAAGGCAGCGGCAATGCAGTCTATTGTCACAAAAGTCGGATTTCCAAAACCACATTCCAATTTACTGAGAAGACGGAGGCTTATGCCTACATTTTCCGCAAAGACTTCTTGGTTTAATCCGGATAATAACCGACGCGCTTTGATCTTTTGTCCAAGATCTTTAACTGTCATTGACAAATCCCCTTTCGATCGAGCTTTTCGACCATATAATGAAAATTATAGGAGATATTGTCACTAATTAGAATGTAATTCGGTTCTGGAAGCTAAATATGTTACCATACGGCATCGTGTTGCTTGTATTCATCTATGCCAAACGACCATGCGGGCCTGCCAGTTCCCCTGGCAGGCCCGCTCTCTTTATCTGAATATCATGCTCGCCGCTGAACACCATTAATATAATAAAAAAGCGGGGGACGTTAATCGTCCCCCGCTCAATTCTACCCAAATAATTGTTTGGTTCATGCAAACATCTGTTGGCTTTTCTCATCATAATCTGGGGGAATAACCGCATGCACTTTCGTTACATAAAACTTAGCCGTGGAGCTTATTGGTAAGCCATCTTCATCATTTTGAAATTCTACGCGCAAGTCTGCGAGCAGGCTAGACCCGCCTCGGCACTCGATTTTTCCGTGTTGATATGCCTTAAGCCAATCATCATCCAACATCCTCGCCTTAAATGTTTTTATGTAAGTAAATTCCCAGCGCTCGTTACCTACAGCTATAAATTTTCGAACCAAAAGAGCCACTTTTTTTTGGATCTGAACAGTAATATTATCTTCATCTGAAATTATATCTCCTGCCGCCAAATAGGGGATTTCATCCTTTTTGACGTCCAAAAACGGCTGCTGTTCTTCAGTAAGCATTTGAAAGCCGTGTAAATCACTGTCAGCCAAAGACCTCCCAATCACAATAACTGAGTTTGAGATGGTTGCATTATTTAAAACTTGCAACCCCGAAATGCTTGTCACCATCACATCTCCTTTCGCATTAGTAACCTGCACCTGCGAGCCGTCTTTCGATATATCTTTTGGCTTTTGGCCCAATAAAAATCGTTTTACTTCTATCCACTCTTTTATTGTTTTCAACTTTTCCAGAATATAGTTGAGATTATGTTGGACAAATAAAGTTGCTGGGATCACGGCGTTCGCAAGCATCTCTACCTCGAAACTGCCCGGCTTATGGGCAATAACAGAATATTGACACCGCACATCATTTTCAGTATGGATAGATAGGAAATTGAACTGCGTCAATACAGAGCAGAGTGTTTCCAAAGGTAGTGAATGCCCTTCACCTTCAAACTTAAACGTAAATCTATATGATTGTTGAATGGAATCCATACTAGCCACCCCCACCAATTATTAACCAAATTATACCTCAAATCTTATAACAATTCTACATATTATATAATATTTGGCAAAGTGACTATATTTTACTTTTTTTAACAATATAAGCATCACAGTTCGTGTGAATCATATAGAGTTTCACCACGTATCGTAATGATTAGAAATGCGTATAGAAAGGCGGGCTCACCGATAATCCTGGAGAGCCCGCCCTCTTTATACCTTCGCCACCTGCTGCGCGGCGAGCTGCGTCTTGAAATCCTCGTACTGCCCCTGCGCCCGGTCGGATTCTTCCAGCGCGTCCTCGACGTCCCCGTTGGTCTTGTGCCCCGTCACGGCCTTTGCCGTCACCGTAGCCAGCTTGCAGGTTGCGAACATCATCTCCATCGACAGGCGGCTTTCTTCCGCCCTGCGCGCCGCCCGGGCCTCTGTCCGCTTTCTGCTTTGCCCGTTGCGCGTCTCGATGATTGCCACAAGGACGACTGCCGCCGCAGACAGCAGCGACGACGCCAACGAGATCAAGGTTTGTGTGTCCATCCCTATACCCCCAATATCATCCTGATCTTTTCGATTGCCTCCCCGGTTGCGTCACGGGCGGCTTGCAAGGCCGAGTAAGCGGCCTTCAGCTCTTCTGTCGGGATTCTTACCGTCTCGCCCTCCGGGGCCTCTGCGGGCTTGTCCTTCGCGCCCCAGCCGTTGAGTTCCGCCCCTCTGATGATCGCGGGGTAGTCCTCATAGGCATAGTTGAGATCGACGTCTCCCGCGATCCCGTCCACTTTGCCGTGCCACGAGTACTGCCAGATGCCTCCCGGCGTCATGGGCTTATCCGTGTCGACGTGCGCCACCCACACGGCGTACCGCGCCATCCTGCCTGGGTAGGCGTCCCTCAGACGCTTGATCGCGCTGCCCGTCGAGTAGAGGGCCGCAAAACAACCGGCTCCCTGCACAATCTCCATCCATGCGTCGATCATGTCCATCTGTTTGGATGGCGGGTATCCCGGAGTTCCCGGTCCGCCGATCTGATACGCTTCCTCGAAGTCGAGGCATACCGGCCACTCAAAGCGGTAGGGACGGATGGCGTTCAGGAAGTGCCGCGCCTCCGCCTGCATCTCCGCGATATCCTTGGCGTAGCTGTAATGGTATGCTCCAATGGGCACGCCTGCTTTGCGCGCCTCTTGAACATTGCACTCCCACCGGGTATCCACGCCGCTGCGCCCCGGCCCCGGATAGGTCGCCGTCGCCCGGATGATCGCAAAGTCAACGCCCTTCGCCACCTTCGGCCAGTCGATCGCGCCTTGCGCGTAGGAGACGTCGATGCCACGGGCGACGATGTCACTCATCCCCGCCACCAATGCGCCTGATGCCGTCATAGGTCCCGCTTGCAGCCGCCGCGATCAGTACGGCGTTGAGCAGGTCGAGCGCGGCCATACTCGCCGTGAGCGCCCCGGTGAACGCCTGCGCCGCCAGCAGCACCACGAGGGCCACCACATAGGCCACGGCCTGTGTCGGGATATGTACCAGCTTATCCAGCCAGCCCTTGACGAACTGCGTCACCACGCCCGTGCAGGCCATGCAGCCCGCGAAGGTTAAGAGGTATTCCCAGCTGAAGAACTCTTTGAAATCCATAGATCATTACTCCTTTCACCTGTGCCGCCAAATGGCGGCATTTTTGCGTTATTCTGCTTCTTTCCACCACCGCTCATCCGTCCCCGGTTCGGCAGTGTTGGCGTCGATCTGGCTGATGTAATGTTTCCCTTTGTGGGTCACTTTTGACCCCTTGGGGTATGCGTCCGTGCTTCCGGAAGGCTGCCGCCACTCCGGCCACTCGACCGCCGGGTCGTCGATGCGCACCCACAGACTCGGGGCCGCGTCAGGCGTCCAGCTGTCCTGCGAGGTGTGGGCCGTCAGGCACTTGTACAGGAGATCGCCGTACCGCACCCGGTCTCCCACGGCGTAGGGCACGCCGCCAGCCTCCCACACGGGGAAGAGCTCAGGGGATTTTACCGCCGCCTCGTCGGTGGCCGTCGCCGCCGTCTGCCGGTATCTTGCCATCGTAGCCGCCGCTCTTTCGCTATACCGTCCCATCGGCGGTCCCTCCCTCATAGATGTTGATCGCCGCCTGCATGTCCGCTTTATCGTCCTCTTCGGGAGCTGGATTATCGGATGGCTTGTCCTCTTCACGGATTTCATGCCAGTTGTCAATGCTGTCAAAGCGGGATAGCCAAACCTCCGCGCCGTATGCCTCGCCATTGGTCAGCAGCATCCCATCACCCGCAAAGAGAACCGTGATATTATTTCTGGTTTCAATCGTCATTGCGTCAGAGTCCACCCCTTTCCGATTGCGATTGCTTTGTCCTCATCCGTTAATTTGGACGTGCCGGGATTGCCAACAATGGATAGACTTTTCTCCGTGGTTATAACAGGTAAACTATTGAATAACTCAATAAGAGCAGTGCGAGACAGGGCTCCACCAGAGATGGAAAGATTTTGCGGATTATCCCATGTTCCAGTTTGGGTTTTTACCGTTAACCTCAAAAGAGAATAGCAAGAACTAAACGGGTTGGTAGAACTGGAGGAATTGGTAATGTCCAAATCTACGACCTCTTCTAAGGAATAACAATTGGTAAACATATTGCCCATCGTGGTCACATTTGCAGTATCAAACGACGGCATACGCTTGAGTGACCAGCAATTGTAGAACATATTTGACATGTCTCGGCATTTCGACGTATTAAACGCAGGAATCTCTACAAAGAGATTATCTTCATTAAACATTCCTCCCATATCGGTCACGTTTGTGGTGTCGAATAACGGAACAGTCCTTAACCTCAGACATGACGAAAACATATAACGTGTATCTGTAGCCGATGAAGTATTCAGTTGAGGAACATATGCCAGTGAATTACAATTACTGAATGTCTGATTAAAACTGGTTACGTTGGAGGTATCCAGTAATGGAAGCGTATGTAAAGACCTGCACCCAAAAAATGACCGAGTCATATCTGTCACGTTGTGTGTGTCAAGTATGGGTAGCGCACATAAAGAGCCGCAATTACTAAACATACTGCTCATTTGGGTTACAGCGGACGTATTTAATACCGGTATCGCCACAAGACTTCCGCAATTAGAAAACATGCTGCCTGTAGATTTTGCGGAGGATGTATCCAAGGACAAAATTGTTATTAACGAGTAACAATGGTTGAAAAGGGAATTACAGGTGGTGATTTTATTGCTCCCTAAACAGGAAAAGTACCGTAGATTTATTAGTGAATATTTTTGCGATAAGGTAGTCTGAAGCTGGATGGTTTTTAACTCTGGCAGGCGGCACTTGATCTCAACAATATTCCAGTTTGCTCTTGAGTTACTCCCACTGGAAATCGCTTTAATTAACCAAGAACTCAGCTTCTCCCCATATACACGAATCATGACTTGGCGGTATTCGTCGTTTGTATCATTTTCCCAGTCCGCATAGTCCAACGCGGCGCTGTAGGTGGTTCCCGAAGAGTATGTAGAAGTCAATTCGTCTCGGGCCACAAAAGAGCCGTTTACCATTGTGCCAAGTTCGACTGTCCAATTGCCGGTGCATTGAACTTGAAACGCGATGCAGTTTTCATCCGTCTGTGCAAGATGGAACAGCAGATACATCTCGTCGTTCTGTACGTCCTCGTCGGCGGGCATAGGGAGCCAGTCTGCCGGTCGGGTATCCCTGTAGACCTCATACGGGTCCAGCGGCTGCACATCCGGTAAATCGCCACCACTCGGAATCGTTCCGACCCCATCCGCCAGCTCCTGAAACGTCGCCACGTCCTGCGCCTTGGAAACCGTACCGCCCTTGTCGATGACGGCGGTTTCCACAAGGGCTTTCCCGTCAACGACAGACGTAAAATTTTCCTTTAGTGCGGCGACGTCCGTGTACAACTCTCCAATTGACTCGTCATGCCCTCCGATTGCTCGGAAAACTGAGTCGATGTCGGACAGCATATGATCGGTAAGTTCCTGCCTCGGTCCGGCTACCACCTGCCAGCTCTGCCCGTCCCACATCACATAATCGCCCCTATAGAGCCCCATTTCAGGGACGTCATTCGAGATTTTGTATACCGCTCCGACGTCATCTTCTCCAATAGGGATTTCACCGGGATATTCTGCGCCTCCCTGGTATCTCATTACGCGTTCTAACTGCGGTTGAACAACAGCCTGATCGTATTCGCTCAGGATTCCGCGCGCGATCTCTACGGGGTCTTGAAGTACTCTGTGTCCTAAATCTCCGTAAAACGTTTCCTCCGAGTATGGATATCCCATATCGACTACCTTCTGGTATGGGTCGGGTCCCGCCGGTCCCTGCGGTCCTGCGGGTCCCTGCTCGCCAGTATCACCCTTCGGTCCCGTATCTCCTGCCGGTCCCCGTTCTCCGGGTTCCCCCTTGGGTCCCTGCGGTCCGGTATCCCCCTTGGGTCCCGGAGGCCCCTCCGCTATGATCTGCGCGGTTATGGCCACCTGCGGTTCAATGGCTCCGATCAACTCATTCATCCGTGATTTCCTCCATGACCCGAAAGCTGCTTGGCGGGATGATCGTCGTCACCCTGCCGCTCGCATAGGTCAGCTGCACGTCGTATTTGTAAACGTCAAAATCCAGCCGCCTGGTATCCTCCGGGTCGATCATCATCATCGCCCTGCCGTCGGTAAAATCGGTCGCTATCTTTTGCAGGATGGTTTCTTCCCGGTATGCGTCCTTTTTGACCGTGAAGTATACCATGTCCCCGGCCTCAAACGGATGGACGCTTCCGTCAGGGTTTTTGCAGGATACCGTGATGCTCTCGCTGTCCCCGCGTACCATGGTGATATCCGTGCCGTCGATGATCATAGTTATCCCCCTATCTGAAAATGATATATTGATAGGTGATTCCCGCGTCGTTGAGGGCGGCGACCCGTCCTGCGGCGGGCGT
>OHQM01001480.1_pt1 | contig 9719 bp, 6 predicted proteins | sample 1577941 | NCBI WGS metagenome assembly OHQM01 (sample SAMEA3879604, study PRJEB24766) | human gut metagenome | biome: human-associated habitat; feature: feces | place: USA | collected 1985/1987
CGTATGCTCTAGCCAACTGAGCTATCTCGCCACGAGTTTGTGTTTTGCATATCGCGCACACTCAACTTACTTTTCATAGTATATACGCAAACCCGTTTTTTGTCAATACCTTTTTTTATTTTTTTGAATAATTTATTTTTTTCAAACAAAACACACTATTTCATATCTTATTCGACATCTGTTAATGTTGAAAACGGGGAAGCCGCAGACACGGCTTTCCCCATATTTTAACATTTTATTTAAAGTACTCTACGCCGGATTCGAAAATCTGAATATCCTGCTCTCCGTAAATGTTAATGGCAACTCCGTTGTCACGTCGTTCGCTGTGCGCCATTTTTCCGAGAACACGTCCGTCCGGACTTGTAATACCTTCAATATTAAAGTAAGAACCGTTTACGTTCCATTCTTCATCCATGGTTGGAACACCGGTTTCGTTTACATACTGGGTTGCCACCTGACCATTCTCGAAAAGCTTGTCTAACCACTCCTTCGGAGCAACGAAACGACCTTCTCCATGAGATGCCGGGTTGCAGTATACGCCGCCAAGCTCAGCCTGTGCTAACCATGGGGACTTGTTGGTTACTACCTTGGTATATACCATCTTGGAAATATGACGTCCGATGGTATTGTAGGTCAGAGTCGGTGAATCCGATCTCTGGTGTGTAATCTTGCCGTAAGGAACCAGACCTAATTTAATCAGTGCCTGGAATCCGTTACAGATACCAAGTGCAAGACCGTCACGCTCATTTAAAAGCTTGTTTACAGCTTCTTTCATCTTCTCATTACGGAATGCTGTTGCAAAGAATTTTGCTGAGCCTTCCGGTTCATCTCCTGCGGAGAATCCACCAGGGAACATGATAATCTGTGCTTCATCAATTGCTTTTACAAATACATCAACAGAATCACGGATGTCTTCTGCATTTAAGTTCTTAAATACCTTTACGGTTACATCTGCACCTGCATTTTCAAATGCTTTCGCACTGTCGTACTCGCAATTGGTTCCCGGGAATACCGGAATAAATACATGTGGGCGAGCAACTTTGTGCTTGCAGACATAAATGTCTTTTGTATCGTAAAGTCCGCTCTTCACTTCTTCTGTTCCGGTGGTTGCTCTGGTTGGAAATACTTTCTCTAAAGTCTGTCCCCATGCTTCGATTGCTTCATCCATGGAAATGCTCATATCACCATAGATAAAGTTCTTACTGTCATTTACTGCACCCACAACAGCTCCGTTCGCTGCAAGGCCTGCTGCTGCAAGGATTTCCTGTGCTTTTGCAACTTTATTTTCCGGAACTTCTGCTACAATATTTCCAAAGCCCGGTGCAAATAATGTTTCTTTTGTTACATCTGCATTTACAGTAACGCCAAGTTTATTACCAAATGCCATCTTGCTGACTGCTGCTGCAAGACCTTTTCCGTCTAATGCATAAGCTGCTACGATAACGCCTGTCTCAGTCATTTCATGAATTGCATCATAAAGCTTCATAACCTGTGCGTAATCCGGCATATCATAAGCATCTTTTTCGATGGTAAATAACATCAGCTTATCATTTTCTTTCTTAAGCTCCGGTGTGATAACATCTTTTTCTTTTGCTACATCAACTGCAAAGGATACCAGTGTTGGCGGTACATCAATTTCATTGAAGGAACCGGACATGGAGTCCTTTCCACCGATGGATGGAAGTCCGAAACCAATCTGTGCATTGTAAGCACCAAGCAATGCTGCGAAAGGCTGGCTCCAACGACTTGGCTCCTCTGACATTCTGCGGAAGTATTCCTGGAATGTGAAACGAATCTTGTGGAAATCACCACCGGCTGTTACGATACGGGAAACAGACTCTAATACTGCATAAGCTGCTCCGTGGTATGGGCTCCAGGAAGATAAATATGGATCAAATCCGTAACTCATCATGGTTACGGTATCACATTTTCCATTCATAACCGGAAGCTTTGCAACCATACTCTGTGTCTCGGTCAACTGATATTTTCCACCATATGGCATGTATACACTGCCTGCTCCGATGGAACCGTCAAACATTTCTACGAGACCCTTCTGGGAACATACATTAAGGTCTTTTAATTCATTTAACCATGCAGCTTTCATATCGCCTGCTGCAACTGCTTCTTCTACAGCCTTTGTGCTGATTTTATTTAAATAATTCTCTTCTTTTACCGGAAGCTCTACCTTTACATCAGTCTCCTGATGTGCTCCGTTGGTGTCTAAGAATGCTCTGGAAAGATTTACAATTTCTTTTCCTCTCCAGGATAATACTAATCTTGGCTCTTCGGTTACAACGGCAACTTTTACAGCCTCTAAGTTTTCTTCTTTTGCATAATCTAAGAACTGCTGTGCATCTTCCGGTGCAACAACAACTGCCATACGCTCCTGAGACTCGGAAATAGCAAGTTCTGTTCCGTCCAGTCCGGCATATTTCTTAGGTACTTTATCCAAATCAACCTGTAATCCGTCTGCAAGCTCTCCGATTGCTACGGACACTCCACCGGCACCAAAGTCATTACATTTCTTAATAATGTGGGCAACTTCTTCTCTGCGGAAAAGTCTCTGAATCTTACGCTCGGTAGGTGGGTTACCTTTCTGAACCTCTGCTCCACAGGTATCAATGGATTCTGTATTGTGTGCTTTGGAGGAACCGGTTGCTCCACCACAGCCATCACGTCCGGTACGTCCGCCTAAGAGGATAATAATATCTCCCGGATCAGAAGTCAGTCTCTGAACGGCACGACGAGGTGCTGCTCCCATAACGGCTCCGATTTCCATTCTCTTAGCCACATAATCCGGATGATATACTTCTTTGACATATCCGGTAGCAAGTCCAATCTGGTTACCATAGGAACTGTATCCCTGTGCTGCGCCGCGAACCAGTTTCTTCTGAGGAAGCTTTCCTTCCATGGTATCTTTTACAGATACGGTAGGGTCAGCAGCTCCGGTTACACGCATTGCCTGATATACATAGGTACGTCCTGACAACGGGTCACGGATTGCTCCACCAAGACAGGTTGCAGCTCCACCAAACGGCTCGATTTCGGTTGGGTGGTTGTGGGTCTCATTTTTAAAGTTTACAAGCCATTCTTCTGTCTTGCCATCTACTTCAACAGGCACTACGATAGAGCAGGCATTAATCTCATCGGACTCTTCCTGATCCTGTAATTTTCCTTCTTTTTTCAGACGCTTCATTGCCATTAATGCAATGTCCATTAAGCAGACAAATTTGTCATCTCTGCCTTCATACATTTTCTTGTGTGTATCAAGATAATCCTCATATGTCTTTTCCATTGGCTCTTTGTAGAAACCATCTTCAAATGCAACATTTTTCAGCTCGGTAGAAAATGTGGTATGACGGCAATGGTCTGACCAGTAGGTATCCAGCACACGAATCTCGGTCATGGATGGGTCTCTATCTTCTTCTCCATGGAAATAGTTCTGAATATGTAAGAAATCCTTGAATGTCATAGCCAGTCCAAGGGAATCATAGAGTGCTTTTAATTCCTGCTCCGGCATATCCTTAAATCCGGTCATAATCTTAACATCTGCAGGCTCCGGGAACTCTGTTACCAAAGTCTCAGGCTTCTCCATGCCGGTCTCTCTGGAATCTACCGGGTTGATGCAGTGATGCTTGATTGCCTCTAACTGTTCAGCGTTGATATCTCCGTAAATAACATACGTTGTTGCGGTACGGATAACCGGCTCTTCATCCTCTTTTAAAAGCTTCACACACTGCTCTGCAGAATCTGCTCTCTGGTCGAACTGTCCCGGAAGGAATTCAACGGAAAATACTTTTCCATCCCCCATTTCAAAATTCTCCTCATAGACATCATCTACCGGCGGCTCTGAAAATACAGTCTGAACTGCTCTTTTATATACATCATCGGAAATGTTTTCAATATCATAACGAATCAGGACACGTACCTTATCTACTGCGCTGATTCCAAGATAACTCTTAATCTCTGCATGTAACTCTTTGGCGCGTACTGCGTAAGCGTCTTTTTTCTCTACATACACTCTTCTTACCTTACTCATCTTCTACCTCCTGAATGTTTACTTTCTTATGCTCATTATAGCACGGCATTATGAATAAGAACAATTAATATATTTAATTTTATTTATAAGAGTTACTAATGTTGACACAGTTATAAGCGTCACTTATAATAAAGGAAAATATGTAAGATATGCATTCTGATATAATAAAGGAGCCATTATGGATATTAATTACGAATTATATAAAGTATTCTACCACGTTGCTACTTCCTTAAGCTTCTCGGAAGCCAGCAAGCAGCTTTACATTTCCCAGTCTGCAGTAAGCCAGTCCATCAAGACCTTAGAAAAGAAATTGGAGCAGCCGCTTTTTATCCGGAGCACCAAGAAAGTCCAGCTTACTCCGGCAGGACAGGTTCTGTTAAAACACATTGAGCCTGCCATGAATCTCATCGCCCGCGGGGAAAACCAGCTCTTAGAATCCAATACTCTTGGGTTGGGGCAGCTTCATATTGCTGCCAGCGATACTATCTGCCGCTATTTTTTAGTACCTTATTTAAAAGAATTTCATAAAAAATTTCCCAGCGTTCCCATCAAGGTTACCAATGCAACCTCTCTTGGCTGCGTTGACCTCTTAGAGCAGGGAAAAGTCGATATTGCCGTTACTAACTGCCCGAATGTACAATTAAATCAATCCTACATCCGCAAAATGGTACTGGATTTTACGGATGTATTTATTGCGAATCCATCCTACTTTAATTTAAAACAACAGGAATTAAGTTTCCGGGATTTAACAAAATATCCTCTGCTGATGCTTGATAACAAGAGTACCACCAGTGAATTCATGCACAATCTCTTCCTCTCCCATCAGTTGGAGCTGATTCCGGAAATTGAACTGAGCAGTAATGACCTTCTGATTGACCTTGCCCGTATCGGTCTTGGTATCGCCTGCATTCCGGACTATTGCTTGAAACATGAATCTAAGGATTTGTTTATCTTAAAAACTTTAGAACCTCTTCCACGAAGACAGCTTGCTGTCTCCGTAAATCCGAATCTGCCGATTCTTACTTCCACAGAAGAATTCTTAAATCTACTGCCGACATTATAAATGCTTTTCCTCCCAGAAGGCAACCAGCTTTTCTTCCAAATTAGATAGCTGGCACACGCTCCGCTGTTCCCACTCTCTTGGGAACAGCCGCTGATAATCATTCTGCAGAAAGCGTTCATCCAAAAGCTCGATAATTCCCACATCTTCTGCAGTCCGGATAACACGTCCCGCTGCCTGAAGTACCTTATTCATCCCCGGATACCGATAGGCATAGTCGAATCCCATGCCCTCTTTCTTATCATAATACTCTTTTAAAATTTCCCGCTCATTGCTAATCTGCGGCAGACCGGTTCCTACGATAATTGCGCCAATCAACTGCTCCCTCTTTAAGTCAATTCCTTCTCCAAAGATTCCGCCCATGACACAAAATGCCACCAGTGACTCCTCTTTTTCTCCCTGAAATGCTTCTAAAAAAGCTTCTCTTTCCTCTTCCCGCATGCCGGATTCCTGACAGATGCAGGTAATTGTTTCATCCATCCGCAGTTCAAATGCCTCATGCACTTTTTTCAGGAAAAGATAGGATGGGAAAAACACCATATAATTGCCCTTTTTCTTCTTTATTGTACGATAAATATAATCTGCAATCCTTCCGTATTCTTCCGGTGTTCTTCTGGTATATTTACTGCTGACATCATTTCCGATTAACAAAAGTCTCTTATCCTGAGAAAATGTTGTCCTGGCATAAACTGCATAATTATCCGTTTTATTCGTCAAAAGCTCCTTATAATACTGAACCGGCAGCAGCGTTGCCGAGAAGAAAATCGTAGCATTTCCCTTATCCAGACACTCCTGCAGATTAAAGGACGGATCCACGCAAAAAAGCTTTATGACAAATCTGCCCTCTTCATCATGCTGCCCGTAAATTACATAATGCTCGTCCACACGCTCATAGATATTCAAGAAATTGCGCAATTCAAAATAGAAATCAAGAACCACATCCCGCCCCGGGAACTCCGGATTCTTCTGCATATATTCTTCGATTTTTGCTGCAAGACGCATACAGGAGAAAATGAGATTCGGAATGCTTTCGTAAATCTGATAAGTTTCGCATTCTCTCTTATATTCCAACATCAGCTTATTGCATTTACCCAGTTCTTTCTCAATGGCAGAGCTTCTTGGCTTCATAATTTTCCGCACCGCAAGAATATCCTCTTTGACAAGGGCGGCACTATACATCTCCCGTCCACGTTCCACAAGATTGTGTGCCTCATCCACCAGAAAGATATAATCACCCTTGATGCCATCTGCGAAAAAACGCTTTAGATACACATTCGGGTCAAAGACATAATTATAATCGCAGATAATATTATCCGCCCAGGTTGCCGTGTCCAGACACATTTCAAACGGGCAGACCTGATATTCTTTTGCATGTGCCAGCAAAACTTCTCTTGTCATATTATTTTCTTTCTGTAATAAATCGTAAACCGCATCATTTACCCGGTCAAAATGCCCCTTTGCATAAGGGCAGCTTACGGGATTACAGTCCACTTCCTCACAAGGGCATAATTTTTCTTTCGCTGTAATCTGCACACTCTTTGCCCGATAACCCTTTTCACATAAAATGCCAAGGGTCTCTTTTGCCACATTTGCGGTAACAGTCTTGGCAGTTAAGTAAAAAATCTTATCACCTAATCCTTCTCCCACCGCTTTGATTGCCGGATATAATGTAGAAATGGTCTTGCCTACTCCGGTGGGTGCCTGAATAAACAGATTCTTTTTTCTGGCTATTGTACGGTAAACCCCGGCAGCCAACTCTTTCTGTCCCTCCCGGTACGGAAACGGAAATGCCAGTTCTTTAATAGATGCCTGCCGTTTCTTCCGCCACTCATACTGAAAATCCGCCCATTTCTTATATTTTAAAATCAAATCTGAAAACCATTCCTGCAGCTGCTGCATGCTATATTCATAAGAAAAATATTTTAAATCTCCGGTATCGAGATTTCCATATGTCATCTGAACATTGATTTTCTGTAAATCATTCTGGATTCCATATATGTACGCATAGCACTTTGCCTGTGCCAGATGTACCTTTACGGGTTCTTCCAATAAGTCAAGGCTTAAATATACGCCTTTTATCTCATCAATGGTAACTTTTTCTTCTATTATAATGCCGTCTGCCCGTCCCCAGATTCCAAGCTCATAATTTTCTTCCTCAATAATAATGTTTAAAGGAACCTCGGCATGGTAAGTGCTTCCCATCTTCTTTTGAATCTTCCGATGGAGTCTGCTGCCCGCCTGCATGGCTTCCATCGTATCAAGACTGGCTCTACGGTTATCAATGTCTCCGGAACGCAAGATAAACTCCACCAGATTTCGTACCGATATTCTTATCTGCTCACGTTCCATTCCGCTGTCACCTCATTTCATCCCATCTTATACTTATTTCTATTTATGCTATTCACTATTTTTTCTATTTATCAATTTTTGAAAAATCTCATTTTTCTAGCAGACTTCGAAGGAATTGAAACGTATTCTCATTTCATAATAACAAAAAAATACCAGATAGAAAAGACAATATCCAAATTGTCCGCTACCCGGTATTTCTTCTTACCTTATGAACCTGTATTTTCTGGCTGCCAGAAAACCTGTGCCATCATTTAAGCAGTTGCATACTTGCTTAATACATTCTCAAAGTTCATATCATGTCCGCCATACTTAACAGTAAGCTCTCGATTCAGATCAAGACTTAATACTCCAAGAAAAGACTTTGCGTCAATTATTACTCTATTGTATGAAATATCAATGTCAAAATCACATTTTCCTGCCTCACGTACAAAGTCTCTAACCTCTTCTGTGCCAGCTAATTTGATTTTCTTTTCATTCATTTTTTTCACCATCCTCAAAAAAATAACCTGATTTACTTTTGATTCTTGAGCATTATGACACCATTTCTTTTTTTTGTCAATTTTCGCTTACCATCTTAGTATATGAATTTTATGAGCATTTTACACAATAAATTTTTCTGTTTTTCTCCGTTTTGGTCTTACCAAAATTAGTTTGCCTGTCACATTTTGTCGTTTTTTATGGTACTTTAGTCACATTTACAAGTTTTTTTTTACTCAGTCAATATTTTTTATCGTTTTTCACAAATTTTTGTGTCAAAAAATAAGGTAATAAGCCTCGCATTCCTTCAAAAGTCTTCAAAAAAGCTCCAAATTCCATCATTATTCCTAAACTTCTTTCTACACATAACATTTACATAATACTTACTATTGCACTTTTTTCCGTACATTCAGCGGTGTTCCATATAAGTGGACATTTTGTGTATTATAACGTGATTGTATCACTCATTAATTTCGCCGATTTTCAATCATGCAAGTATGTTGACTCGCTTGCACTCATTACATTACGTCTTTCGAAGATATCCAGATCCGCTTTTTCTTGAAATATACTATCTCTATAATAATAAGAAGAACGGACACTCCGATTACTGCCAGATAACCATATTTCCATTGAAATTCCGGCATTCCCGGAAAATTCATTCCATACCAGCCTGTAATTAGTGTCAATGGCAAAAAGAGAGTTGTTACAATGGTCAGAATACTCATAATCCGGTTCTGGTGAATATCAATCTGCGTCTGATACATTTCACGGATTTGCTGTAAATACTCGCGGATTGTCTCTACGTAATTATGCAGCCGCTCCACACGATTCATATAGCGTTCCCAGCCCTGTTCCTCTTCTACTAAAGACTCCCGGTTCATATACATCTGCATGAAATCTCCCATATTCATCAACTGTTCATAATATGCCCGGCTCTCTGAAAGCTGCTTCCGATAACGCATAATTACTTCATTAAAATGCTCCGGTATCCTCTTAATTACAACATCCTCTACCTTCTCCAAATTTTCCTCTATCTTTTGCAGATAAAGAATATCATTGTCAATTAATGCATTACAAATAAAGAGCAACACCATATGAAGTGTGCAGCCATCAAACATATCATTTTTGACCTTTGCCAATATTTCCTGTAATTCCTCATCTTCTTCTATTAAAAATAGTTTATTTTCAAAGAGATAAAAGCCAAAGGAAAACTCTTTTTCCTTTTTACTTCCCTGTTTTGGTACATGTATAATCCCCTGTACACATTCATGAAATGCCTCTACTTTGCTATAGCGGATAAAACGCATGCTGCTAATCAGATTCTTTCGATGCGGATAATTTCCTTCTAATTGCTGAAATTCTTCCATATTTAATAGTATTATCTGCGGTTCTGATTCCTTTTCTATATTTTTCCCATTATCCCTTGCTAAAGAAAGTTCTCCTGATGCCGCATGCAACCAATACCTGTTCATTTCTCTTACAGCTCCCTTCCTCACAATCCTGTTTTCATTCATCACATATTTTCTTCTTTGTCAGTAGACTGCCCTTTATAAAACTTCTCTTTCATTACTTTCTCTTAGATTTTAACACTCTTTGTCTATTTTATACCACTTTTCTTTTTTATACAAAATTTACTGCTAATAGCTGTTTGTGAATTCATGCTAAGTCTGCCGGTAGCTTCTTACGAATACTTGACACAACTACGAGAAACATGCTTTGCGAGTTTCTCGCTACTCGCATAACAAAGAATGTGCCTTGGCACATTCTCGCGCCTGCGGCGGTCGCTTGCGACAT
>OHQM01001482.1_pt1 | contig 9710 bp, 7 predicted proteins | sample 1577941 | NCBI WGS metagenome assembly OHQM01 (sample SAMEA3879604, study PRJEB24766) | human gut metagenome | biome: human-associated habitat; feature: feces | place: USA | collected 1985/1987
CAAAATTTACATTTGACAAATCTTCGGCTGTTTCAATTTTGGAGAGCTGCACCTTACTACGGGCCGTCGATTTTCGAGCGGGCCGGATGGTCGGGCAGCGACTCGCTGTTCGCTCAGATACTGGTCGGAGCGGTCAATATGCTGACGACGGTGCTGGCACTGGCGATCATCGACCGCGTCGGGCGTAAGAAGTTGGTTTACTGGGGCGTGTCGGGCATGGTGCTGTCGCTGCTGCTTATCGGGACCTGTTTCCTGACCGGGGAGCGGCTCGGACTGCCGGACGGCGTGCTGCTGGCGGCGTTCCTGTGCTATGTTTTCTGCTGCGCCATCTCCGTCTGCGCCGTGGTATGGGTGCTTTTGTCGGAGATGTATCCGATTCGTGTGCGCGGCGTGGCGATGTCGATCGCGGGGTTCTCGCTTTGGACGGGGACCTATCTGGTCGGGCAGCTTACGCCGTGGATGCTCGCGAATCTGACGCCGGCGGGGACTTTTTTCCTCTTCGCCGCGATGTGCGTGCCTTATATGCTGCTGATATGGAAGGCGGTGCCGGAGATGTCGGGCCGCACGCTCGAAGAGATCGAACGATACTGGACAAGGTAACAATATAAATAAGATAAGATTATGGACTTCAAAAGATTAGCGGAACAGTACAAAACCGAATTGCTGGATGGTGTACTGCCTTTTTGGCTCGAAAAATCACAAGATAGGGAATTCGGCGGCTATTTTACGTGTCTCAATCGTGACGGCAGCGTCTACGATACCGACAAATTCATCTGGTTGCAGGGTCGTGAAGTGTGGATGTTCGCCATGCTCTATAACAAGGTGGAGCGTCGTCCCGAATGGCTCGAATGCGCCGTGCAGGGAGCCGAGTTCCTGCGCAAATACGGCCACGACGGCAACTACAACTGGTATTTTGCGCTGACGCGCGAAGGCCGCCCGTTGGTGCAGCCCTATAATATTTTCTCCTATACGTTCGCGGCGATGGCTTTTGCGCAGGTCGCCGTTGCGACGGGCAGCGACGAATACGCCCTGATCGCCAAGCGGACTTTCGACCGGATTCTGGAGAAACGCGCCAATCCCAAAGGCGAGTGGTGCAAGGCTTATCCCGGAACGCGTTCGCTCAAGAGCTTCGCCCTGCCGATGATCCTCTGCAACATGGCGCTGGAGATCGAGCCGATGATCGACAAACAACTGTTGGCCGACACCATCGGGGAGTGCCTGCACGAAGTGATGGAGGTGTTTTACCGGGAAGAGCTGGGGCTGATCGTCGAGAACGTCACGGAGGACGGACGGCTTTCCGATACGTTCGAGGGCCGTCAGATGAATCCCGGACATTCGCTCGAAGCGATGTGGTTCATCATGAACCTCGGCGTGCGTCTCGACGACCGTGCGCTGATCGACAAAGCGGTGAGAATCGCGCTCAATACCGCCGAATACGGCTGGGACAAGGAGTACGGCGGCATTTTCTATTTTCTGGACCGCAAGGGCGCGCCCCGCGTGGAGCTGGAATGGGACCAGAAGCTCTGGTGGGTGCATATCGAATCGACGATCGCGATGATCAAGGGCTATCAGCTGACCGGATCGAAGGAGTGTCTGGAGTGGTTCGGGAAACTGCACGAATATACGTGGGCGCATTTCAAGGACGCGGAGCATCCCGAATGGTTCGGTTACCTGAACCGCCGCGGCGAGGTGCTGCTGCCGCTCAAGGGCGGAAAATGGAAGGGATGTTTCCATGTGCCGCGCGGGCTGTTCCAGTGCTGGCAGATTCTCGAACAATGCAAGCAGCGTTAAAATACGGAACGATGAAAAGATATTTACTGACAATTCTGTTGTCGCTGTGGTGTGTCTGCGCATGGGCCGCGGGCAGCGTCACAGTCAGGGGGCGCGTCCTTTGCGGCGGCCGGGGCGTGGAAGGCGTCTGGGTCTCCGACGGCGAAGAGTTCGCGCGCACGGACAAAAGAGGAAATTACAGCCTGGAAGCCGGTGCGGACAACCGCTTCGTCTTCGTTTGCGTGCCTGCGGGCTACGACGCTCCGGTGGAAAAGGGCGTGGTGCGCTATTTCCACCCGCTGCCCGCCGAGGGCAAATCCTGCGATTTCACGCTGCTCCGCCGTGCGGGCGACGACTCGCGGTACGGGTTCATCGCCATCGCCGATCCGCAGATATGGGCGCCGAAGGAGTTTGCGAAACTCGCGGCGGCGGCCGACGACATCGCCGCCACGGTCCGCAGTTACGGCGGTATGCCTTTCCACGGCATTTGCTGCGGCGACATTGTGTCGCACGACCATTCGCTTTACGGCCGGTACAACGAGGTGATGGAGCGTACGGGAATTACGTTCCGCAACGCGATGGGCAACCACGACATGGAGGTCTACGGACGCTCTTACGAAACCTCCTTCTCGAAGTTCGAGGAGATGTACGGCCCGGTCTACTATTCGTTCGACGTCGGACGCATCCACTACGTGGCGCTCGACGACAACTTCTTCATCGGGCGCGACTATTTTTACATCGGCTATCTCGAAGAGCGGCAGATGCGCTGGCTCGAAAAGGACCTTGCCCGCGTGCAGCCCGGTTCGACGGTGGTCGTCTGCCTGCATATTCCTTCGACCTGCGAGGAGCAGGACCGCAAGCAGTTCCGCTACGACCGCGCCGGATCGACGATGACCAACCACAGGGGGCTTTACGAAATTCTGAAACCCTACCGGGCGCATATCATTTCGGGCCATACCCATACGACCTTCAACCAGCCGATCGCGCCCGGCCTCTACGAGCATGTGACACCCGCCCTGAGCGGCGCATGGTGGCAGGGCCCGCTCTGCACCGACGGCACGCCCGCCGGGTACGGCGTCTATGAGGTGAACGGCGACCGGATCGACTGGTATTACAAATCGACGGGTTATCCGGCGGATTACCAGATGAAAATTTACAGCGGCCGCGAATATCCCCAGTTCGAAGGGTACGCCGTGGCCAACGTCTGGGCCAGCGACCCGGCGTGGGAGGTCGAATTTACGATCGACGGCGTGCCGGTCGGTCCCGCCGAGCGGTTTCAGGCTTACGATCCCGCCGCGAAACAGCTCTATTCCGACACCAGTCAGATGGACCATAAATGGATTTACCCTTCGATTTCGGACCACTATTACCGCGTCGCGCTGCCCGAAGGGGCGAAGCGCGTCGAGGTGTCGGCTACGGACCGCTTCGGGCGGATCAGCCGGGCCGCAGTCGATTTAAAATAAGCGACCGAATATGAGATTTACCGGACTGAAATATTTGCAGCTGCTGGCGTGCTTGGGACTGTTTGCGTGCGGTTCCGCCGAGCGTTACGACGTGGTGATCGTCGGCGGGGGAGCGAGCGGAACGGCGGCCGGACTGCAGGCGGCCCGCATGGGGGCGCGAACCTTGATCGTCGAGGAGTTCGACTGGCTCGGCGGCATGCTCACCTCGGCGGGCGTGAGCGCCACCGACGGCAATTACCGCCTGCGCGGCGGCATCTGGGACGAGTTCCGGACGGAGCTGGCCCGGCATTACGGCTGCGATTCGGCCCTGATAACGGGGTGGGTCAGCAACGTGCTGTTCGAACCCTCGGTGGGCGACAGTATTTTCAAACGGCTCGTCGCCCGCGAACCGAACCTCACCGTGTGGTACCGTTCGGCGGCCGAGACGGCCGAGCGCGAAAAGGATGTATGGCGGCTGGGTGTCCGGCGGGACGGCCGGCTCCGGCAGGTCGAGGCCGACGTGCTCGTCGATGCGACGGAGCTGGGCGACGTCGCCCGGATGGCAGGCGTCCCTTATGATGTCGGCATGGATTCGTCGGCCGTCACGCACGAGGATATTGCCCCGGCCGAAGCCAACGGCATCGTGCAGGACCTGACCTATGTCGCCGTATTGAAGGATTATGGCCGCGACGTCACGATTCCGCGGCCCGACGGGTACGATCCGTCGCTTTTTGCCTGCTGCTGCGTGAACGATCTTTGCGTCGCTCCGAAGGAGCCGCATCGCATGTGGTCCCGCGAGATGATGATCACTTACGGAAAACTGCCCAACGGCAAATACATGATCAACTGGCCGATCGAGGGCAACGATTACTACGTGGACATGATCGACATGACGCCCGAAGAGCGGGCCGACGCCGTCCGCAGGGCCAAGAGTCATACGCTGTCATTCGTCTATTTCCTTCAGCATGAGCTGGGATTCAATACGTTGGGATTGGCCGACGACGAGTTCCCTACGGACGACCGGCTGCCGTTCATTCCCTATCACCGCGAGTCGCGGCGCATTCACGGCGCCGTGCGTTTTACGCTCAACGACATCACCGACCCCTACGCCGGAACGCTTTACCGTACGGCGGTCGGCGTGGGCGATTATCCGGTCGATCAGCATCATACCCGTTATTCGGGCTGGGACGATCTGCCCGACCTCTATTTCCATCCCATTCCCTCATACGGTTTTCCGCTGGGCATCGTGATTCCCGCAGGATTTCCGGGGTTGCTCGTAGCCGAAAAATCGGTTTCGGTAACCAACCTCGTCAATGGCTCCACGCGCCTGCAACCCGTCGTGTTGCAGATCGGGCAGGCAACGGGAGCCTTGGCGGCGTTGGCCGCGGCGGCGGGCGTCGATCCGTCCGAAGTTGCGGTGCGCAGGGTGCAGGAGGCGGTGCTCGATGCGGGCGGCTACCTGCTGCCGTACCTCGACCTGCCGGCCGGTGATCCGCGTTTCAAGGCGATGCAGCGGATCGGCGTGACCGGAATCCTCAAGGGGCGCGGAGCCAATGTCGGCTGGGAGAACCAGACATGGTTCGACGCCGATCGGACGATCGCGGAATCCGAACTGCGCGAAGGGCTGCGTGAAGTCTATCCGTCGGTACGCTCCTCCGTTCGGGAAACGCCGGTCGACGGGGCGCTCCTGACGGCGATGCTGGCCGAAGCGCTCGGCAAGCCGGCCGGGGATGTTGCGGCGCGGACGGAGCGCGCCGCCGCCGGACTGCTCTCCGGTTACGATCCGGTGCGTCCGCTCACGCGACTCGAATGCGCGCTGCTGATCGACGCGGTGGCCGATCCTTTCCATGCGGCCGAAGTCGATATTTACGGAAACTACAAACGAAAATAGCTTTTAATTTTCCATGAAAAAATTGCTGACTGTATGCCTGCTGGCCTTTGCCGCGGCAGGTGCGACCGGCTGTCGGAGTGCCGCCGAGGGGGTGAAACCCAAACTGATGTGGCTCGACTGTTCGGCCAACTGGGTGCGTTTCAGTTACCCCGATTCGATCCGTTATTATGTGAACAAGTGCCGGGAGGCCGGCATGACGGCGCTGGTGCTCGACGTCAAGGGCACTTCGAGCGAAGTGGTGTATCCCAGCGAATATGCGCCGCAAGTTCGTGAGTGGAAGGGCTTTACCCGTCCCGATTTCGACTTTGTGGGAACTTTCGTCGATGCCGCGCACGATGCCGGACTGGAGATTTACGGTTCGTTCAACACCTTTGCCGAAGGCAACGGCGTATTCCGCCGCGGACTGATCTACGACGGTCATCCCGAATGGCAGGCCGTGAACTATGTTCCCGGCAGGGGATTGATGCCCCAGCTGGAGATTCCGGACAAGAAGGTGCTGTTCGCCAATCCCGCGCTTTCTGCCGTTCAGGATCACGAAATCGCCATTTTCAAGGAGGTGGCGCAGAAGTACGATTTCGACGGCCTGCTGCTCGACCGCGGCCGTTATGACAATATCCAGTCCGACTTTTCGGATTTCTCACGCAGAGAATTCGAGGCCTATATCGGGAAAAAACTGGATCGTTTTCCGGAGGATGTCTATGCGTGGGAGGAGGACGGCGACGGCGGCTGGAGACGTATCGACGGCCCTTATTTCAAACAGTGGATCGAGTGGCGCGCGTCGGTGATCTACAACTTCTTCAAACGCACCAAAGAGGAGCTGAAAGCCGTGAAGCCCGGTCTGAAATTCGGCGCTTATACGGGCGCGTGGTATCCGTCCTATTTCGAAGTGGGCGTCAATTGGGCCAGCAATACGTACGATCCTTCGCAGGACTTCGCATGGGCCACGCCCGAATATAAGAATTACGGATATGCCGAACTGCTGGACATTTTCACCAACGGCAATTATTACTGGAACGTGACCGTCGACGAGTACCGCCGCAGCAACGGCCTGCATAAGAACGAGACCGACAGCGAGATGTCGAAAGGCGACCACCTCAGCGTTGAGGGCGGATGCCGCTATTCGCGCCGTCTGCTGGGCGGCAGGCCCTTCTTCGGCGGTATGTATGTCGAAGATTACAAACGCGATACGACCCGGTTCAAGCGGGCCGTGGAGATGAATCTCCGCGAGTCCGACGGGCTGATGGTGTTCGACATCGTACATATCATCAACCGCGACTGGTGGGGACCGCTGCAGCGGGCCGTCAGCGCCTATGAAGCGGAGGCGAAGCAATGAGCAGACGGCTGATTTTTGCGGTGCTGGCGCTGTTGTGCGCCGGCGCCGTTTCCGCCCAGGAGCGGACAGAGGCGCCCGCCGCGTCGTCCGAGGTGCGCTATGTCGGACGTACGCAGACAAACGGCGGCGACGTGAGTTTCGACTGGAGCGGAACCTGTTTCGAGTGTCGTTTTACGGGCGGCTCGCTGGCGATGCGCGTTTCGGATACGAAAAAGAATTACTACAATCTGACCGTCGACGGCCGCGACGCCGGTGTCGTTACAACGTTCGGGACGGATTCGGTCGTGGTGCTGGCCGAGAAGCTGGGGCGCGGCGAACATACCGTGCGGATGCAGAAACGCACCGAAGGCGAGCAGGGGCGCACGACGATCCATGCCTTCCTGCTCGACAGGGGAGGACGTCTGCTGCCTGCGGCGTCCGCGCCCGGACGGCATATCGAATTTATCGGCAACTCGCTGACCTGCGGTTACGGGACCGAGGGGCTTTCGAAGGACGAGCCGTTCAAACCCCAGACCGAGAACTGCAACAAGGCGTACGCCTGCATCATCGCCCGTTATTTCGGCGCCGACTATACGCTGATCGCCCATTCGGGACGCGGCGCGGCGCGCAATTACGGCGATAAGAACACCACTTCGCAGAATACGATGGCCGACCGCATCGCCAATACGTTCGACGAGGCGGCGGAACCGGCGTGGGACTTCGCGGCGTCGCCGTACCGTCCCGATCTGGTCGTCATCAATCTGGGGTCGAACGACTTTTCGACCCTGCCGCATCCTTCGCGCGATGAGTTTGCGGCCGCCTATACCCGTATCCTGCAAACCCTGCGCGGCGCTTACGGCGACGAAATGCCGATCCTCTGCGTGGCGCCGCGCGTCAGCGAACCGGCCTTCACCTATATCCGCGACTTGTGTCAGTCCGGCGTCGTGCCGAACCTCCATTTCGCGGCTATCCTGCCCGGCTACTGCAACGACGGGAGCGAACTCGGATCGTCGGCCCATCCCAATTATGCGGGACATCGCAAGATGGCGATGCTGCTGATTCCCTACGTTTCGACGCTGACGGGGTGGGAGGCGGAGATCAAACCGATCGAATAGGCGTTTGGCCGTATCGCGGTTTTTTGCTGCTTTTGTCCTCGGTCAGGATCGTGAACTCCGGAATTTCACAATAACAAATTTATAGAAACAAAGGTGCAGAACGGGAGCAACAACCTCTGCGGCTGCAAAAAGTTGATCTGTCTTTATATCAATTCTAACCTAAACCTAAAAAGAACCGATGTCTGCAAATTCCCGAAAAGTGTCGCCGTTAGCATGGGTTCCCACGCTCTATTTTGCGATGGGACTCCCCTTCATTATCGTAAACATGGTGGCAACGCTGATGTTTCGAGGGCTGGGTATCGACGATGCCCGCATTACGCTTTGGACTTCGCTGATTATTTTGCCGTGGTCGCTCAAACCCTTTTGGAGTCCCCTGATGGAGATGTTCAGGACCAAGAAGTTCTGGGTCGTCACCACGCAGCTGGTTTCGGGGCTGGGACTTGCGCTGGTTGCCATGTCGCTTCCGTTTCCCAACTTTTTCCCTTACGTCATCGCCCTGATGACGGTTGTGGCTTTCAGCGGCGCGACACACGACATCGCCACCGACGGCGTCTATATCACCGAACTTTCCAAGGATTTGCAGGCTAAATTTATTGGTTGGCAGGGAGCCTTTTACAACATCGCCAAGGTCTTCGCCATGGGCGGACTGGTCTATCTGGCCGGCGCGCTCAAGGACCATGTCGGAATCGTGCAGGCGTGGATGACCGTGATGGGCCTTTGCGGCGGCATTCTCTTCCTGCTTGGGCTGTACCACATCCGCATGCTGCCTTCGGGCGGCGCCGCGACGGCCCACGCCGATAGTTTCGGCGGCGCCATGCGCGAAACGAAGCGCATCTTTCTGGAATTCTTCAAGAAGAAATATATCTGGATCTATTTCGCATTCATCCTTTTCTACCGCTTCGCCGAAGGTCTGGTCATCAAGATCGTACCGCTGTTCCTCAACGCTCCGCTCGATCAGCAGGGCATGGGCCTTACCGAACAGCAGATCGGACTCTATTACGGTACGTTCGGCGTGATCGCCTTCGTCGTGGGGTCCATTCTGGGCGGCTATTTCATTTCGTGGCTCAAACTGCGGCGTGCCTTGTTCCCGCTGGTCTGCATCTTCAACGTTCCGTTCGTGGTCTATGCGCTGCTGGCATGGTTTCAGCCTTCGAGTCCCGTGTTGATCTGCGCAGCCATCGTGTTCGAATATTTCAGTTACGGATTTGGCTTCGTGGGGCTTACACTCTTTATTATGCAGCAGGTGGCGCCTGGTTCGCACCAGATGGCTCACTATGCTTTCGGGTCGTCGCTTGCCAACCTTGGCGTGATGCTTCCGGGTATGATCAGCGGCTGGCTCTGCGACAGCTTGGGCGGTTATCACTACTTCTTCATGTGGGCGCTGCTGGCCACGGTTCCCGCCTTCCTGCTTGCGGCGCGCATTCCCTTCACCTATCCCGATACTGAAGAGGTGACAGCCGAGGAGGTCGACAAAGAATTGATCAACGAATGAAAAGATCCCGTGCGACGATGGACAACAACCTGAAGATCGTAGGTCCGGCCATGTCAGATCTGCCGTGGAAGATCGTCCTGCCGGCGCAGAGCGTTATCCTGCCGCTATTGCCTCCGCTGCCATCTTGTTTGCCGCAGTCTTTCCGCAACCATGCAGGTTGGGAGCCTTTATCGGGCAGCCCTTTTGAGGAAAGCCATGTCAATAGCAGCGGGCGACCTCTTTGAGTTGCGGATCGCGTGCCATGTCGTTGGGATTCGTTCCGGGAATATCCTGGGGAATCTCCTCTCCCAATCCGGCAAACAGTTCTGCCCAGAACCGGGGTAACGATCCGTCTGCCGCGAGGAAATTCATCGGCCGGGCCGGAAATCGTCTGCTGCCGTCCGGGGCGAGGTAGCTTTCCCATACCAGTTCGCTGCAATACATCTTGCCGTTGTCCGGTCGGAACGAGTAATCGTAGGGCTGTCCGATGAATTTTCGCGCCCGCTCTATCGCTGCCGCGACGCCCGTCGTGTCGCGCAGACGCATTACCGTAACCGCAGGCCGTCCGTCGATTCGGGCGGAGCGTGCCAGAAAATCGCCCAGGGCCGTGACCCACACACCGCCGTCGCTCGTGGCCTCCAGTACCGAATCGACCCCGTGCGACCGCACCGCTATGCCTACGTGCGAGTAGTTCAGTTGTCGCTCTTTG
>OHQM01001484.1_pt1 | contig 9704 bp, 8 predicted proteins | sample 1577941 | NCBI WGS metagenome assembly OHQM01 (sample SAMEA3879604, study PRJEB24766) | human gut metagenome | biome: human-associated habitat; feature: feces | place: USA | collected 1985/1987
TGGGCGTTATAACTTCACTACCAAATCTTCTTAGCTTTCCATACAAATGAGGCGGCTATGATGCTCCCCACACCAAATACTGATCTTCATGATGGGAAAAAGTTCATCCAACAACAGAAAAAAGCCGTATTCTTTTTCGGTATTATTTACTTTAGCCTTGTTTCGTTGATCTTCCCGATTTTTTATCGGAGCAATTTACTGAATATCAATAGCCAGAATATTTTGAAAATCTTACGGGAAGACTATTCCACATAATTCCGCTTTTTATCATGAAGCCGGAGCATCAGGGTTTGTTTCCACCACCTCCAGGCAGACGGACTGGAAGGCCTTTTTCCAGCGGATGCGGATGCCGGCGTCCATCAGAAAGTCGCCTCCCAGCCTTCGTTCGTGAACATCCGTGAGAGAGCCGTCTTCATTCATGTTGATTTCCCGCACCAAGTACCTGGCGGAAGGATTCAGGCCTTTCAGGCGCAGAGGCGGAGGGGAATCCGCCAGCCATTTATCCATCAGCCAGGCGAAAACGACAGCCCGTTTTCCGTATACATACATCAGGGAGGCCACCCGGCTTTCATACGGGGAGGAAAGCCGGTACAAGTCACCGAACTGGACTACGGGGCGGATGCGCTTGTATTCCGCCAGAGCCCGTTTGGAAAAAACCATGTCCTCCTCCGTCATGTTACATGGCTGGAGTTCAAAACCAAGCCGGCCGGACATGGCCACGTCAAACCGGAATTTGAGCGGAGCGGAGCGGCCCGTCTGGTGGTTGGGGGAGGCGGTCACATGGGCGGCCATGGAAATAGCCGGGAACAGGTGGCCTATGCCCCACTGCATGAACACGCGTTCATAAGCGTCCGTGTTGTCGGACGTCCAGAATTCATGATGCTTCCGCATGGTTCCATAGTCGGCGCGGCCTCCTCCGGAGGAACAGGCCTGGAATATCACATCCGGGAATTCCGCCGCCAGCGTCTCAAGAATACGTTCATAGCCCCGCACGTAGTCAATGGGCAGATTCCCCTGGCGGCAGGTATCCAGCCAGGGAGAGCCGGGGTCGGAAATTTTGCGGTTGCAATCCCATTTGACGTAGGAAATACCCGGATGCCCCCCAAGCAGCTTCCGCATGGCGTCAAGAATGTACCTGCATACATGAGGATTGCTCAGGTCCAGCAAATACTGGCTGCGTTCCAGCCTGTTTTCCCGATGCGGGAGACCGATGACCCACTCCGGATGGTTCTGATAAAGCTCCGAATGAGGGTTCACCATTTCCGGCTCCACCCAGATGCCGAAGCGTATTCCCAGTTTTTCCGCCTGGCGAATGAGGCCTTCCAGTCCATGAGGCAATTTAGCGCGGTTAACCTGCCAGTCCCCCAATCCGGCACGGGCGTCATTGCGGGGGAACCGGCCGCCAAACCAGCCGTCATCCAGCACGAAAAGCTCTATCCCCAAGTCTGCCGCACGTTTCATCATGCCGTGCAGCACTTTTTCCGTAAAGGTAAAATACACCCCCTCCCAGGAATTCAGCAAGGTCGGCCTCTCTGATTCTCCACCGCGCAGGCCGTAACGGCGCGCCCAGCGGTGGATGCGCCGGGAGGCCTCTCCCTTGCCGTTTTTACTGTGCGCCAGAATGAGGGGCGGCGTCTTGAACACACCGCCGCCGTCCAGCAGATAGGGCGCGGGAGCCATATCCAGCCCCGCTCCGGCAAAAAGGTAATGATACGGGCTGTGCCGGAACCATATCCGGTAATTGCCGGACCATGCCAGCGCCCCCAGAACCACCTCCCCGGAATCCTCCCGCGCCGGACCGTCCAGAGAGATGATGAATCCGGGGCTTCCCTCCTGGGCGGTGCGGGTGCCGGTTCCGGATACCAGGGCAAGTTCATGCCCCCGGGCCACTTCTTCCTCACTCATCAGGGACTCGCCGCCCCAGGTGCCGCGGAAGCTGGTGACGAAATACCGTTCTGCGCGCAAACCCAGCTGTGCGGACGCCGCGCGGTGCAGGCGGATGCCTTCTTTCCCTTCGTTCCGAATCACCGCCCATTGCAGAAAAGTGTCCGATTCCCTGTGGGAGCGCACGTGGATTTCCACCCGCACAGGGTAGGAAGGGTCCTTCCCATAGAAGACGGCTTCTTCCCGGTCGTCATCCAGTTCCAGCACTTCCCAATCCAGGCATTCCAGGCTCAGGGAAAGGGCCCCGTCCGCCTGGGTTACGCAAATGCAGTACTCGCCGGACGCATTGGGAAGCCCTGTTACGGAATCCGCCAGGGAGGAATACAGGAGAGGAGCATCCGCGGCGTTTTCCAGGGCATCCTCCGGCTGATGCAGCCTCGGTCCGTAATAGGCGCGGCGCACACGGCCCTGTTCATCTTTGTACAGGGTCATCTGAGAGGAACGGGTCAGCAAATGAACGGAATCCGGAATCATGATCGGCAAATGCGGAAAGGGCCAGTTACTTATTCAGGCAGGCAAAAACGCTCCTGCCTTATCCACATTAAGGGCCTCCACGGACGGGGAAGTCAATGGCAAAATGGCAGGAGTTCCCGAGCGTTTCCCCTACTCCTTCCACAGAAGGGAAGAGGGGCGGAATTTCATGGTTTTCGATTCATGCACCAGCAGCCTGCCGCCGTTTTCCGGATGGCGTACGATGCGGGCGCGGCGCCGCTTGACACGGAAAGTGCCAAAGCCCCGGAATTTCACCAGCACCGCGTTCAACGCATGTTCCGCCTGCCGGGAAGTAACGTCATTCCCCAGCTCACGCTGGAGCTCCCGGATAAATTGTGTTTTGTTCATAGGCCTCCCAGTATGAGGCCCCCGTTTCTCCGGTAAAGCGGCAACGGCGCACCCTCATTCCTGCCACTATACCCATACAAATCCCCCCCTTCCATTCCGGCCTGCGAGTTTCCTCCTTGCCCCCACGGGGCGGCCCCATTAAGGTTCAGGGGAAATGCCTGCCTCTGCCGCTGATGCCCCGTGCCCGGAACAAGCGTTCAACGCAACTGCGCTGAAGTGGCACACCTGCGCCTGGCTTCTGCTGCCCGTCCTGATATTCCTGGCCGGGTGGATGCACTGCCTTCCCCCTGTTTACCCGCTCTTCATTTCTCGCCCTGGCGGCGTTTGCCGCCCTGATGACGCTTTCCGGCTGGGGGGAATGGGTCAACCAGCACCCTGACCATATCGTCAGAAACGCCTGCCTGCGTGAATTGGTAGCCAGCCCATGGCCCGTCATCTTTCCGGACGGGAACATGCTGGTTTACAACACGGGGTTCTGGCTAATCCCAGCCCTGGCGGGAAAACTGGCGGGGCTGGACGCCGCACGCGTGTTTGTCGTTCTGTGGGGAACCTGGGGGCTGTTTCTTACCTGGCTGTGGCTCTGCGTTTTCTCCGGACGCCGCTCCCTGCTGCTCGCCCTGCTGATGGCGGCATTCGGTTCTCTGCTGAATTTCCAGTGCTGGCTGGGGCTGGACCTGTTCCGCCTGCATTACTTCGGCACGGCGGAACAAATCATGTGCAGCGCAAACGCTTCCATTCCAGTTCTGCTTTTTTTCATCTTCCTGGCTTCGGGACGCATGCCCCTGCCCTGGATACCCCTTCTGTTCGCAGCCACGGCCTTTTATTCCCCCCTCGCGGCCCTCGGTGGGCTTCCTCTGGCGGCCTGCCAGTGGTACCGTCAGTGGAGGGGCGTCCCCCCTCTCCGGGATGTCCTGCTCCATCCCTCCTTTTCGGCCTCCGTTCTGCTGGGAGCGTGTTTCCTCCTTTATTATGGGACGGTAAACGCGCCATCCTCCCACATGGGCATGCGGCCTTTTTATACGCATCCGGGGGATTTCCCGCTTATGGCGACCTCATTCCTGCTGTACGCCCTGTTCTGCTGGCGGGATTTCCGGAGGAATCCCCTCTTTATCTGTACGCTGGCAACCGGCCTGATTCTGCCTTTTTTTTACGTGAACGGAGACGTCAATGACCTGCTTTGCAAAGGAAGCGTTCCGGTTATGGCCTGCCTGCTTGCCTTTCTGGCTTCCTCCTGGACGCGGCATCCCGGTTTCCGCGTCTGGATATGGCTTCTGCTGGCGTTCGGAATGGCGCCCCGGTTCAACATTCCCTATTATTGCTGTTCTTCCAGCGCCCTCCAGGCGTTTCTGGCGCCTCCGGCTTCGGAAACAGAGCCTTCTTCCTTCACCAGCCGGAAGTGGAAGCAGCTCTTCTATGCGCCCCAGGCTCGCCGTCAGGATGAATGGGGCCGCACCATGCACCACCCCGGGCACCGGTGGTATCCCTACTATTCCGGCACGCCGCGCCCATGGCTGCGCTTCATTTACCGTTTTTAACGGCAATCGCTCCGCCCCGGAAAAAGATTCCGCACGCTGTCTTTTTTAAAGGAGCCGGAGGGATGCCGGGAGGATTTTTTCGCTTCCTATAAAATAAACAAAAGAACTTTTGGAATTGTTCCCCGTCATCTTGGCTGGAGCATGAAAATACCGGACGTTCCCCGCATACATTCCGTTTCCTATTTGGGCTTGCGGGAAAACTCCGCCCAGGTTTCTTCAATAATTTTGTCAAGAGGCTTTCCATACTTATCCACTTCACTCTTAGGGAACAGGCTCTTGATCAATTCTCCGGAAACAGGGTCAATGATAAACACGGCGGGAGGGCCAAGAACCACATACGGCGCACGGGGAGAATCCGCACACCCCACGATTTTTGCGGCTTCTTCCGGAACCATTTTAAATTTAAACGTCCCCGGAGAATTGCCCGGCGCCTGTTTGGTATCCACCAGCCAAAATATAAATTTTTTCCCGGCGGCATTTTTGAAATTTGTTTTTTTGATATATTCCCGGGTAAAAATATTGCACTGGGAACACCACGAAGAACCAGTAAGATAAATTACCAGCGGCAGCTTTTTCTTCATAGCTTCATTACGGAGTTTGTCAAAAACGGGACTGCCCGACTTATTAACTTCAGGTATCCTGTCTTTATTGGCAAACCCGAAAATGGGAGGAAGCTGTTGCGCCACGCCGGCCTGTGGGGCAAACACCCCTGAAACCGCAGCGGAACAACACAAAGAAAGAAAAAATCTCATACGTGCTCCTACTATAAACACTATCCTAGAAGAGTCAAACAGCAAGCATTCCCCGGTTTCCAAGTAAAAAAGAAATGCCCTTTACACAGTCCATAGCAGGGCTATTCACTTGCCAAGTCCGGATGAAGCTGTAAGAATCCGCGCCATGAGAAAACTCCTGATCCGCTCCTGTCTGATTGCCGGGCTGGCTTGGACCTCTTCCTGCGCCTCCAACAAGGAAACGGCACCTCAGGACCCCGCCCCAGTTCCTGCCGTTCAGCCGGAACAAACCGCTTCAGCCAACCAGCCCGCACCCTGGGCGCCCGCTCCAGCGCAACAGGAGATTCTTCCAGAGGATGAGAATGAAGAATCCGCACCGGGGCCGGCTGTCTTGCCGGGCGATTTCCGCCCCGGACTGCGCACCCCCCGGCTGCCGGAAACCCTGCTGTACGATCTGGACGGCAAGTTGATTACCCCTTCCGCCCCATAATCTTTTCCCACCACCATGACTGCGACCATTCCCAAGGGTTTCCACCCCGAACCTTTTTCCTACCACCAGGAGCTTGAACTGGATATTGACGCCCTTTCCAATGCAGGCGACGGCATTGGCCGCGTGGACGGATGGGTGGTTTTCGTCCCCTTCGCCCTGCCGGGAGACCGTGTAAAGGCGCGCGTCTGGCGTAATGACAGGAACTATTCCTCCGCCGATCTGGTGGAAGTAATTAACCCCAGCCCGGACCGCGTGGAACCGGGCTGCCGCCTGTTCGGAACCTGCGGGGGATGCCAGTACCAGCATTTTTCCTATGACCGCCAGCTTCTCTGGAAGACCAGGCAGGTAACGGATCTGCTCCGCTTGCAGGCAGGGCTGGAACTGCCCGTCAATCCGGCCGTAGCCTCCCCCCGCCAATACCATTACCGCTCCAAGATTACGCCCCATTTTGACAAGCCGAAGGAAGGAGGCAAGCCGGCCATCGGTTTCCTGAAAGCAGGCTCCAGAAGGGACGTAGTGGACGTGCCGCAATGCCCGATTGCCATGGAGTGCATCAATGAAGCCCTGCCCCTGGCCCGCAAAAGCGTTTACCAGGCCGCAGCCCGGTTCAAGCGGGGAGCCACCATTCTGCTCCGGGCCTCGGAAGGAACCGTCATTACCAATAACAATGCCGTCGCCTGCGAACGGGTGGGCGATTTGGAATTCCATTTTCTGGCGGGAGACTTTTTCCAGAATAATCCTTTCATTCTTCCGCTTTTTACGGATTACGTGGCCCAACAGGCGAGTATGGACGGGGAGGAATTCCTGGTGGACGCCTACTGCGGTTCCGGCCTGTTCGCCCTGAGCCTGGCGAAGAAATTTAAAAAAGTGCTAGGCGTGGAAGTCAGCGAGACTTCCGCGGACTGGGCACGCAGCAATGCCCGCAGCAACGGAATTGAACACGCGGAATTTCTGGCGGCGGACGCCGGAGCCATTTTTGCCCGGGTGGATTTCCCCGCAGGAAAAACCGCTGTGGTGATCGACCCTCCCCGGAAAGGATGCAGTGCGGAATTTTTGGCCCAGTTATTTGCCTTCGGCCCCGGAAAAGTCGTTTACGTTTCCTGCAATCCCGCCACCCAGATACGGGATCTGGCGGAATTCGACAAGGCCGGGTATTCCGTCACCGCCGTCCAGCCCTTTGACCTGTTCCCCCAGACCAAGCATCTGGAATGCGTGGTCACCCTGAAAAAAAATACCTGATTTTTTCCATGCCCAAGCTTTATATCAAAACCTACGGCTGCCAGATGAACGAACGGGACTCCGAACAGGTGGCCCGTATGTTCATGCAGAAGGGCTACACCATGACGGACCGCGAGGATGAGGCGGACGTCATCCTGTTCAACTCCTGTTCCATCCGGGAACAGGCGGAACAAAAGGCTCTGGGAAAAATGGGGCTTCTGGCCAAGCAGCAGCGGCACCGTCCGCATGTAGTGTACGGCATGATGGGCTGCATGGCCCAAAGTAAAAAAGAGGAGCTGTTCAAGGAACTGCCGCGCCTGGATCTCGTGGTCGGCACCCAGAAATACCACCGCGTGTTTGAACATGTGGACGGCATTCTGCGCGCGCGCCAGGAACGCCGCATGGATGAGTTGCAAACCGCCTTTTCCGGTACGCATGTGTGCGATGTGGCGGAAGAGGAGGATTCCCAGAACCGAATCCGGGATCACCTGAATCCCGGCGTGCGCTCCACGGCGTATGTCTCCATCATGCAGGGGTGCGAAATGAAGTGCGCCTACTGCATTGTTCCCTACACCCGCGGCGCAGAACGCAGCCGCCCCATCCGGGACGTGGTGGATGAGGTGAAGATGCTGGCGGACGCCGGCGTGAAGGAAGTCACGCTGCTGGGCCAGATCGTCAACCGGTACGGCAGGCAGATGGAAACGGCAGGCGGCAAGGGCGGCTTCGTCCAGCTGCTGGAAGCCGTGCATGAAGTGGAAGGAATCCGGCGCATCCGCTTCGTTTCCCCGCATCCCATCGGTTTCCGCCAGGATCTGGTGCAGGCGTTCACCTACCTTCCCAAGTTGTGCAGCCACATTCATTTCCCGATGCAGAGCGGCAGCGACCGCATCCTGAAAATGATGCGCAGGCCGTACAGGAATGAAACCTATCTGGACCTTTGCTCCCGGATGAAGCAGGCACGCCCGGATTTGTCCATCACCACGGATATCATTGTGGGCTTCCCAGGAGAAACGGAGGAGGATTACCTGCTGACCAGGCAGGCCGTGGAACAGGTCCAGTTTGACAACGCATTCATTTTCCGCTATTCCCCGCGCCGCGGCACACCCGCCGCCGTTATGGAGAATCAGATTCCGGAGGAAGTGAAGGAAGCGCGCAACCAGGATCTTCTGGCCGTAGTCAATGAAATAGCTATCCGGAAAAACCGGGATCTGGTAGGCACCGTGCAGGAAGTTCTTCTGGAAGGGCCGTCCAAAACGAATGCGGCGCGCCTCTCCGGCCGGACCTCCCAGAACAAGCCCGTCATGGTGGATGCCGCCCCTGACCTGGCGGGAGAGATCCTTCCCATCCGCATTGAGGAAAGCACGGGATTTACTCTGTACGGCGTTCCATGCCCCTCCAGGGGATAATTTGCACGCTCTTTTCTTCCATCCGCAAATAGAGGGTTCCGGTTTCCCGGAGACGGTATACGGCTGTTCCCTCCGGTACGGGGCATTCATGCTCCGTCGTGAAAATGACCGCGCGGGCGCCTGTGGCCCTGATCCACGCCGCGCTGTCCACCGGGTCGCGCGGATGATGCCCGATGAGCAATACGTCCGCCCGCGGTGTTTTCTCCGCACGCGCCAGGGAAGAAAACCCGGTATTCCCTATCATCAGGAACCGCCGCCCGCGGCATTCCCATGACAACACCCGGTTCCGGTCCTGACGGATTCCCGTGCGCAACGGGACAGGAAAATCTTCCAGCACAAGTGCATTGCCCGGCCGTAACCTCCATTGCCGGACGGGACATTCCCCGAACTCCGCGCCCCAGTTCCGGATTCCGGGATATTCCTTCTCCAGTTCTTTCTCTCCGGCCCTTTCCGCCTTGCCGTTTCCGCAGGACAGCATGCCGCAGGGCCGGATACTGCGCGCCTTCAGCACGGGAAGGAGGGTGTACCGCACCGCATCTTCCGTTCCGCTTCCCACAACCAATGCGGGATTGGAAATGACTGTGGCCCAGGCATCCTTCTGCAAGGGAACGATAACAGCTTCATTTTCCCCGGAAGGCGGTGCGGAAGAAAGATAACTGTACGGCAGGGAAGCCACTCCCCCGGCTACGGACAGCATGGCGGACGCCAGCCAGGAAGCGGCCGTATTACAGACATGCAGCATCCACGGGCACCACGCGAACATCAGCCCGGACAGGGAAATGCCCATAAGGGGAAAGACAAGTACGCTCAGGCACAAATTGGTCAAGGGAGCATACAGGTTCCAGGTTCCGAAGTGCCATGCCGTCAGGGGAATGGAAGCCAGCCACGCCCCCACGGAGACGATCAGCGCGCCGCGGCATGCTTTTTCCAGCCGCACCAGGAATCTTTCCCGCGCATGATAAATCCGGGGAGGAATAAACGAGTCCGGCGACCACAGGGGCTTTTCCCGGCTGAGCCATTCCGCCAGGCAGACAATGACGGCAAAAACGCAAAAAGAAAGCTGGAACCCCGGCTGGAAAACCTGGAGCGGGTTCATTAAACAGAGGAGGATGAAAGCGAGCGCCAGAATATTGGCCGGATGTCCCTTTCTGCGCAGCACAAACGCCAGAAGCCAGACTGTCGCCATGATGAACGCCCGCAGAGCGGAAGCGGACATCCCGGTCACGAACACGTACGCCGCCAGCAAAAGGATGCAGGCCAGCCGGGCCGCACGGGGGTGCACATGCAAAAGCCTCAGCATACCCAGAACCAGCATGGCGGCCACGCCCACATGCATGCCGCTGACAGCGAATACATGCATGCAGCCGCTTTCCAGAAACTTCGCCATCGTTTCCGGCCTCGCGTCCGTCTTGTCCCCAAGCACGGCGGAAACCATCACCTGCCGGGCCTCATCATCCGGAGGGGCGCCCTCCCTGAGCAGGGAGGCAGCCCTTTCCCGGAGCCGCAGGGAAAAAGCCCGGAAACGGCTGCGCCAGTCTCC
>OHQM01001487.1_pt1 | contig 9691 bp, 9 predicted proteins | sample 1577941 | NCBI WGS metagenome assembly OHQM01 (sample SAMEA3879604, study PRJEB24766) | human gut metagenome | biome: human-associated habitat; feature: feces | place: USA | collected 1985/1987
CTAGCGTTCAGAATGTTTTCTGCTGTCTGCTGTGGTGTTTGGTTGGAATTGTCCAGCCAAAAGCCGATCCGTGGTGTTGTCTGCATAAATGTATCGTATAAGGTTTCAACCGTAAAGCCGGAATAGCCTGTTTTCTCCCTGTATCGTTCCCTTTCTTTTATTGTTTCCACATCTGGACAAAGAACGACAACCTCAACAGGGTATTTATGCAGATAATTTATCATTCGGTTTAATTCATCACCGTAGTAGTTATCTTGGATCACTACAGAAAAGCCGTTGTCAAAGTATGACCTTGCCGCATCAGCAGTCAATTTGTATCGAAGGTACAGCTGGCGGACTGCTTCCGCTGATGGGGTAGCTGACATATTTTCTCTGCCTGAAATAATCATTTTTCGGAACACATCACCACGAAGATGGACGCATTTTTCTATTGATTTTGCCAGTAAATCGGAAACTGTAGATTTTCCAGAAGCCATTAAGCCTGTAATGAGATAAATTTTTTGTTTCATTTCACTTCCTCCGGCACAAAAAATATGTACATGTAACTAATTCAACACATTTATAATTTGAATAGGGACATTATAGCATTTACTAAATACAAATTCAATGTATACGGAAAGAAAGATATAAGGAGTGGGAGGGATTCCGCCGTAGTCGGCATTGTAGGAAAATCCAAAAGTTTAGATTTTCTCAAAATGCTTATCTTTTGGTCTTTGGTTCGGAATAGTGTAGTGCTGGCGGTCTATCTATTGTTTTCGGTTGCTTGCTTCTTTACCGTACATGAGCATTATTTTGCGGGTTGAAATGTCGGTACGCTTATGATACAATAACCATATAGTTGTTTATTATATCGCAACGTGCACACGCGTTTCGCGGCTTTCAAGGGGGAATTATGGCAACGAAATTTGGTGCGTATTCGGGCAAAGTTATCAAAATCGACCTGACCAGAAAGGTGTGGGAAGAGTATCCCGTCAACGATTACGACAGGAAAATGTTTCTCGGCGGCAAAATTCTCGCCGCGCGTATTCTCAACGATTTCATCAAAGGACCAATCGATCCGCTGGGCGAAGAAAATGTAATCGTCATAAGTTCGGGTCCGTTGAACGGCACGGGCTGTCCCTCGTCGTCGAGGTTCAATGTCAGTACCGTTTCGCCGCTTACGGGGATACTCACTTCGTCAAACTGCGGCGGAGGTTTCGCAATGGCGATGAAACGCGCGGGATACGATGCAATAATCATAACGGGCAAGAGCGACGAGTTCATCTATCTTGACGTTACGGCACGCGGAGTTGAGTTCAAGAGCGCCGAACATTTACGCGGAATGATGACTGCGGACACGCAGGAAGCCATAGGCGGCAAGGGTACAAAACTTGTAATCGGTCCAGCAGGCGAAAATCTCGTGAAATACGCTTGCGCCGTAAGCGACGACAGGGCGGCGGGACGCGGCGGAGTAGGCGCGGTTATGGGCAGTAAAAATCTCAAAGCCGTTGTCGCCACGGGTTCGGGTTCCGTCGAACTTTACGACCCCGAAAAACTGCTCGACGTCAAAAAGAAATGGACGAAACGACTGCGCAGTCACCCGCTTACGGGCGAACAGCTCCCCAAACTCGGAACGGCCGCACTCATTGCGCCCATGCACCACAAGAACATTCTCGCGACGCGTAATTTCGGTGCGGGAAGATACGAACACTACGACAAAATCACGGGCGAAGAACTTGCCGAAAAGTTCCTTGTCAAAAACAGAGGTTGCCTTACTTGCCCCATACAATGCGCGCGTGTTGTCGAAGTCGACGGCAAAATCGTTAAAGGTCCCGAAGTCGAAATCATGGGACTTATGGGCGCAAACATATTGAACGACGACCTTGGCAAAATCATTCATTGGAACTACGAAATGGACGAACTAGGGATAGACACCATTTCGGCGTCGGGTACAATCGCGTTCGCAATGGAACTCAACGAGAAAGGGTTGTGGGACTGCGGACTGCAATTCGGCAAAATCGACAACATCTCCGAAATTCTTCATCAGATTGCCTTCCGTTCCACGGAAGTCGGCGACAAACTCGCAAACGGTTCGCGCGCTCTTATGAAAGAGTTCGGCGGCGAAGACTTCTGCATTCAGGTCAAGGGTATGGAACTTGCGGCATACGAGCCGCGCGGAGCGGTCGGTCAAGGACTCGGCTATTCCGTCGGCAACCGCGGCGGCTGTCACCTTAACGCGGGTTACGAAGTCGTTGTCGAAGGATTGGGACTTACAATCAACCCTTACACAAAACACGGAAAGGCGCAGATTGCCATAATGTTCCAGAACCTTATGGAAGCGGTAAGCGCGGACGGAAACTGTCTGTTCACGACGTACGCGTTCTTCCCGTTTTTCCTGTTCAAAAAGCCGAACAGCTTTTTGTCCAAAACCGTCAACAAAGTTTTGCCGTATCTCGGACCCGCGCTTGCGATTGTCAACAAATATCCCCATCTTGCGCACGTCAACATATTCTCGATGTTGCCGCACCCCGTGGCAATTCACGCCGCAACGGGAATGAAAATGACTATGGGCGACCTTATGCGAGTAGGCGCGCGCGGATTTAACCTCGAACGCGTCATAAACCAGCGTTTGGGCATATCCGCAAAGGACGACAAACTGCCAAAGCGTTTGACTCACGTCGAACAGATACCCGGCGACCCGCGCACAAAGGTACCGCAGGCGGAACTTAAAAAACAGTTCTACAAGGCAAGAGGCTGGGACGAGAACGGATACGTCAAGAAATCGACCTTGCGGTACTATGGTCTTGACAAACTCGACGACATAGGCGCGCGCCCCGTCGAAAAACAGGGCGAACGCAAACTGAAAAGAAGATCCGCGGCGAAAAAGGAGAGCAAAGTAAATGGTTAAGGTGGAATTTTTCGGATTATACCGTTTGAACTACAAGATGAAAGAATGCGAAATCGATGCCGCCGACGTTATGGATTTGTTCAAAAAGCTGAACGAAGCCTATCCCGTTTATTCGGTCAAAGACCTCAAAAACTCCATTGTCATCGTCAACGACGTGAATTTCAACAACCTGAAAAAATACAAGACCAAACTCCGCGACGGCGACCGTGTACTCATTATGTCGCCCGCGTCGGGAGGTTAGGAGGAAATATGTTAAGTGCGGCGGTTATAACTGTCAGCGACTCCGGATTTGAAGGGCGCCGCGAGGACGTATCGGGCGAAGTCGTGCGTTCCGTACTTGCGGACAACGGCTTTGAAATCCGCGAAAAAACAATTTTACCCGACGACTATGACGAACTTGTCTGCAATTTTGTTCGCCTTGCGGACGTCGAGGGCATAAACCTTGTCGTGACGACAGGCGGCACGGGATTTTCGCCCAGGGACGTAACCCCCGAAGCCACGCTTGCCGTATGCGACAGACAGGCACAAGGCGTTGCCGAAGCCATGCGCGCCAACTCCATGCAATACACGTCCCGCGCTTTGCTGTCCCGCGCGGTGTGCGCAATTCGCGGCGGCACGGTAATTCTCAATCTGCCCGGTTCGCCAAAGGCGTGCAGGGAAAACCTCGAATTCGTCATCGAACCGCTTATACACGGACTGAACATACTTTGCGGCAAAGACGGGGAGTGTGCGCGCTGATGCTGAGAGTCATGCCTTACGAAAAAGCCGTGGCGGCGGTTGCCGAACGGTTTGTAAAGATGTCGGTTGCGGAGCAGGTGAAAACATCTGACGCGGCGGGCAGAATATGCGCCGAAGACGTGGTGTCGCGCGAAACCGTACCTGCCTTCGACCGTTCCACCGTAGACGGATACGCCGTATTCCACGGCGAAACAAACGCGGCGTCCGCGGCAAGTCCCGCGGTCTTTTCGCTTGTCGGGGAAGTTCTTATGGGACAGCCCGCCGACAGTGAGGCAGGCGACGGAAAATGCGTTTATGTGCCGACGGGCGGTATGTTGCCGAAAGGCGCGGACGCTGTCGCAATGATTGAAGACGCCGAGAAACGCGGCGACGAAATCCTGTTGTCGAAGCCGTTGCGCATTTACGAAAACGTCACCCGAAAAGGCGAAGACATCGAATGCGGTGCGGCAATTCTGAAAAAAGGCGACGTTATAAACGCCTGCAAAGCGGGCGCGCTTTACGCCGCGGGAATAACTCGTATCAAGGCGGTCAAACGTCCGCGCTTTTACGTCATATCCACGGGCGACGAACTCGTGGACTGCGCGGAAGAATGTCCCGCGGGCAAAGTGCGCGACGTAAACACGGGACTTTTGCGCTCGGCGGCAGACGCTTGGGAATTTGCGGGTGCGGAACGTGTGACGGACGACTTCGAATTGTTGTCGCAGGCATTGACGAGAGCGGAACAAGTCGCGGACGTAATTCTTTTAAGCGGCGGAAGTTCGGTCGGCATTGCCGATTATACGGAAAGACTTTTTGCCGAACGCGGAGACCTGTTCCTGCGCGGTGTGGCAATGAAACCCGGTAAACCCACGCTTGCGGCATACCGTGACGGCAAACTTTTCGTGGGATTGCCCGGTCACCCTATGGCGGCTTATACGGCATTCAGGCTTATTTTCGAACGGGCATATCTGCGTGCCGCGGGTGCGGAAAAAGAACTGTTTCTGCGTGCGCGTGCCGCGGTTAATTTCGCGGGCGGAGCGGGGCGCAGCTGTGTTATGCCCGTGCGGCTTTTCCGCGAAAACGGCGAAGTGTTCGCCGCGCCGCTTTTCTACAAATCGGGTATGATAAGCGTGCTTGCGGCTTGCGACGGATTTACGGTTATTGCCGATTACGAAGAAGGCGTGCAGAAAGGGGAAATGCTTGACATTTACGGTCTGTGACATACAGTGCAGATTGCGACCGTCGAACCACTTGTAAATACTTGCCGCATTAGAACCGATATTATACGGGCGGTTGCGAATGTTGCAACGGACGATGTGAGCGGCGGAAAACGGCACTCGTAAAAATAAACGCTATTGATTGAAACGAAAAAACTTTACGGTTATGAGAAAAACTTACATTCAAAACAACGACGTATCGCGTTTTGACGATTATTTAGAATGGTTGGGCGACATAACGTCGACCGCAGAAACCGAGCGCACCGAAAACGCGCTCGGAAGAGTAACGGCGTCTGCGGTTTATGCCGCGGTGTGCGACCCTATGTACAATGCCGCCGCAATGGACGGCATAGCCGTGCTTGCGCAGAGTACTGCGTCCGCTTCCGAGAAATCGCCTTTGCAACTCACCGAAAACGAAAGTTTCGTGTACGTCAACACGGGCAATAAAATCGACCCGCGCTTTGATGCCGTCATAATGATTGAAGACGTGACGGAGCTTGGCGGGGGCAAGGTGGAAATCACCGCTCCTGCATATCCTTGGCAACACGTAAGGGTAAAGGGCGAAAGCATAGTTGCGGGCGAAATGGTGTTGCCGTCCATGAGGAAAATCCGTCCCGTTGACGTCGGCGCGATTTTTGCGTCGGGCAATGTCAAAATTCCCGTACTCAGGAAACCCGTTGTCGGTGTTATCACGACGGGCGACGAAATGGTGGACGACCCGAAGTTGCTCGGCGACGGAAAACTCATGGAAAGCAACTCGCGTATGTTCTGCGCGTTGATAGAGGAGTGCGGCGGAGTAGGAAAGCGTTATCCGACAGTAAAAGACGATAAAGACGCACTTTTGAATGCGTTAAATACCGCTTTGAGCGAAACCGACCTCGTGATTGTCAATGCGGGAAGTTCGGCGGGGACAAAGGATTATGCAGTCGAAGTCATGGAAAAGGCGGGAGAAGTTTTCCTGCACGGGTTCGCTTTGAAACCGGGAAAACCCACCATACTTGCGCGTGCGCAAGGCAAACCCGTCATAGGCGTTCCGGGGTATCCCGTGTCGGCGTATCTGGTTTTCGAGTTGTTCGTCCGTCCCGTCATTCTCCGAATGTTGGGACAGAGCACGGACGAAACGGGAAAGGTCAGGGCAACGCTCACACGAAACGTTGTCAGCAGCTTGAAAAACTCCGAGTATGTCCGAATGTCATTGGGACGTGTGGGAGGTAAACTTGTTGCAACGCCGTTGGAGCGAGGCGCGGCGCAGATTATGAGCCTTGTCAAAGCCGACGGACTTCTTTTTGTGGACAGGTATTCCGAAGGATACGAGGGCGGAACGGAAGTCGAAATAAACTTGCGAAAACCGCTTTCGCAGATAGAACGCAACCTCGTAATCATAGGCAGTCACGACCTTGTTATAGACGTAATCGGGGAGCATATTCCCGTGAGCAGCGCACACGTCGGAAGCATGGGCGGCATTTTCGCAATGCAGAAAGGAGAATGCCACATCGCGCCCATTCATCTTCTCGACCCCGAAAGCGGCGAGTACAACGTGAGTTACGTCAAAAAGTATTTCCCCGACCGCCGTATGGTGATTATCAAGGGCGTGGGAAGGACGCAGGGGCTTATGTTGCCGAAAGGCAATCCCAAAAACATAAAGAGCATAAACGATATTGTCGAGGGCGGGTTCAGGTTCGCCAACCGTCAGCGCGGCGCAGGAACGCGGTTGTTGTTCGATTATCTGCTTGCGCAGAACGGATACGACAAGTCGCAGGTCAACGGATATGACAAGGAGTTTTCCACGCATCTTGCGGTTGGTATGGCGGTAGAATGCGGTGCCGCGGACGTCGGACTGGGGGTCGGAAGCGCGGCAAACTGTCTTGGGTTGGATTTCATTCCGCTTTACGACGAAGAATACGACTTCCTCGTGTGCGAGGATAGCCTTGCCGATGAAAGGATAAAAGCGTTCATCGAATTCATAAAAAGCGACGAATTCAAGGCAAAACTGCTGTCTTTCGGCGACTATACGGCAAAACGGCTCGGAGAAACGGTCAGGGTATGTTAGACTCTTTCGGCAGACAAATCAGATATTTGCGGGTGTCGGTTACGGACAAGTGTAACCTTGCTTGCGCATACTGCAAACCCCGTCCCGTGCCTAAACTCCGTCACGAGGACGTTATGTCTATCGAACAGCTTGTCGAGGTTGTCGAAGCCTTTCGCACTCTCGGCGTCGACAAGGTTAGAGTGACGGGCGGCGAGCCGCTTGTGAGGCACGGAGTAGTCGAATTTGTCCGTCAGGTTGCGGCACTCGGTTGCAATACGGTTATGACGACAAACGGGACTTTGCTTGCGGGGTACGCGGGTGCGCTCAAAGAGGCGGGACTGAAACGCGTCAATATCAGCCTCGACACGCTCGACGACGGGATTTACCGCGAGGTTACGGGCGGCGGAAACGTAAACGACGTTCTGGACGGCGTTCGCGCGGCGGAAGAAGTCGGGTTCAGTCTGAGGCTCAATGCGGTTTTGCAAAAGGGTGTCAACGACGATATAATGCCGCTTGTAGAGTTTGCCGAAGACGTCGGCGCGCAGATGAGATTTATCGAACTTATGCCGTTCCGTTCGACGACCGACTATTTCGGGCGCAGATTCGTGCCATCGGCGGAAGTCGTCGAAAAGTACAAGATGGATTTTCTGTGCAGGGACGGCAACGTCGAATATTACAAGTTTGACGGGCATACGGTGGGATTTATATCTCCGCTCGGCAGAAAGTTCTGCGACAGTTGCGACAGAATGCGCTTGACGTCGACGGGGCAGATATTGCCTTGTCTGCATTCCGAAAAGCGGTTTGACGTAAGACCGTATCTCGGAAACCGCGAGCAACTTACGGAATTTTTGCGGCAGTGCATCAACGAAAAACCGCAGGCGCACCGCATAGAGGAAGGCGTACTGCAAAGCAGCGATATGGGAAGCATAGGAGGCTGAATGGAACTCGGAAAGGAATTCAGTCACATAGGAAGTGACGGACGGGCAAGAATGATAGACGTAGGCGACAAAGTCCCGACCAAAAGGACGGCGGTGGCAAAGGGCGAAGTGCGAATGAACCCCGAAACGCTCCGTCTTGTGCGCGAGGGAAGTGGACGAAAAGGCGAAGTGCTCAACACCGCGTTGGTTGCGGGAGTGCAGGCGGCGAAAAGGACTTGGGAACTGATACCGATGTGCCACAATATACCGCTTGACGGTGTAAAAATAAGTTTCGGGTTCGGTGACGGTGTGCTTGAAATCACGGCGGAAGTGTGTTGCACGGCGGTGACGGGCGCGGAAATGGAAGCGTTGACGGCGGTAAGCGTATGTGCCCTCACCGTTTACGATATGGTGAAATCCGCGGACAAAACAATGTCGGTTGAACGCGTGCGGCTTGTAATGAAAAGCGGCGGAAAAAGCGGAGAGGTGCATTATGAGTGAAAAGAAAAGTATCACGGGCAAAGTTGTTGCCGTCAACATAAGCGAAGTCAAAGGCACAAGCAAACACCCCGTCGAATATGTGGAATGCGTCAAGGATTTCGGAATTAAGGGCGACGCTCACGGCGGACCCGGAATACGTCAAATCAGCCTGTTGTCCAAAGAGAGCATAGAAAACTTCAAAGCTGGCAAACGCGACGTCAAAGGACTTTGCGAAGGCAAGTTCGCCGAGAACATAACGACGGAAGGAATTTGCCTTTACACGCTGCCCGTCGGTACGCGTATGAGGATAGGAACGGCACTTCTCGAAGTGAGCCAGATAGGCAAGAAATGCCACGCTGACCAAGGGTGCGAAATCGCGAAAAAATACGGCGTTTGCGCAATGCCGAAAGAGGGCATTTTTGCGGTAGTCGTCGAAGAGGGAATAATCAAGGCAGGCGACGAAATAGAAGTGTCATACGACTGAAAAGCACGATTAAATTATCAATAAATACAATTAAACTGCCGATTGTGCGAAAATAAAGCATTGTCAGGCGGTTTGTTTTTTTGCGGTTTTCCGTGGAAGAGTTCTGATTGGCAACGGAGTTTTGATTGCCGACATGACATGGAAAAATAAGTCCTTTTAAATAATGTGCGCGACGTCGGCGTTCAGGTGTTGAAGCGCAAAAATTCTTTTGTTTTTTCCGAACGCGGCGCAGAAAAGATTTGTTCGGGAGTGCCGATTTCTTCGGGTACGCCGCCGTCCATGAATATAACGTAGTCGGCAATTCGGCGTGCCTGTTGCATCGAGTGCGTTGCAATAACAACCGTGGGCGCCCATTTTTCGCAGTAGTCTTTCAGCACCTTTTCGCAAAGTGCGGTAGAGTTGATGTCCATTGACGCCGTGGGTTCGTCAAGCAACAGCACGCGGTATTCGCTCATCATAAGTCTTGCAAGCGCAAGCCGTTGGGTTTCTCCGCCCGAAAGTCTTGCGGCGTTTTTGCGTTTAAGGTGCGCAAGGTCGAGTTCTTCGAGCAGGCGCAGGGCTTTTTTGCGGTATAGTCTGCGTTCTTTCGCCATATGCGTGACCGTCAGGTTGCGCATAACCGACATATCGAATGCAAAACTCTTTTGGGGCATATATCCCGTTTCGTCCTTGCGAATATCGCCGAAGTTGATTTTTCCGTCGAATTTGATTGTGCCCGCAAGCGATTGCAGGAGAGTGGATTTGCCGCTTCCGTTTCTGCCTACTACGGCGGTAAGCTTGTGGGGCACCAAAGAGAAATCAATATGGTCCAGCACCTGATTTTTCCCATAAGAGGCGCAGACCTGATGAAAGCTCAGCATGGCCGCGCAGACCTCCTTCGCATCAGAAGAATGAAGAAAAAGGGAGCGCCGATCAGGGACAGGAGCTCCTTGGCCTCTTCGTCGGTCTCAGCGGTGGTGC